>Ga0224512_10002919_pt1 | contig 15301 bp, 12 predicted proteins | sample SF_May12_sed_USG_4_FD_169103 | JGI IMG/M metagenome (GOLD analysis project Ga0224512, IMG submission 169103) | Sediment microbial communities from San Francisco Bay, California, United States - SF_May12_sed_USGS_13 | ecosystem: Environmental > Aquatic > Marine > Sediment | place: USA...
CTGGTCGACCAGATCGGGCGGGAGGTGCTCGGACACGATCCGGGCGGCCGGTCGTGTCGACGCATCGCTTCGACCGGAGGCTTTCGAGTCGACGGATCCGCCGAACGGTCCACCAAGGCCGCACGCAGTCATGACGAACCCTGCCATGAGGATCGACATCGGGGTGAGCGTGCGATTGCGGCGTTGGCGGCGGCGGGTGGACCTCGGGTGGCCCGCCTCGGTGTCCATTCGTTCGACTATATGAGTCGCCGGCATGAAACCAATCACGGTGGGATGATCCGCCCCCGAGTCTCAGCGAGGGGCGCCCTGCTGCTGGCCGTGCGGCTCCTCGAGGGCGCCCGTCGTCCGGTCGACAAGTGACGCCTTCTGCCGATCGATGTCGTCGGCGGCGTTGGCGGCGGCCACCAGTCTCGCCCGGTTTCGGGCCCGAAGGTCGATCACCACGTCATCGGGGCTGATGGTCGGCCGCGGTCCGCCCAGCTGATCGGCTTCACGGTCGGCGCCGGCGATCCCGTCAACCCGGTTGGACGAGCGGCGACGGATGAACCGCAGCGGCAGCAGGGCGATGGTGACGACGATCTGCTCGGCCGTTGCCAGCAGAATCCGCAGATCGAGGCCTAGATTCCAGTTCTCCACATAGTGCAGATCGAGGCGTCGGTAGGCGTTGAAGGCCGCATTGGAACGGGCTTCGACCTGCCACAGGCCGGTGATGCCGGGCCGAACCTTGAAACGCTCACGCAGCTCTTCATCGAACGCCGCCTCCTCCTCCGGAAGCGCCGGACGGGGGCCGACGAGGCTCATGTCTCCCCGGAGGACGTTGAACAACTGGGGCAATTCGTCGATCGAGGTCTCGCGAATGAACCTGCCGACGCGAGTGATGCGGGGGTCGTCGGAGATCTTGAACAGGGGGCCGGTGCGCTCGTTCTGCTCGGCCATATCCTGTTTCAGCTCGTCGGCGTTTGTCACCATCGAACGGAATTTGTACATGTTGAAGAAGGTGCCCTTGTGGCCCGCCCGACGAGCCGTGTAGGTGACGGGGCCGTGGTCCTCGAACCAGATGCAGGCCGCAGCGAGCAACATGATCGGTGACGCCACGATCAGTGCGGTGGCCGACCCGACGATGTCGACGGCTCGTTTGCCCGCCCGCTGCCACTTCGGCGGGTTGTTGCGGCCCATGACGATCAGCGGCTCGTGGGAGAGCGAACGGACGTCGAAGCGCCCCTCCCACATGCGGCTGACGCCGGTGGTCAGGTGGACGTCGTAGCCGGAACCGAACAGTTCGCGCGTGATGTTGCGGAACTGCTCGCCACGGAAGCCGGTTGCGGTGACGATCGCCGCGCTCACCTCGTGTTGATGCATCAGCTCGATCAGCCGTCCGGTCGGCCCGATCCAGTTCTCGGCCAGGCCGTTTCGTTCGGCCACGCCGAGATTGCCGACGACGCCGGCTAGCTCGAATCGAGCCTCGGGATGATCGGAAACGAGTTCGGCCAGCTCCTTGGCCTCGTGCCCGGTGCCGACGATGACGACCCTTGTCGGCCACGCCGTGCTCGGCAGTTCGGTGCCGAGGGATCGAACCAGGCCTCGCGAGAGGGTGCGTACGGCGAACGCAAGTGTTCCGCCGACGACGATCTCCCAGGCCCCGATGTGCCAGTCGAGGAAGGCACCGGCAACGGCAACGCTGGCCGAGCCGCCGAGCACCGCGACGAAGAGCCGGGAGATTTCGTCGGTCCGAGGCAGCGACGGCCGTCCGTCGTACAGGCCCCGACGCTGCATGATGGTCATGGTGACAGCCGTGGCGCCGACAGCGAGCACGAACGACCGGGCATCCGATCGGATCGCGGTCACGGTGATGTTCGACAGCAGGAGCGCGGTGAACCAGACGGCTCCGAAGACGACGACGTCGGCCGCAAATTGAATGACGGAGGGGGAGGGAACCCGCCTCGTATTGGTCGTACGCGCCACCATGGCTTGTCTGCCATCTCCCTGTTGAAACCGTAGTTTCCACACCAACCACTCATTTCTAGCAGCCAATCGGCGGCTAACCGTGTCAGTTGGTGCGATCTTGGGCTGATCTGCTTACGCAATTCCTGTTGGGTTGTTGATCGACCCTTGCCGGAATGCTGGCTAACCTGCAGGTACAGCGGCTGTTCGGCTGTGTCGGGAGATGGCGTCTCGGCCGGGACTACGGTTGGGAACGACGGTTCGCAACACGGCGATGCCGAGGGCTTGGAGGACCGGCGATGGGAAGTTCGAGAAGCGGGCGGCATAACGGCGATGGGCGGAAGCTCGCCGTCATCGGCCAGGGATATGTCGGTCTGCCGGTGGCCATGCGGGCCGTCGAAGTCGGCTTCGACGTCATCGGTTTCGATCTCGACAAGGACAAGATCTCCAGCCTGTCCGCCGGACGCTCCCACATCGAGGACGTCTCCGACGCCGAAATCGAATTGGCGCTGGCGTCCGGCCGGTACCGGCCCAGCGAAAGCCCTCAGGACCTGGACGGCTTCGACGTGGCCGTGATCTCGGTCCCGACGCCGCTCAGGGACGGTGTGCCCGACATCTCCCACGTGGAGGCCGCCGCCGAGCTGGTGGGGGCGTCGGTGACCGCCGGGTCGCTGGTCGTTCTCGAGTCCACCACCTATCCTGGCACCACCGACGAAGTGGTGTGTCCGCTCCTCGAGAGCGGATCCGGACTGAGAGCGGGGAGCGACTTCCTCGTCGGCTACTCGCCGGAGCGGATCGACCCCGGCAATCTCGTCTGGGGATTCCGGGAGACACCGAAGATCGTTGCCGGAGTCAACCCCGAGTCCCTTCGCGCGGTGAGCGCCTTCTACTCCCGTCTGGTGGACGGTGTCGTCGAGGTGTCGGGAACCCGTGAGGCGGAGCTGACGAAGCTCCTCGAGAACACCTTCCGGCACGTCAATATCGCCCTGGTCAACGAGATGGCCATACACGCGCGAGCGCTCGACATAGACATCTGGGAGGTCATTGCCGCCGCATCGACCAAGCCGTTCGGCTTCATGCCGTTCCACCCCGGACCGGGTGTGGGAGGTCACTGCCTCCCGGTCGACCCGTCCTTCCTCTCGTGGCGATTCGAGCGGCGGCTGGGTGCCGTCTCCCGATTCATCAAGATCGCCGACGACGTCAACAACAACATGCCGAGCTACGTCGTCCGTCGGATTCAGGGTGGTCTGAACAGGCGGCAGAAGGCGGTGAACGGGTCCATCGTGCTCATTCTCGGTGTGGCCTACAAACGCAACAGTAGTGACGCCCGCGAAACCCCGGCCACGCCCCTGGTCCTGGAGCTGCTCCGTCTCGGTGCCGACGTGCGGGTGCACGATCCGCATGTGACCGACTACGAGTTTGCGGACCGGGTCACATCGGTCGAGTTGACCGAGGAGACCATCGCCTCGGCCGATGTGGTGGTGCTTGTCACCGACCACGACTGCCTCGACTACGATCTCATCGCCACCCACTCCGACTACCTGTTCGACACCCGCAATCGGTTCGGTTCCCTGTCGACCGCCAACGGTCCGGACTCGGCGACCGCCGACAAGCTGGAGATTCTTTGATCGAGTCAGATCAATCAAACGAAACGAGCGACGGCTCGGACCGGTCCAGCGGTCGGGTCCGGACCATGACCCGCGACCTGCTCGGCAACAACACCCGGTGGGCCGCCGCATCGGAGATCCTGCAGCTCATCAGCTCGACGCTCGTCGTGCTGATGGTCGCCCGGCTACTCGACGAGACGTCCTACGGTATCCTCGGGGGCGTCGCGGCGCTGGCCGCCATCGCCCTGAACCTGTCGAACCTGGGATCACACATTCTCTTGTTGCGGCGCGGCGCCCAGGGCGAGGATCTTCGTGAGGCGTGGAGCAGGGCGATCACGGTCGGTGTCGGCCTGCCCGGCCTCCTCGCCGTGTTGCTGTTGGTCTCGAAGCCGTTCTTCCAGCCCGACGTCGACTTCGAGGTCTATGCGCTCTTCATCGTCGCCGGCATGCCCCTGTTCTGGCTGTCGGAGCTTGCGGTCTACCTGCCCGTGGGCCTCGGCCACATGAAACAGGCGACCATCGGGCGCTTCATCGTCACCGTGTGTCGGTTGGGGGCCATCGCCTGGTTCGCACTGGCCGGCACCCAGGACCTCACCACCTGGGCGTGGGCCAACATGGTCAGTTTTGTGTTGAGCGCGGTGCTCGGGATCGGCTACATCTGGTTCACGTATGGGATCAGCCCACGTTTCAACCGGCGGGCTCACGAGGACCTGAGGCCGGGGCTGCCGTTCTCGGTCAACGGTGTCACCGAGAACATCAACGACCAGGCCGACCGGACCCTGCTGCTCCGCTTCGGGCACGTCGACGACAACGGTTTTTACTCCTTCGGTGGTCGGGCGATCCAGTTCGCCTACATGCCGCTCCGGATGCTTCTTCGAGCCCATGACTCGGAGTTGTTCGCCGCCGGGAAGACGGGTGTGACGAAGGCCTTCGGGGTGGCGGCCCGGCTCGCGCCGACCGCAATTCTCCTCGGATTCGGATCGGGGGCCATCTTCTGGGTGCTCGCCCCGCTCGTTCCGGCTGTTCTGGGTTCGAACTGGTCCGATGAGGTCGTCGCCGTGATCCGCTGGTTGGCGTTCCTCCCCGGCGTTCGGGCGATCCAGTACGTGGCGGGCAACACCCTCAGCGCCGCCGACAAGCAGTGGTGGCGGTTCGGGGCCACCGGCGCCGCTGCCGCCTTGAACCTCGGACTGAACCTGTGGCTGCTGCCCGACGGCTCGTGGCGCACCGCCGCCATGACCACCTATGTCAGCGAGATGGTGCTGATGGCCTCGTTGGTCGCGCTCGTCTTCTACTGGATCCGCCGCGAGGCCAACAAGCCGCCGGTGGGAGCCGATGCCTGATCCGGGCGTCGCCTCAGTAGCCGTACCGGTCCCGCCGGGACCGGCCTCGGCCCGGTTGCCGGCGGTTCATGACCGCGCCGAGCAACTTCGATCCGGACCGTTCTAGATCGGCGCGAACCTGCAATAGGTCGGCCGTGGCGGTCCGTTCGGTGTCGACCACGACGATCACCCCATCGACGTAGCGGGCGGCCGACACGGCGTCGGCGGTGTTGATGACGGGGGGCGTGTCGACAACGATGTATTCGACATCCTCGCGCTCAAGCTCTTTGACCATCTGCTCGAAGCGGTCGGAGTTGAGCAGCTCACCGGGGTTGTCCGGTGCGGTACCGGAACGGATCAGCCAGAGGTTGTCGATACCCGGAACCTTTTCGGCGTTGAGTTCGGCGGCGTGCGACAGGTAGTCGGACAAGCCGGGCCGGTTGGCTTCCATGCCGAACATGCGTTCGAGTGTCGGTCGGCGGAGATCGGCACTGACCAGCACCACCCGGGAGCCGTTCTGGGCCAGGGCGATCGACAGGTTGGCGGCGGTGAGACTCTTGCCCTCGCCGGGCGTGGAGCTGGTGACGATTATCGAACTCACGCCGCTCGATGAGTTGAGGAACTGGACCGAGCTGCGGAGGCGGCGGAACGCCTCGCGAGCCGCGGCGAACCGGTTGGAGCCGCCGGATGAGAGCATGATGAGGCTGCCCGAACCGCCGCGGTGGCCCAGGCCGAGCGTCGGTATGGATCCGATGACGCTGGTGCCGAGCGCAAGGGCGACGTCGTCCTCGTCTCGGGCCGTGGTGTCGAGGCGCTCGAGGAGGAAGGCGCCGACGACGCCCATCAGCAGGCCGAACAACAGGCCGCCGACGACGATGGGCCCAAGACCGAGGCCGTCGGGGGCCGCGGGTGCGGTGGCGGGCCGGAGGACCTCGGCCGCCGTTGGCCGGGTTTCGATCTTCTGGAGAATGCTCCGCAGCTCCGTTTCGGTGTTGCGGAGTTGCGTCGTGAGGTTGGAGACGTCGGTACTGGCCACTGCCAACGCGGCGTCGATGTCGGCGGTGTTGTCGTTGGTCAGGAGCCGCTGGGACCGCTGGGTTCGGAGCTCGTTGAGCTCCGTCTGCGCGAGGTCGAGACTGGCCTGCACGGCCGTGATATCGGCCTGCAGCGAATCCACGTTGTCGCTGAGGAACGTCTGGGCATCACCCTCGCGGTTACGGGCGTACTGATCGGCGAACGCGTTGGCGGTGGTGGCGGCCGCCTGGGCGTTGTTCGATGTGTAGTTGACCGTCAACACATACGACTGGGGGCGGAATTCGACGTCGAGATTCCTGCGCAGCTGGTCGCCCGTGGCCTGAATGCCGAGCGTCTTGATGACGGCGTCGCTGGTGCGATCCGACAGCATGACCTCGCGCTCGGTCTCGAGGTTCGGGAGCTCGTCCTGGCCGGCGACGCGGGCACCGTGCGGGGAGGGACGGAGCAGTACGGTCGAGGTGGCCGTGTAGGTGGGGGTTCGGCTGTTGGCGAACAGGAAGGCACCGATCAGGCCCAGCAGAGCCAGCGCGAGAACCAGCCACTTGCGCAGCTGGATGGCCCGGAGGTAGTCCTCAAGGCTGGCCGCTTCGGCCGTCGAGGCGCTGGACTGGTACATCACAGGACCGTAATAGTACTCGGACGGGCCCCGACAACCGTAACGGATCGGGATTGATCTCGATCCGGCGATGCCACCATTCAGGGCCGGCGATAAGCCATGATCTCGACGATTCTGCCGCCCACGCCGGCCCAGACCGCAAGCCCCTCCGCTCGGCGGTCCGCTCGCCCCGGCCACAATCCGGCGGCCATCAGGGCGAGGCCCTGGCCGGCTCTGGCGAGGGCCACCGTTGCCACCCTCGCCCGGCTGGCCGCCCGCCCGGTCGCTCCGTCGGCCAGATCCAGACTCGACCTGGTCCACGCTCGGTTTGACAGGTATTCCCGTCGTGCCCGCCAGCGGGTGGAGAACCGATCGGCACCAACGAACTCCGTGATGGCCCCCACCGAACTCCAGCGCAGCTCCAGGCCAGCGGCCCGGGCCGCTCGGGTGAAGGCCGAGTCTTCACCCTGACGGTATCGGGGGTCGAAGAGCAGGCCGGCGCCCCGCACCTGTTCGAGGTCGATGGCCAGGTTTCCGCTGCGTAGCCAGGCCCGGGCGCTCCGATGGGGAGCATCGTCGCGGTCGAAGAAGCGGCCGTCGACGATCCACCGTGGTGGGGGGGCGGTGAACTCCGTCAATACCGGGCCGCCCACCATCGCCGCCCCGGTTTCGTCGAGCACGGTCAGCAGGCCGTGGGGCCAGCCCTCGTGGGGGATCTCGTCGTCGTCGATGAACACAAGCACGTCACCGGCGGCCTCGGCCATCGCCCGATTGCGTGCGATGGACACTCCGGCTCTCGGCTCGTGGACGTACCGGATCGATGCGGCCGAGACCGTTCGTTCGGCCAGCTTCGACACCACCGCCCGAGCCGATCCGTCTGGGTCGTTGTCGATGACCATCACTTCGTCGACGCTCCAGGAATCGGGCATCGGCTCGGCGATGGCCGCCACGACGGCCTCGAGGCATCGTTTGACCTCCTCCGGCCGCCTGTAGGTGAGAATACCTATCGACGCTGATCGCCTGAACATCGTCCCGGTGCCCTGATTCTCGTTGTCGAATGTGGTGTTCACAGCTCGGTGTCCCGGATCGAACGTTCGGAAAAGATGCTGAATCAGCGGCCTCTGCCCGCCGGCCCACAGGGTACCCGGCACAGTCGCCGCCAGGGACCTGTGAGCAGGCTTGTTCGGGTACAACAGCCCAAGTCCTAGTTTTTGGTTCAGATGGATGCGCCGTCCGAATCTTCGTTATAAGCTGCGTCGTCGGTGGATCTGGACACTCTCAAGTGGATCCGGATTGGTGCGGAAGAGCTCGGATCGACCTTGCTGAGCATGCACCAGCCCGGGCCCGCCGGCGAGTAGTCTGATCGCCGGTCCATACGCAAGGTACGGCGCAGAGGGTAGGTGAGTGTGGCCAGCGTTGATGTGCAAACCAGGTACTTGATCGAATCCCCCGCCGGGGTCGAGCACGCCGGCCCGCTGTTCCCTTCGGTCTTTCCTCCGCGGACGACCTGGTACACCGAGTACGGCAAACGGATCGTCGACGTCGTCCTGGCCGGGATCAGCCTGATCGTTCTCCTCCCGCTCCTGGTCGCTCTGGCCCTCATGGTCCGGGTCAACCTCGGCCCTGGCGGCGTGATCTACCGTCAGAAGCGGGTGGGTCGCGACGGGCGTCCCTTCGACATCTACAAGTTCCGGTCGATGCTGCCCGATCGTCGCCGCCAGTCCCAGCCGTTCGTCGGGCGAGACCGCCGGAAAACCCACAAGTGTGACAACGACCCCCGCCATACCCCTTTCGGCCGCTTCATCCGGGCCAGCAGCCTCGACGAGCTTCCTCAGCTGCTCAACGTTCTCAAGGGCGACATGAGCCTCGTCGGTCCCCGCCCGGAACTGGTCGACGTCGCCTCCCGAACCGGGCTCACGGCCCATCCCCGCCACAAGGGGCGTCCCGGCATCACCGGCATGTTCCAGGTCTCCCCGTTCCGGTCGACCAACAGGATCACCGCCGGGCTGCATCTCGACATCGCCTACGTTGCTGATGTGCGTTTCACGCGTGACCTGGTCATCATCGTCAAGACCATCGGGGTCCTTCTCGGCCGTCGGCCTTGAACCACCCGGCTGCACGACGGGTTCTGTTCGTCTGCACTGCGAACATCTGTCGAAGCCCCACCGCCGAGTACCTGGCCCGCAACCGCTTCGGTGAGGCCTACTGGCGGTTTCGTTCCGCCGGATTCCTGCCGTCAGGTCGCGTCCCCAGCGATACGCTGGTCCAGGCTCTGGCCGAACTCGACGTCGATGTCCGCCGGCACCGGAGCTATCAGCTCGATCGCGCCAGTATCGCCGCCGCCGACCTTCTCCTCACCATGGAGGGCTCCCATGTCCGGCAGGCCACCGAGATCGACTCGGGCGCCTACCCGAAAACGATGCCACTGCGGGAGGCGGCTGCGCTGCTCGACGACTGGGACAGCTCCATGGCCACCATCGAGGAGCTGCTCTCGGAGATAGCCCGGGAACGTGATCCCGGTTCGTACCTCGGCGACGACTGGGACGTGGACGATCCCTACGGCCGCAGCCTGCGGGTCTATCGACGGACGGTGGCCGAGATCGGCGATCTGGTCGACACCGTTCTCGGCCGGTTGCGCTGACGGGCGCCTCCGATGTTCACACCGCTGGTGTTCAACGTCGTCGGCGCCAGGTCACCGTGGCGTTCAAGTAGTAGTTGCCAACGAGCGCCATCGTCACCCCCAGTGCGAAGGTGGCGGACACATCAGCCGACCAGAGCGCGGTCAGATCCAACGGTCCGACGTCGGTGCCCCTGTCGCTCAACAGAGCGGTCGCACCGGCATGGACGAACAGCCCGTACAGGCTGACCATGTGGAACATCAGGAGGCCACGAATCTGTTGCAGCCCCCGGTGTCGACGTGAGGTGAAGGTGAAAACGTTGTTGAGCAGGTAGTTGGTCACGATGCTCAGTTCGACGGCGGCCAGCACGGCCCAGCGGCCCGAGATCAGAGCCGCGGGCAGACCGCCGGTCAGTGTCTGCTCGATGATGACACGGATGGCAAGGCCGGTGACCCCCACGAGGCAGTAGGCGGTGAAGGTGGCCGAGATGAACCGACCGACCGACAGCTCGATGATCGCCAGCAGGTACGCCACGACCACCGAGCCCGTCAGCTTGGTGGTGCCGTGAACCCGGCTCCCGAACCGGTAGCCGACCTCGGCCACGTCGGGTCGACGGCCTCGGGCCAGGAACTCGAGGAGGATCTTGAAGCCACGGGGATTGACATGGTGCACCACCTCCTCGTAGCGACGGCGGTGTAAAGCAAAAAACCCGCTCATCGGATCGGTGACAGGCGCCTGCAGCAGAACATGGGCCGTCTGGGCCCCGGCCCACGAGATCAACCGACGGCGCGGGCTGAATTCGCCGTAGCTGCCGCCGTCGGCAGCCCTCGACGCCACGGCGATCTCCGCGCCGTCGTCGAGCACCTTGGACACGAGCGCCGGTATCGCTCCGGGATCGTGCTGCAGGTCGCCGTCCATGACGACCAATACCGAGCCCTGAGCGACGTTCATCCCGGTCAGGACCGCAGCCGATAGGCCCCTGTCGGTGGTGCGACGAACGACCGAGAAGCGAGGCTCGTCGGCCACGAGGTCACCGGCGATCTGCCAGGTGAGATCCGGAGAATCGTCGTCGACGATGATCACTTCGTAGTCGAAGTCGGCGAGGGCCGCCTGCAGTCTGGGGATGAGTAGCGCTATGTTCCCCGCCTCGTTGTAGGTCGGCACGATGACCGAGACGGTGGGATCGAGTCGACGCCGGCGGTCATAGCGGGCCGGCCGACCGGTCGTCGCGGCGGGCGCGGTCGAGTCGGCCATCGAAGCGCCCAGGCCACCGACGTTCGTTCCCGCCGGCGACCGGTCGGCTATCGGAAACGGATCGGTCGTCACCGGTGGTCACCCAACCCGCGGACCTGGACAGCTGTACACCTGAAGCCAATCGGTCGGGACGGGCCGAACTTGAACCGGACTCGGTCACCATCCGATCGGTTCGATCGGGTGAACGGTTCAGGGGCGACGAGCGGTGAGTAGCTGAGCGATTCCGCCCGAAAGCTGGCGGCGGGAGACGTCGGTCAGACCGGCCGCCTCCAGCTTGGCGAGCATGACCGCCGGTTCCGGGAGGTAGGAAACGGATCGGGGCAGGTAGGCGTAGGCGTCCCGATCCGACAGGAATCCGCCGATCATCGGGACCACCTTGTTGAAGTAGAGGCCGTGACCCAGGCGGAGAACGGCGTTGTCGGGCTGTGAGACGTCGAGCAGGGCGGCCGTGCCGCCAGGCCGGAGCACGCGATGCAGCTCCGCAAAGAACGGGTCGAGGCCGACGAGATTCCTGAGCGCAAACCCGCAGATCGCGGCATCGACCGAGCCTGAGGCCACCGGCAACGCCAGCAGATCACCCTGTACCCGAGGTTCGGACGCTCGGGCTGCGGCGAGCATGCCGTAGGACAGATCGACGGCGATCGGGTTGTGACCGGAACGGGCCAGCTCGACGCTGAAGTCCCCGGTCCCCGCGGCCAGGTCGAGTACGACCGAACCGGGGGCAAGGTCGAGCGATCGTTGGGCCGCCCTGCGCCATCCGACGTCCATACGGAACGTCATGATCCGGTTCACGAGGTCGTAGCGAGGGGCGATGGCGTCGAACATGTCACGGACGGCGGTTCGCTTCTCGTCACCCTGGGGAAGCTCGGTGCTCTCGGTATCCATCGCGCTCCACTGTATGGGCTGGTGGCTCGGGTTCGGGTGCCCGTTACGCGGCCCGGAAGCTAATCGGCCCCGCACTGCGACAGCTCTGCGAGTGGACGGTCGGCCAGATAGTCGGCCACGAGGTCGCGCACGCACGAGCTGCCGCTGTAGGCGGTGTGCCTGGCGGTGTCGACGACCACCAGTCGGGCGTCGGGGAGCAGTGACGCCACCCGCTCGGCATTGGCCAGTGGCGTGGCGGCGTCGCCGGTGTTTCCGACAACCAGCACCGGCACGTCGATGTCGGCCAGCTCCGCCTCCGTCATGTCTCCGACCGGATCAGCGGCGGGACGGGGCCAGAACGCGCAGACCCGGAGTTCGTTGGCCACCGCCGCCCCGAATCGAGGAGCCGCCTCCGCCAGGTCGTCGGCAAACTGCTCCCAGGGCGCCGAGCCCGACGGGGGTTGACCGTCGGCGCAGGCGAAGGCGGCGTAGGCGGTGAACGAGACCGAACTGACGAAGAAGTCGCTCAGACTCTCGATCGCCGCGTAGTTGCCGCCGTCGGACTGGTCGAGTGCTGTTGCGTACGCCGGGAGGATCGATGGTGAGTAGGCCGGTAGCAGCGAAGCCATGACCAGTTCGGAGGCGCCGACGCCGCCCACGGGTCCGCCGGCCTCGAGTCGATCCAGCACCCGATCGAAGGTGGCGGTGATGCCGTCGACGGGACATCTGATCTCGTCACAGCGTTCGTCGAGCTGAGCGAACCCGGCCTCGAAGGCGATGGCCTGCTGGCGGAGCAGATCGGTCAGATCGGCTTGAGGATCGACAATGCCGTCGAGTACCAGGTGGCCCACGCTGTCCGGGAACAGTTGGCCGTAGCGCACAGCGAGCAGTGTTCCGTAGCTCAGCCCGTAGTAGTGCAGGACGTCGTCGCCCACCGCCTTTCGAAGTCGGTCGAGATCTCGGGCGACGTTGGTCGTCGTCAAATGGGGGAGCAGCGTGCCATCGGTCGCGGTGCAGTCCTCGACCACCTCGATGGCCAGCCGATCGAGCTCGGCCGACTCCTCGATCGAATCAGGTGAAAGGTCAGGCATGACCGGGTCGTCCCGCGAGACCGAACAGCTGAGCGGACTCGATTCGCCGATACCTCTTGGATCGAAGCCGACCAGGTGGTAGCGACTCGCCGATTCCCGGTCGAGGCGGAAGCCGCCCCGAACGAACTCGATTCCGGAGGCGCCGGGTCCGCCCGGATTCACGAACACCGACCCGATGGGATCCCGTTCAGCCGGCACACGTACGAGCGCGATGTCGAGCGTTGCGCCGGCGGGTGAGGCGTAATCGACCGGGACGGTCACGGAGCCGCACTGCAGGCCTCCGCCACAATCGCTCCACTCGATCGGCGACTCGGGGGTTCCATCGGATTCGACGGCGCGGCCGGTATCCGGTTCGACGGGCACCGTCACGTCGGCCCCCTGGGTGGTCGCGTCGGTGCCGACCGCGGTGTCCTCGGACTCGGTTTGGGTCCGAGTCGTCTCGGAACGGGATTGGCCGTCCGTCACGGCGGCGCACGCCATGGTTGTGAGAGCGATCGCCGTCAGGAACGCGATCGAGGCGCCCCGCACTGCGTCAGTCAAACCAGATCTTCTGGTACTCCCTCGACTGGGTGTGGATGACGGCCGCAGCCAGTGCGGTCGGGAACACCATCCGGTTGAGGCTCAGCAGAACCCCGATGATCGAGAAGCTCAGCACGTTGGCGACGAGCACGACCGTCAGGAGCACGGCCACGATCGAGGAGCAGACGGCGAGCAGGTAGTAACCCCACCGCTTGTTGTTGGCCGTGACGAACGCACCCGCTCCGATACCGATGTAGAGAATGAAGAAGAACTGTGGCTGGAGAAGGCCGAACACGGCGCTGATGTAGCCGAGAATGACGCCGGCCTGGAGGGTCATCGGGTGGGAACGGTTCAGCCACTGGTTCATAGCCCAACCAGTATGGCCTACCCGCCGGGAAAAGCGGCGTTGCCTCACCGTCGGGGTCGCAGCTCCACGGTGGTGGGTCCGGCACCCGGCTCGGTGGTCGAACGGGAACCGGCGAGCTGGCCGCAGGCGGCGTCGATGTCGGTTCCACGGTTGCGACGCACCGTGACGTTGACATCAGCCGACCGGAGGCGAGCGGCGAACCGTTCGATGCGCTGCGTCGGAGAGCCGACCGTCGGCCACCCCGGCGTCGGGTTGAGCGGGATGAGGTTGACGTGGGCCCGAGCGTCGCGAGCGACACCGATGAGCTCGTCGGCATCGGAATCCCGGTCGTTGACACCGTCGATCATCGCCCATTCGATCGACACCCGCCGACCGGTCCGCTCGCGATACCGTCGGCAGGCATCGATGAGGTCGGCGATCGAATGCTTGCGATTGATCGGCACCAGGTCGTTGCGGAGCGTGTCGTTGGCCGCATGCAGCGACAGGGCCAAACCGACCTGGAGACCCTCGTCGGCGAAACGGTTCATCTGAGGCACGAGCCCGACGGTCGAGATCGTGATGTGGCGGGCGCCGAGGCCGAAGTCGACCATCAGCCGCCGGGTGGCGGTGAGAACGCGGTCGTAGTTGGCGAACGGTTCACCCATTCCCATGAACACGACGTTCGACAGCCGCCGCGACGGTCCCGAACCCGCAGCGTCGTCATCGCGGTCGGCGCTGTCATTGCGACAGGAGCGGCGGGCGGCGACGACCTGCTCGAGGATCTCTCCGACCGAAAGATGGCGTTTGAATCCCGCCTGGCCGGTGGCACAGAAACCGCAATCCATGGCGCAGCCGGCCTGAGACGAGATGCAGACCGTCGATCGACGGTCGTAGTGCATCAGAACGGTCTCGACCCGGGATCCATCGACCGTCTCCCACAACCATTTGATCGTGTTCCCGTCGGCGCTGCGTTGTTCGGCCACCGGCCGCAGGGCGGCTTGGAACCGACGGCCGATGTCGGCCCGCATCGACTTGGGCAGCGTCGAGATGTCCGGCGGGGCCGATCCCTCCTCGTAGAGACCGTGCCACAGCTGGTCGAGGCGGTATGCCGGCACGTCGCCGAGCGTCTCGGCCCACTCGTCGCGGCTCGGTGTCCAGGGTGAACGGGTGAGGGAGCCGGTGAGCTTGTCCGGGGCGGTCACGGCCGCCCCCAGGCCGTGTGGGTCCCATGAACGGTGAAGCCGAGCTTCCGGTAGGTCGCCACAGCGGCGTCGTTGTCGGACTCGACATAGAGCATGCCGGTGGAGAGCCCCTGGTCGGCCAGCCACCGAAGGCCGGCGGTGGTCAGCCCGGTTCCATGGCCCGCGCCGTGGTAGGCGGGATCGACGGCGATGACGTAGATCTCGCCCAGCGCGACCCGGCCGGGCCGCTCGGGGTGGATCTTGGTCCAGCAGAAGCCGATCATTTGATGCTCGGCGGCTCGGGGATCGGAGGGTTCGGCGTCGAGGATGCGGACCGACTCAGGCCGGAACGACGGCTCGGCGAAGGCCGATTCAAGGTCCGACAGCCGCTGGTTGCTCTGATCGGGATGAGAGGAGAATGCCCGATTGTTCACCTCGAGAAGCCGCTTGGTGTCGATCCCGGGATCGATGGGTCGGGTCCGGTCCGGGGCGGTCGGGGCCATCGGTGGAGGAAGCGAGCAGCGCATCTGGTGGAGCGAACGCACGGGTTGGAGGTCGAGCCGTTTGGCCAGCCGATCGTGCCAGGGCTGTCGGGGCCGTCCCCAGAGTTCGAACACCAGGTCGGCCGACCCCACCGGCGAGTGTTCGTCGAACGCCGCGATCGTCCGCGCGATCATCGAGACGACGAGCGGTTCGACCACACTGGGTGAATCGTCGCCGGCCAGCTCGGCAATGCGGTCGATATCGGCGGCGACGTCGAGCTGGAGGCGGCCTCGCGACGATCCAGCTTCAACATAGGCGGCCGCCTCGTGATCGGCGCGGGCGAGCAATAGCACCGATCCGTCATCGGGTCGGTCGTAGGGTTCAAAGCGGTCGTCGGCGTCGTCGGCTCCGACGGCCCGTTCGAGAACCGCGGCCGCCTCGCGCC
>Ga0224512_10002920_pt1 | contig 15299 bp, 17 predicted proteins | sample SF_May12_sed_USG_4_FD_169103 | JGI IMG/M metagenome (GOLD analysis project Ga0224512, IMG submission 169103) | Sediment microbial communities from San Francisco Bay, California, United States - SF_May12_sed_USGS_13 | ecosystem: Environmental > Aquatic > Marine > Sediment | place: USA...
GAACTGAAACCCACGCTACGTGGGCTGCGTCGAGGACGATGACGCAGCCGGGGGCTTCGAGGGCCCACGAAATCCTGTGCGTGAGTTGCTACTCGGGCCACTAGGCCATCCTCTCCAAGTCGGCGAGATATCGCTCGATCAAGCCGTGCTGTGCTTGGCGATCGAGGTTTTCCCCGACAACTCTCTCGGCGAGATCGATCGAAAGGTCGGCTACCTCCTGACGAGCTTCTTGCAGGGCGCGAGCCTTCTCATTCGCCGCGTCTGCCCGCGCCTTGGCGACGATCTCGCCGGCCTCGGCCTCCGATTTTGAGACGAGATCGGATCGAACGGCGTCGGCTTGGGCCCGGGCTTCTTCCACAATCCGGTTGGCTTCACCCTTAGCGGTTGCCAGCTGGGCGCGATAATCATCCAGCAAGCTCTGCGCCTCGAGTTTCGCCGTTTCCGCTTCTTTTAACTGGCCGCTGATGGCCTGCTGGCGGTTCTCCAGCGACCGGTTAATGGCCGGAAACGCCCACTTCCACACGAAGAAGAAGACGATACCGAAGGCGATGATGCCGGCCACCAGTTCGTACGACTCGGGCAGCACCAGACTGATATTGCTACCTTCTTCCGCTTCCTCCTGAGCCAGGATCAACACCGTGGAGATTGCATACAACACGGTGACCTCCTAGGCGATGAAGAAGAGAACGAAGCCGATGAGGGCCAGCGCCTCCGTGAATGCGATGCCGAGGAACATCGTGGTACGCACCGTGCCTGCCATCTCCGGCTGACGTGCCATGGCAGTAATGGCGTTCCCAACCACGATGCCGATACCGATGCCGGGTCCTATGGCGGCGAGGCCATAACCCATCAGGGCGAGACCTCCTTTGAGGACCTCTATTGATCCTTCCATTCCCTTCTCCTCCTTGGTCAGTGCTCTGGATGAACCGAAGACTGTATGTAGACGGCGGATAGCAGTGTGAAGATGTAGGCCTGCAGAACGGCCACGACGATCTCGAACACGAAGATGCCGAGGCCGAAGGCGAACCAGGCGACCCCGACCAGGCTCTTGGCGCCTGCGTCGGCGAAGTTCCAAATGAAGATGGCACCCGAGCCGAGCAGCAGTGTCAACATCAGGTGACCGGCCACAAGGTTCGCGAAAAGCCGCACCGCCAGGGTCAGAGGCCGCAAGATGAAGGTCGAAAACAGCTCGATGATTCCGACCAGCCACCGCAGCGCCAGAGGAACCGCCTTGGGCCAGATGATGTCGGTCAAGTAGCGCACCCCGTTCTTGGAGAATCCGACAAAGACGAAGATCACATAGGTGACGATGGCCAGGAAAGCGGGAATGGCCATCCGGGATGTGATCGGAAAGTTGATCAGGGGTGTGATCTCAAAGAGGTTGCCGACCAGCAGGAAAAGGAACATTGCCGTGAGATAGGGGGCGTACCTGACGCCCTCCGGTCCGATGATGTCCTCGGCCACATCCTTGCGGACGAACTGGACCAGGCTCTCGATCACTGCCTGGAACTTGCCCGGGATCACGCTTCCCTTGCGAAGCCCGAAGTAGAGGAGGGCAACGACGATGAACGCCGCCAGGAAGATGAGAATGATCGTCCGGGAGACGGCCAGTTCGCCGATATGGAACACGGTGGGGAGCTCAAAGAGTTCTTTGACGTCGGCAGGAGCGCAGATCACCTCGTTGACCACATCGCATTCACTGGCCAGAATCAGTACCTCAGACATGGTCTCCTCGTCGCTCCCCCGCCAGTGCTTTCACTTCCAAAACCAACAGTGCAAGATAGGCCACAACCACCGAAACTCCCAAAGCCACACGGTCGACGGGCAGGATGCTGGCGAGAAGATACATCGTTGCCGCGATCAAGCCCAATCGGGCAACGAAACCGAGCAGTGCGCCCGCATAGTAGGCGGCGAATGAGATCCGAGCGGCTATTGCCAGGAACACACCCGAGATCAGGTAGTAGCCGATCACGATGGCTACTCCGAGGGCCGCCGACCAGGCGCCGTCCCCGCCGCGTACAAGGGTGGCGAGGGCCACCACGATGGGTCCGACCACCACCGCCCGACGCACGGTGCTCTTCGCCAGGTCGAGTTCGACGGGTCGCTGCTGGGCAACAAAGGCTTCTGCGTCACTTCTTTGGAACATCGTCGTCCTTGCCGGCGTGGACCCACATCCGGTAGAAGCCGTTGATGGACCCGGCGATGATGCCGATCACGATAAACCACGGCTCAGTGTCCAACCAACCGTCGAGCAGCCATCCGAGCAGCCATCCGGACAGAATGGAGCCGAGGAAGGTGCTGCCCTCGACCCACCCATCGCCGATGGCGCCGGTGACCACCTTATGGGGGGTATCTCGCTCAGGCATCCAGCGCTCCTTGCGCCGGATGCCGTACCTGGGACCTGGTAACTAGTACCGCGGTTGAGCCAGCCAGCACTTGCCGAATCCTTGTGAATTCATTCACAAGCCAGTCAACTTCCCCAACGCAAGAAGTATTCCCTCGGCGACTAGGTCGGAGTCAACCTTGTTCCACTGTCGTGTCGAGGTATTAGGTACATGGTACGAACTTTCAGACATGTCCAGGGAACCCTTCCGGGTACGCAGGAAAAGCAGCCGCCAGCTTGCGGATCCGGTTCTCCAACCCCTCGAGCGCATCCGGATCGTCGCGGTGACGGAGAACTTCGGCGATCAGACCGGCCGTCTCGTCCGCTTCAGGCTCGGCCATCCCCTGCGTGGTCATAGCCGGCGTCCCGATTCGGATCCCGCTTCCGACGAACGGTTTGCGAGGATCGAAGGGCACGGTGTTGAAGTTGCAGGTGATGCCAACCGAGTCGAGCAGCTGGGCGGCTTGTTTCCCGGTCAAATCCTCATCGATGCTGCGCATATCCGCCAGAAACATGTGGTTGTCGGTGCCTCCACCAACGATTCGCACGCCTTCTGCCGTCAGCCGGGCCGCCATTGCCCGGGCATTGGCAACGATGCGGTCGGCGTATGCCCGATATTCCGGAGTCGACGCTTCCAAGAAACAGACGGCCTTGGCGGCAACCTGACTGAAGATACCGCCTCCCTGCGTGCCCGGGAAAACTGCCTTGTCGATCGCCTTGGCATGCTCCTCGCGGGACAGGATCAACCCGCCCCGGGGACCACGAAGAGCCTTGTGGGTCGTGGCGGTGACGAAGTCTGCGTACGGAACCGGGTTTGGATAGGCCCCGCCGGCCACCAGCCCGATGAAATGAGCTGCATCGACCATCAGTAACGCGTCGATTTCGTCGGCAATTGATCGGAACGCCTCGTAATCAAGCACCATGGAGTACGCGGTGTAGCCGGCCAGCACGATCTTCGGTCGGTGCTCGAGCGCCAACCGCCGCACTTCGTCCATGTCGATCAGGTCAGTGTCGGGGTCGACGCCGTAGGCGATGAACTCATAGAGCGCACCGGAGGCGTTGACCGGTGATCCATGCGTGAGGTGACCGCCTTGATCGAGCCGCATGCCGAGCACTTTCTCACCCGGTTTGATGAACGCGAAATATGCGGCCATGTTGGCCTGGGCTCCGCTGTGGGGCTGGACGTTGGCGTGCTCGGCTCCAAAGAGAGCCTTGGCCCGATCCCTGGCCAGGTCTTCGACCTCGTCGACAACCTCACAACCTTCGTAGTACCGGCGGCCCGGGTAACCCTCGGCGTATTTGTTGGTGAATACCGACCCGGACGCCTCCATCACCGCCCGGGATATGAAGTTCTCTGATGCAATAAGGTGGATATGCGAGTTCTGACGAGCCGTATCGGCGCGGATGAGGTCTGCGACCTGCGCGTCGACATCCTCCAGCGGACGTGGGTCAATCATGATGTCAGCCTTCTCAAGCGGTGCCAGCTTTCGTAGGGTAGCGCCATGGTCCGACCAAGTCGGTAGGGGGTCGCAGGTCGCCGCATGCAGACGCTCGCAGCAACTGTCGAGTGCTAACTGCCTACCGCGAACTATGGCGTAGGGATCTCAATAGGGCCCCGTCTGAGTACCTTGGGGGGCGCTACGGTCACGTCGACGACGGTAGACGACGTGCCGCCCGGGCACATCCCCGGTAGGAAGACCTCAACGGCGTCGCCGAAGGCGAGCCCCGCTTCTCGATCGGAGACGGCCGGACGTCGGTCACTCAGATTGGCGCTCGTCACGGCCAGGGGTCCAACCAGCGCGAACAAACGTCTGGCCAACGCATGGTCGGGTACTCGGATGGCCACGGTGTGGCGCTGATGGTCACCCACCCATTCGGGGAGCTCTACCAGACTTTTGGTCACGAGAGTGAGGGGTCCGGGCCAATGGCCGGCCACCAGTTCCTCGACAACTGGGGTAACCACGATCAGCCGTCGAAACTGATCGAGCGTATCGCCGAGCAGCCCGATTGGTCGGTTTTGAGGTCTCCCTTTCAATTCGAAGAGGGCGCGCACGGCACCGGCCTGCAGGGGATCGACCGCCAGACCGTAGACGGTATCGGTCGGTAATCCGACGATCTCACCGCGGCCTATCGCTGCGACGGCGCCTTCGAGTTGCATGTGGGCAGGTTCCCTCACCCAACCCAGTTCCGCAACTACACGCAGCAGCGCCCGCCTTTGCGGCCGACCAGGATGCGGGGGCGCCCGGCCAGGTCCGGCCGAACCTCGACATCGAGATACGGCCCGAAGAGTTCCAGCGCTCGATCCGACTGGGTCTCGCCGATTTCGCAGAACAGCCATCCCCCGGTGCCCATCCACCAATAGGCGTCGGCGGCGATCCGCGACATGACTTCGTCGCCGCGCGGCCCTGCCACGAGCGCTTGGCGCGGGTCGTGCTCGCGCACATCGATGGGGAGGCGGTCGAATTCGGAATCGGCCAGGTAAGGCGGATTAGCTACCAGCAAGTCCACCCGCTCATACAGCTCGCCGGGTAAGGGCTCAAAGAGATCTCCTCGGAGGAACGTCACCCCAAGGCCAAGAGCAGCAGCATTCTCTTCGGCGAGAGCCAGGGCGTCGGATGCCAGGTCGGATCCATACACCCGCGCCTGCGGGAACCGGTGCTGCAAGGCCAAGGCGAGATTGCCGCTCCCGGTGCAGAGGTCGACGATCACCGTGCCGGGCCCCGCTTCGCCGAGAGCCGCGACGGCTTCCTCCCAGAGACGTTCGGTCTCCGGTCGGGGCACCAGAGCGCGTCGGTCGCTGCGCACCTCGATAGGGCCGAATTGGACCGTCTCTTCGAGGTGCTGAAGGGGAACTCCCGAGAGGCGTCGCCGAATCAGATCCATGTAGCATTGCGCCTCTTGAGCCCCGACCTCCGCCGCTTCTGCGAGGAGTTCTCGACGCGATCGACCCGTGGCGACGGCCAACAGGCGTTCCGCCTCATGCGGCGGCACACCGGGTTCGTTCAGGAGCCGGCGAACGGCGGTCATATAGTAATTCTGCCAGACCGCTGGTGCTTTCGACCCCCGGCTTACTCCCCTTCGAGGAGTTTTCGGGACTCTTCCTCAGCCGTCAAGGAGTCGACGAATGCGTCGAGATCACCGGCGAGGATCTCGGGGAGCTGTTTGAGGGTCATCCCGATTCGGTGATCGGTAACCCGGTTCTCCTTGAAGTTGTAGGTGCGGATCTTCTCGGATCGATCACCCTTACCGACCTGCAAACGCCGGGCATCGGCGATCTCGCTCAAGTGCTCCTCGAGCTGAATCTGGTAGAGACGAGCGCGCAAGATGCGAAAGGCCTTCTCCTTGTTCTGAAGCTGGGATTTCTCATCCTGACAGCTGACCACCAGACCAGTCGGCTCGTGGGTAAGACGGACCGCAGAGTCCGTGGTGTTGACCGACTGACCGCCCGGGCCACTCGACCGATACACGTCAACCCGCACGTCGTTGAGGTCGAATTCGACCTCAACCGCCTCCGCTTCAGGGAGGACCGCCACCGTAGCGGTCGAAGTATGGATTCGGCCCTGTGATTCCGTCTTTGGGACTCGCTGCACTCGATGCACGCCTGCCTCATACTTCATCCGCGAGTAGGCTCCCCTGCCCTTCATCGCGAAGATGACCTCTTTTACGCCGCCCGTTTCTGACGGCGATGACTCGAGGATCTCCGTCTTGAATCCATGCCGCTCGGCAAAACCGCGGTACATCCCGAAGAGATCGCCCGCCCAGATAGCGGCCTCATCACCCCCGGCCGCCGACCGAACCTCAACGATCACGTCTTTGTCGTCGTTGGGGTCCTTCGGGATCAGGCTGCGACGCAGATCACCTTCGATCCGTCCCGCTTCCCGGCGTCGCTCGTGAGCCAACGTCCGAAGATCGGTGGCCATTTCGGAGTCGGTTTCGACCTCGGCCAGTTCTTCGGCTTCGCGGCTTTCCTGCCAGGCATCCCGGTGCGCGTGGAAGCCCTCGACGATGGGACGCAGCTCGGCATGTCGCTTGGTCAGTTCTGTATACCGGGCCTGATCCGCCAGCACGTCCGGGTCCGACAGCCTCCTCTCGGTTTCCTCGAACGCGGCTTCGATCTCTTTGAGGCGCTGGAGGAACCCCGGGTCGATCATTCGCCCGACATTTCGGCCAGGGCCGCCAGAGCGGCCGGATTGACCGGCCCGCGTCCTTTGACTTCGTCGATCGCATCCGGATCGAGGGCAGCCAGCAGGCTGGCCACCGCAACCTCGACTTGATCATCATCTGGCTCGCCGGTGGTCAGCCGTTGCAACCACAGACCGGGTGCAGCCAGGGTGCGACCGACCAGCTCTCCTCCGTGGGCCCCTGAGAACTTAAGGATCTCGTAGGCAACGCCGGCGATGACCGGAATCAAAACAACGCGGCTCGCTATGAGGAGAGGCCAGGAAGGCCTTCCGATGAGGGTAAACACGATAAGGGACCCAATCACGACGATCATCAAGAAGCTCGTGCCGCAGCGGGGATGCTCGGGGCGATACTGCTGGATGTGTTCGATGGAAAGCGGGTCGCCGGCCTCGTAGGCATGGATCGTCTTGTGCTCCGCGCCGTGGTATTGGAACACTCGGCGAATCTCCTTGGACCGCCCGATGGCCCAAACGTACCCCACGAACAGGAATGCCCGCACGAAACCGTCGACGAGATTGAAGAGGAACTTCGATCCACCGAGGTAAGGCTCGAGAAGCGATGCCGCACCTAGGGGCAAGAGAATGAAGAGGGCCGCAAAAGCGACCAGGGCAATGGTCATTGAGATCGCCATCTGTCTGGTCGTCAGAGGTTCTTCATCTTCTCCGACGGCCTTCTGAGCCGACCAAGACAGCGACCGGAATCCCAGAGTTAGCGACTCGCCGAGCACCATGACACCGCGGATAAAGGGGATACGAGCAAGTCGAGATCGCGACGACAATCTGGGAAGGTCGTGCGTAACCGCTTCGATCAGTCCGTCAGGTTTGCGCACCGCGACGGCCCAGGCTGCCGGGGCGCGCATCATCACACCTTCGATGACGGCCTGGCCACCGACGCTGGCGTTGGGGGAGCGACTCACCCGCTTCTCCTCGCTTCCGGTAGCGACCGACTTGCCCCCACCGAACCAGACCGCCTAAGCCTCTTTGCTGGTCTCGCCGGTGAAACTCTTACGACCGTAACGCTTCTGGAATCGCTCGACTCGGCCCCCGGTGTCGACCAGCTTCTGTTTGCCGGTGAAGAAAGGATGGCATTCGTTGCACAACTCGACATGAAGCTCTGCTTCGGTCGAACGGGTCGTGAAGGTGTTGCCGCACGAGCACGTAACTTTGGTCTCGATATAGTCGGGATGGATTCCTGCTTTCACTGCTTTCTCCTTCGTGCTCAGCAGTATGCGCCCTAGCCGGTGCTCTTGGCGATTTCGGCCAGGAACTCGGCGTTGGATTTGGCAGTCTTGAGGCGATCGATCAATAACTCCAGGGCTGCGCCCGGTTCGAGGGCCAACAGCACTCGCCTCAGCTTCCACACCTGCGCCAGCTCCGAAGGATCAAACAAAAGCTCTTCTTTTCTTGTTCCCGACTGGCTGATGTCGACAGCGGGGTAGATCCGGCGATCGGCCAGCCCGCGGTCGAGCCGCAACTCCATATTGCCGGTGCCCTTGAACTCCTCGAAAATAACCTCGTCCATGCGGGAGCCCGTCTCAACAAGGGCTGTACCCATGATCGTGAGGCTGCCACCTTCCTCGATGTTGCGAGCCGCTCCAAAGAACCGCTTCGGCGGGTACAGCGCAGTCGAGTCGACACCACCGGACAAGATCCGGCCGCTGGCCGGGGTTGCCAGGTTGTGAGCCCTGGCAAGCCTTGTGACCGAATCCAAAAGGATCACCACGTCGGTACCCATTTCCACGAGTCGCTTGGCTCGCTCTAGGGCGAGCTCCGAGACCTGCGTATGCTCCTCGGCCGGCCGATCAAAGGTCGAGTAGACAACCTCGCCCTTCACCGACCGTTGCATGTCGGTAACTTCCTCGGGCCGCTCATCGACGAGGACCACCATCAGATAACACTCCGGGTTGTTGGCGGTGATCGAATGGGCGATCTCCTTCAGCACGGTCGTCTTGCCGGCCTTGGGCGGAGAAACAATCATTCCGCGCTGTCCCTTGCCGATGGGCGCAATGAGGTCGATGATCCTGGCCAGCTCTTGGTTAGCCTCACCCTCGACCTCGAGCCGGAGTCGCATGTCGGGGAACAATGGCGTCAGCTTCTCGAAGCGGGGCCGGTTCCTCCCCTCCTCGGCAGACATCAGATTGATGCTCTCGATGCGGGTGAGGGCCGGGAACTTCTCTTGGGAACGTGGGGGCCGAATCGGTCCGCTGACCACGTCGCCCTTCCGAAGACCGAACTTCCGCACCTGGCTGGCCGAGACATAGACATCTTTGTCCCCGGGCAAGTAGCCGGTGACACGCAAGAACCCGTATCCCTCGGGAAGTATGTCCAGGGTTCCCTGGCGTTCCTCCAGCTCTCCTTCGGGGATCTGCTCCTGCTGGCCACCGCCACCACCACGCCGGCGCCGTCGGTTGCGATTTCGGTTCTGCCCGTCCTCCTGAGAGCGAGGCCTGTCTTGCCACTCACCCCGCCGCGGCTCTTCGCCGCTCCCCGGCGCCGTCTGCCTTGCATCGTCGCCGTCGGTTTGATCGTCGCCCGCGGCTGCATCGTCGCCCGCCTGGGCATCGTCGCCCGCCTGGGCATCGTCGCCCGCGGGGGTTGCTCCTTCTGAGCCTTTCTCAGCTTCTCCGGCATCCGGAGAGACCGTCGGGACTGCTTCAGGCAAATCGATCGGCGCCGGTTCGTCGCTGACGACGAAGTCCACCGAATTGAGGATGGCCTCTATGAGCTTGGCCTTCTGGAGTCCGTTGCTCTCTACTCCAACTGATGCTGCAATCTCACGGAGGTCCTTGATGGGCTTCCCCTGGAGTTCAGATCTGCTGGTCATATGGTCCTTTCCGTCGAGTGACTCGATCAGACGAGCCGGCCCGCAGCCTATGGATTTCTTCGAGCCCGGAGCGCTCCTCCCGGTTCTGGATGGGAGAGCAAGAGCTGAAAGTTCAATACCTCCACATCCGAGACGACGCGAACATCGCTGCTATGTGTGGGGGCGCCTTCACCACGCGTGTAGAGGCGGGGTGTTCAGGTACGAGCGCATACTACGTTGTCTTCGGCAATGTTCCAAGTGCTAACGGGCAACGCTGCGAACAAATGCTTCAATGGCGGGGCGGTCAGGCGGAAGGACCGTCATGGTTTCCGGCCTTTCCAACAGGTCGGCCAGACGTCCGGGAAGGGGAGGACGAATGCCCGTGGCGGCCGCAACCGCATCGGGAAACTTGGCAGGGTGGGCGGTGCCGACGCAGATCACAGGGACATCCGGTTCACGTTCCGTCGCCTTGGCTGCAGCTATGCCAATCGCGGTGTGCGGGTCGACGAGCAACGACGTCTCCTCGTACACATCACCCAGCGTCTGACTGGTCGCCGATTCGTCGAACCACGACGCGGTCACAAAGGTCCGCAATTCACGGAGACGGCTCGGGTCGATGTCAAGGTGGCCGTGTTCGCCGAATTCGCTCATGAGGAGCCCGATCAACTCCCCGTCCCGGCCTAGGAGATCGAACAGCAACCGCTCCAGATTGCTTGGCACCTGGATGTCCATGGCAGGCGTGATGGTTGGCACCACGGTGTCGATTGACAACCGGCCTGATTCGACGAATCGGGCGACCACGTTATTCCGATTGGTGCCGATGATGAGCCTGCGAATCGGCAGCCCCATCAGGCGGGCCACGTAGGCAGCGAACACATTGCCGAAGTTGCCGGTCGGCACTGCGAACGACACCTCACGGTTGGGCGCCCCCAACGCCAGGGCGGCGGCGAAGTAGTAGGCGACCTGCGCCATGATCCGAACCCAATTGATCGAATTGGCGGAGGTCACCCCGAGGTCGCGGCGCAAAGCTGGATCGGCCAGCATCTCTTTTACCAGGCTCTGACAATCATCGAAGGTGCCCTGCACTGCAACGTTGTGTACGTTGGGCGATTGGACCGTGGTCATCTGCCGTCGCTGCACATCTGATACCCGCCCATGGGGATGCAAGATCACAATGTCGAGCGCCGGGCGATCCCGGCACGCCTCGATGGCCGCCGATCCGGTATCTCCGGAGGTTGCGCCCAGCACCAGGGCGCGGGTCCGGCGGGCGGACAAGCTTGCGTCGAACAGCCGGCCGAGCAGCTGTAGCGCGTAATCCTTGAAGGCCAGGGTCGGGCCCCAGAAGAGTTCGAGCAGCCATAGGCCCGGTCCCAGCTCAGTGACGGGAACCAATCGCTCGAACGGGACGTACGCTTCGGCGGCAACATCGGCGAGATCAGCTGTGGAGCCGTCGACGAACGGCGCTGACACGGCGGCTACGAGTGCGGAATACGAAAGGCCCCGAAGTCCGACGATATCTGAGCTGGTGAATTGTGGCCAGGTGTCGGGGACGTACAGCCCACCGTCCGGAGCCAGCCCGGTGAGCAAGACATCCTCGAATCCGGCCGCGGGCGCCAATCCCCTCGTTGATACATAGCTCATCGGTTCACGGCTCGTCGCTTTGGACCCGGATCGTCGCTGCGACCTCCGTCACCACGTCGAGTGACCGGAGGGCTGACACCGCCGCGCGTTGGTTTTCTTCGAGGGCATCGTGGGTGATCAGGAGCAATGTGGCCTCTTCGCCGCGACCCTCCTGCCACACTGATTTGATGCTCACATTGGCTTCTCCGAACGCATTCGCGATCAGCGCCAATACTCCGGGGGTGTCTGCCACTTCCAGCCGGACGTACCACTTCGTTGCGATCACCCCGAAGTCCAGCAGCCGTCCCGAAGCAAATCGAATACGTGGAGCAACCTGTGCTTCCGCCAATAGCTCCCTGGCAGCATCAATGACGTCGCCGAGCACGGCGGTGGCGGTCGGACCCCCACCAGCCCCGGGCCCCATGAACAGCAGTTCACCTATTTGCGGGCCTTCGATGAACACGGCGTTGTTGGCCCCACGTACCGACGCAAGGGGATGAGCGAGCGGTACGAGAGCCGGATGGACCCGGGCACTCACGCCGCTCGGTGTCTCCTCACTTATTGCGAGCAGCTTCGGCACGTAACCAAGCTCGGCCGCAAACCGAAGATCCACCGGCTCAAGCGATGCAATGCCTTCGCGGTAGACCGCATCGACCGAAACCCATGTTCCGAAAGCCAGACTGGCAAGGATGGCGGTCTTGGCTGCTGCGTCGGCGCCGGAGATGTCTGCGGTCGGATCCGCTTCGGCGTAGCCGAGCAGCTGGGCCTCCTCGACCGCTTCGGCAAAACCGAGGTTGTCATCGGCCATGCGGGTCAGGATGTAGTTGGTCGTACCGTTGACGATGCCGAGCACTCTGGTGATACGTTCTCCGGCGAGCGACTCCGAGAGGGGCCGGATGATCGGGATTCCGCCCCCGACGGCTGCTTCGAACAGCAGCGAAACACCTCTCTCTTCGGCGCGCCGGATCAACTCCGCTCCCTGCGCCGCTACCAGTTCTTTGTTCGCTGTCACCACCGGCTTGCCCGCCTGCAGGGCACGCATCACGAGGTCGCCGGCCGGTTCCAGACCTCCCATGACTTCAACCACCAGATCGACAGAGGGATCATCGATGAGCTGTTCTGGCTGATCGGTGATGATTCCCGCCGGAATGGGAAAGGCCCGCGCCTTCGAGAGCGATCGCACGGCTACCCGGCGCACCTCGAGTTCAAGGCCCGTCTTGGCGACAATCGCCGCCTGTTCGTTGATCAAGTATTGAAGGAGCGCCCCGCCGACGGTTCCCCCACCGAGTATGCCAATTCCCACCTTCATGTCGTTCTTTCTGAGCTACTGGGCGATTGTACGGGTAAGGCCCGGGCGATGTTCCCACATCTGCATTGGTTTCTAGTGGGCCGCAGAAAGGCCAGGCCACGCCTTTGGTACACTCCGTTGTCCAAGTGCTGTGTCATCGTTGGGGTGAGTCGCGGCACTCACGCCCTCGTAGCTCAGGGGATAGAGCACCGGCCTCCGGAGCCGGGTGCGCAGGTTCGAATCCTGCCGGGGGCGCCAATACAGTCATCAGTTGTCGGTTGGAACTGAACACTGGCTGCTGATTACTGATAACTTGTTCCCCATGGCTCGGTCGATCTGGAAGGGTGCCATCAGCTTCGGGCTGGTATCGATTCCGGTTGCGTTGTTCACGGCAACCGAGAAAAAGACACCCAAATTCAAGATGCTGCGCGCCGAAGACAGCAGCGCAATCAAGTACAAGCGAGTTGCGGAAGCGGATGGCAAGGAGGTCGTCTGGGACGACATCGTTCGTGGGTATGAAGTGGAGAAGGGCCGGTATGTGGTCTTCACAGACGAAGAGTTGGAGGCCGCCACTGCCCGGGGCGGATCAAAGATCGTCGATGTGGTCCAGTTCGTCGAAGCGCAGGAGATCGACCCGATCTTTTACCGGTCGTCGTACTACCTGGTGCCCGAGCAAACGGGGTTGAAGGCATATCGGATCCTGCTTCACGCCCTTCGAGATCGGGATCGGGTGGGGATAGCCAAGTTCGCCCTTCGTGAGAAGGAGTACCTCGCTACGCTGCGAGCCGATGCGGACGTCCTCATCCTAGAAACGATGTTCTGGCCGGATGAGATCCGCGCGCCTGCCTTCGAAGAGCTCGAGGTTGAGGTCGAGGTACGAGATGAGGAAGTGAAGATGGCCGAGATGATCATCGACAACCTCACCTCCCCGTTCGATGCCGCGGCCTATCACGACCCTTCTCGAGAGGCAATCGAGGAATTGGCTCGCAAGAAGATCGAGGGTGAGGAGATCGTCAGTCCGGAGACCCCCGAGCCGACCAAGGTACTCGACCTACTCGAAGCGCTGAAAGCAAGCGTCGAGGCCACGAAAGAGAAGAGAGCGGCCAGCTGAACCAGTTGCCAGTTGCCAGTTGCCAGTACAGACATACCCTTGTCGCGAACCAAGAACTAGTACCTACGAACTAGGGGGCTGCTCATTGCCCCGGTCCCTCGGCCTCCCAGGTGATCTCCTCAATCGGGTCGGGAACGAATCCCTTGAACGAAGGGGCGCGCAGACGACCGGCGATCGTCCACTCCTTGAATTCGACCCGGGCCACGAGGTGGGGAGCCACCCAAATGGTGGCGGCGGGGAGGTCGGGATCAGGCCGGAAGGGACTCTCGCCGATGGTCATCTCGTTCAACGCCGCGCGGATGGCCAGGAGAGCCGTGTCGTCAAACCCGGTGCCGACCGATCCGATCCACCGCAGGTGCGGGCCCTCCCGGAGGCCGAGCATCAAAGACCCGAAAGTACCGGTCCGGCTCCCCTCCCCCACGGAGAATCCCCCGACCAATGCCCGGACCGTCCGCAGGTAGGGAACCTTTCTCCAGTCCGGTGACCTCACTCCAGGCCGATACGGGGAACCTCGCCGTTTGGCCACGACCCCTTCCAGGCCTCGCTCCACCACGGCTGCGTAAAGCGCTTCGCCGTCTGCGGATATCACGTCCGAGCTCACCAGAGGAGCCGGCAGGTCGAAGGCCGCCAGGCGCTCCAATCGGGTTTCGATCGGCTGGTCGGTCACGTCTTCGCCGTAGAAGAGGAGATCGAAGACGATGTAGGTCACCGGATTGGTGCGCGCCCCCTCGACTGCCCTCTCCCCCCCGGCCACGTTTATTCGTTTCTGGAGCGCTGCGAAGGAAGGCCGGCCCGCTTCGTCGAACGCAACGATCTCACCATCAAGGATGCACCTCTCCCGAGGAGCAAATCCGCCTAATTCGGGGTAGGCGGCCGTCACGTCGCGGCCGCGCCGGGATCGCACGGAGAGAGAACTGCCGTCCCAGGCGACCATCGATCTTACGCCGTCCCACTTGACCTCAAACAGCCATCCCGGGTCGGAAAAGGGCGCTGGCCACGGAGTGGCCAGCATCGGCTCGAAGCGGGGAATCGTCACCCGGTTGCGAGTTCTTCCCGGACCACCCGGTTGACGAGCCCGCCATCGAGGTCCTCACCCATGGACTTCATGAGGTGGCCGACCACCCGCCCCGCCATCTTTGGCTCGTCGACTGCCAACTCCGCGATGGCCGCCCGGACTACCTTGCGGGTTTCCTCCTCGGAGAGTTTGGCCGGCAGCCACCGTGATAGGTAGTCCACCTCCCAGCGCAGTTTGGCCGCCATGTCCGCCCCGCGCTCACCGAGGCCGTCGTACTCGCTAGCTGCTTTGTCCATCTTCTTGGCGAAACTACCCATGACGTCGCGATACAGGTCGTCGTCGATCTGCCCCCCGAAGCCGGGTTCGGCACGCTTTCGCGATACCTGGGTTTCGATCTCGCGAATCACCTCGCGACGGCGGCGGTCGCCCGATCGCATAGAGTCCCGCAGTTCCGTAATCAGCTCATCCTTGATACTCATTCTGTCTCCTCCCCCTCTAATACAGATCTGATTCGGACCGGATCATCCGTGATGATCGCAGCTGCGCCCCCGGCGGCCACACTGCGGGCGATTGCCTCATCGTTCACCGTCCAGACAACGACGTGTAGCCCTGCCGCGGCGAGGTCGGCGATCCTGCCCGCAGGTTGATCACCCAACAGCCACCAGTGCGGAGCAATCACCTGATGACCCGACCTGCTTGCCCAGGCAGCAGCCTCGTCGAGCGATCCCCCAGCCTCCACGAGTAAACCGGTTGTTAAATGCGGATGCGCGTCCCGCACCGCGTCGACTGTGGGCCAGTGGAAGCTGGTTACCACGTCGCGTTCCGAGGCCCGGCCGGCTGCTGCGCGGGCAAATGCAAAAGTGTGATCAAAATCTGGGTCCTGCGGCGAGTTCTTGAT
>Ga0224512_10002922_pt1 | contig 15296 bp, 14 predicted proteins | sample SF_May12_sed_USG_4_FD_169103 | JGI IMG/M metagenome (GOLD analysis project Ga0224512, IMG submission 169103) | Sediment microbial communities from San Francisco Bay, California, United States - SF_May12_sed_USGS_13 | ecosystem: Environmental > Aquatic > Marine > Sediment | place: USA...
CTCGTGCCGTTCGAGGCGAGAGCTCCCACGACCTGCGCACCTGGGCGAGTTCGGGAGCTCGGCGAGTGGGTGGAGGTTCACGATGCTCTCCTGGAGGCGGGTGGCCGGTGTCTCGAAGCTATGGGGACGGTTCGCCTGGTAGGTCTCGCCCACCGCGAGCGATGGTCACGGCAGCCTCGGCAGCAGCTCTGAGAGGATCGAGAAGCGGTACACCGGCAACGGGCTCATGGCCGAGAGCGAGAGGAATCTCCGTGCAGCCCAAGAGGATGACGTCAGCGCCTTCTTGGACGAGGTGCATTGCGGCGTCTCGAAGCGGCTTCACCAGGGCCTCGCGCCGACGGGCGTCGACGCCACTGCCAGCCTTCAGGGAAGCGGCCGTGGGCTCCGTTTCGGAGCCCCCGTAGATCGGATCCATGACGAGCTTTCTCTGCAGGGTCTCGCCGCGAGGCAGGTCGAGGAGGGACACGAGCTCGAGCTGGGGAGCGACCCGCTGTGAGGCTCGGGAGAAGATGCCCGCGCGAAGGGTCCCGGTCGTGGCGAGGACGCCTGCTCGGCGATGGCCAAGGTGGGCGATGGAGGCGATCGCCTCCTCGGGAACGTCCAGGATCGGGATGGCGACCTGCGACCGGATCTCCTGCAAGAACGCATGGGCGGTGATGCAGGCGAGGACGGCGAAGTCCGCCTGCTCGGCCAGCGCGCGCAGCGCGGCGACGAGGAACGGACCGGGCGAGCTTCCCGAGCCGAGAAGCGCCGCGGTTCGGTCGGGGGTCTGGGGTCGTGAGACGAGCACCCACGGCGGATAGTCCTGATCTCGCCTGGCCCAGTGGACGGCGCGGAGAATCTCACGCTCCAACGTCAGGTGGGCGTGCGGGCCGAGACCCCCCACGATGCCGATGACCCTCTTCCATGTCGGTCGTCTCAAGCTGGCTCACCTTCGAAGTCGGCGTGCGGCGGGCCGACGTTAGCCCAAGGAGCCGCGGGGAGTCACCCGGAGGGTTCCGTGACCCGCCGCCTTTCTCCCGCCTTGACCGGAGTCTATGATCGAACCCCGAGGCGAGCCTCGAGGCAGGAGCGGCGTCGAGCATCCAGGGCCTGGAAGCGCCGCCACTCCAGCGGTCTGGGCAGGCAGGCGGAGGAGCGCCCCGAGGGTCCGAGCGAGGAATCTCGAGAACGCTCGCGGAGGCGGAACGAGGAAGGACGCGTGGCAGATCCCAGAATGCCGGAGATCGTGGCGCACCGCGGTGCCGGGACGGACGCCGTCGCCCCCCGCCGGACGGCCTGCCAGCGGCCGGCGGCGCCGCCGGAGAACACGCTGCCGGCCTTCGCCTGGGGGTGGAGCCGGGCAACGGCCTGCGAGCTCGACGTGCACCTTTCCCGCGACGAGCGGCTGATCGTCATCCACGACGAGACGACCGGCCGCACCTGCGACCGCGACCTGGTGGTGGGCGGCTCGACCCGCGCCGAGCTCGCGACCCTGGATGCCGGGTGCAAGAAGGGGGCGCTGTGGGCGGGGCTGCGCCTGCCGACCCTCGAGGAGGTCCTGGCGGCGATGCCCGCAGGGCGCCGCCTCTACGTCGAGCTCAAGAACGGCGCGGGGATCGTTGGCCCGCTCGCCGACGCCGTCCGGCGCGCGGGCAAGGGTCCCGCCGAGGTCGTCTTCATCAGCGTCGACGTCGACGCGATCGGCGAGGTGAAGCAGCGACTGCCCGACCATGCCTGCTACCTGGTCGTGGCGTGGCGGCAGCGGCCCGCCGACGGCGTTTGGGAAGTCCGTTACGGGACGACCGACCGCACGGACCCGCGGCGCCTGCGGACGCGAGCCCGGCGCCCGAGGTCGCGGCGCCCCGGCGATCCGGAGGATCTCTACCGGACGCTGATCGACCTCGTCCGCCGGCCGCTGGCCGGCGAGGGCGGGGTGGCCCTCGACGGCCTGGACGTGAGCTGGCGCCAGCCCGAGGGGCTCGCCAAGGCCCTCGAGGAGGCCGGCGTCGCGTGGGGCAGCTGGACCGTGGACACGGCCGACGCCGCCGTCGCCCTGCGCGACCGCGGCGCCGTCCAGCTCACGACGAACTGCCCCGACGACCTGCGCTCCGCGCTCGCCCACGCCGCCGCGGGCGGTCGCGGCGGCGCCCGCCGCTGAGTCCTCCGCCTACGGCAGGATGCCGACGCCGTACTCGACGAGCTCGAAGTCGGCGTCGATGACGAGGCCGACCCCGGGGCAGTAGACCTTGAGGTCCTCGGCGCCCGGCTCGAACGGGGTCGAATCGAGCACCGCGACGCAGCCGGAGAACTCGCCCGCCTCCGTCTCGACGTCGAGGTCCATGGCGACGTGCTTGGCGCGGTCGAGCGCCACCCCCGGCGCGATCTCCTGGAAGTAGCGGGCGCCGAGCAGGAACGTGCCGGGCATGATGATCCCCGGCATGGCGCCGCCCTGGCCGACCTGCCACGCCCCGTCGTGGCTGACGATCTCGCCGTCCTCGTAGATGTCGACCTCTTCGCCGAAGTAGTAGATGTCGTTGGTCTCCTTGCAGCGGACGAAGTAGTTGCGGGAGATCTCGATCACCTCGCCGTCCTCGTACTCGCGCTCCTCGAGCACCCGGGTGCGGACCATCTTCGTCATGTCGCCGATCGCCAGCGGCAGCACCCGCGACGTCCGGGTGACGGTGATCTCGTTGCGGATCGCCGTGCCGTCCTCGTCACCCTCGAGGACGAGCTGGTAGTTGGCGCGCAGCGGGAAGTAGGGATTGCCGCGGCCGTTGATCGTCCAGGTGCAGTCCTCGAGCCGGAACGAGCTCGTGTACTGCGCCTCGGCGGCGCCGGCGGCCAGCAGGAGGGTCAAGAGGCCGAGGAGGACCAGCGGTCTCGGGCCTCGGAGGGGCGATCGGTTCGACTCGTCGTGGGCGCGCATCGTGTCTCCTTTCATCCAAGGCGATCGCGCCGCGGCATTCCGCAGCGGCGGAAGGCCGGGCGTGACCGGTGTCTCGTGACACGTTAGATGCGGCTCGGCCCGATCTCCTTCGCCCGCCGCCGCTGCCGGGCGCCGCCGAGGGCCGGCAGCGCCACGCCGGTCATGACGGCGAGGACCCCCAGCCACTGAAGCGCCGAGAGGTCCTCCCCGAAGACGAGGAACGCCCAGAGCAGGGTCGCGGCCGGCTGCAGGAGCAGCAGGACCGAGGACTCGACGGCCGGCAGCCGCGGCAGGGCGTAGGAGATGAGCAGCCAGCCGGCCACCTGCGAGCCGAGCGCGAGGGCGAGGAGCCAGCCGTGGGCGGGCCAGGACCAGGCGAGCTCGAGCGAGCCGCCGAGGCCGCCGATCGCGCCGATGGTGAGCGTGGCGGCGAGGGTCGAGAGGAAGAAGGCGCCGAAGGGCGTCGCCTCGTCGCGGGTCGAGCGCCGCAGCAGGAGCAGGAAGAGGGTGTACATGATCGCCGTCAGGAGGCCGAAGAGGGCGCCCCGCGGCGGGTCGTCACCGTAGGCCTCGGGCCGCCCCAGTCCGGAGACGAGGATCATGCCGGCGAAAGCCAGCGCCACGCCGGCGAAGACGGTGTTGCGCGGCCGCTCGCCGTAGAGCAGCCAGGCGGCGAGGCCGACGAGGACGACCTGGATGTTGCCGAGCACGGTGGCCAGGCCGGCGCCGATCCACTGGATGGCCCGGTGCCAGAAGACGAGGTCGAGGCCGAAGGCGAGCCCGCTGGCCAGCGCCAGCCCGACCAGCCGCGGCGAGGCGCGGCGGGAGCCGAGGGCGAGCCAGAGAACGAGCAGCGCCGGCAGCGCGTAGAACGTGCGGAAGAACGCCGACGTATCGGGCGAGACCCCCGCCAGGCGCACGAAGATGGCCGAGAACGAGATCGCCAGAACGCCGGCGACGATCGCCAGGTGGATCACGCCGGCAGCATAGTCGAGCCCGCCCCGCGGCCGCGAGATCGCGGGCGCCGAATCCGTCTGGAGGGGCTGGGACTCCGGTTGGGACTCCGAGCGTCCTCGAAGGCAAGCTCGTGGTCACGGCGGAGAGCGCCGCGCAACGAGGGCCTCGTAGGCTGGCTCCTCGCCTGTCCGGAGAAGGACTGGTTCATCGCCATCGGGTCCGAGTCCACGGCCGGCCTTCGAGCTGACTCGTTGACGCCGACGTCCTGAGCGAGGAGGCGAAGCGGGGGAGCGCCGGCGCCCGTCAGGGCATCGTGCTCGACCAGGCCGAGGTGTCGCCGGACTCGAAGCCGTCGGCGAAGATCCCGTTCGGGGAGCCGGTGGCGAAGGCGTAGACGAAGCAGCGCAGGTCGTCCTCCGGATTGGAGAGCGGCTCGACCGGCAGGTAGGCGGTGGCGCCGTCGCCGGGGATGAGGGCGCGGGCCGAGGGGATGGCGACGTTGCCGTTCTCGAGCGGAATCTGCTCCTCCCAGACGAGCTCGCCCGCCGGGGTGAAGGCGCGGACGATGCCGTTCTGGCCGACGATCGTGCCGGTGGTCAGGACGAGCGAGCCGTCCGGCGTGGCGACGGGACCGAGGTAGTTGCCGTCCACCCCGCTCACCAGCAGCGTTGCCGTGCCGTCGGAGTCGACCTGCCACAGCTCCTGCAGGTTGCGCACCGCGTAGATGAGGCCCCCCGCCGTCACCCAGGGGTGGCTCAGGGTATTGGTCGGGCTCTCGAAGGCCGTCCACAGCAGCGATCCGTCGGGGTCGTAGGCGCCCAGCCGGATGCCGCTGCCCGCGCCCCAGACCTGGAGGTAGACGTTGCCTTCGGGGCCGACCATGGGCTGGTTGGGATCGTCGGGCCGGGGCACGGCGAAGAGCTGGTCGCCGTCGAAGCCGAAGCCGTAGAGCAGCGAGGTGGGGTTCGTGCCGCCGTCGTCGAAGCCGACGTAGAAGCGGTCGGCGCCGAAGGCGATCTCCTGGCCGAGCTGGCCGATCTCGTTGATCGGCGGGTCGCCGACGTGGCTCCAGCGCAGCTGGCCTTGCGGGTCGAGCGAGAAGGCGCCGATCCCGCCGCCGTCGATCACGCCGTAGATGTTGCCGTCGGGGCCCACGCCCGGCCCGGCGATGATGCCCTGGCCGCCGGTCGTGGTGAAGGTCCACAGGGGCGTGCCGTCCGCGGCGTAGGCCCGGACCTGGGTGTCCGGACCCAGCGGGTTGACGCTCACGTAGACCGTGCCGTCGGCGCCGACGACCACCGGTCCCTCGCTCCCCTCGTCGCCGGTGTCGACCAGCCACTGGAGACCGCCGTCGGGGGAGAGCGCGTAGAGCAGGCCGGAGGTGTCCTGGGCGTAGATCGAGCCGTCGGGGCCGACGCCGACGCGCTGGCGCACGCCGCGCGAGTCGCAGGTGAAGCGCCACAGCCGCTGGCCGACGGGCTGCCGCAGGGTGACGTCGAGCAGCTCGACGTTGCTGGCGCCGCTCGCGTTGACCACCTGGACGCCGACCACGCCGGGTCCGGCGGTCTCGGGCACGTAGGCGTTGATCGCTGTGTCCGACCATTCGGCGACGATCGCCGGAGCGCCGTCGATCCACACCTCGCCGCTGCCTTCGAAGCCGGTGCCGAACACCCGCAGGCGGCCGCTGCGGTCGAGGCTGGGCTCCGACAGGCCGGTGATGACGGGCGCCGCCGCCAGGGCGCCGGCGGTGGCCAGCAGGGCGAGGCCCAGCACCAGGGCGCGCCGAGCCGCGGGGCGAGGTCGAGCCGGCGCGTGATGCGATACGCGTGAGATCCGGGTCATGGTCCCTCCTCGAGCTGCGCGGCCGGCGGCGCGCCGCCGCGGCGGGCAGATCCTGAAGGAGAGGGGATTACAGAGGCGTGAAACCGGCGGTCACGAGCCCGCCTGGTCCGCGAGGGAGCCGCGGACCGACTCGCGGATCTCGGCGGCGAGCTCGCGGGCGCGGGCGAGCTGGCCGTCGAGGCGCTGGCGGATCTCGGCCGCCACGGCCTCGTCGGTCAGCGACGGCAGGTTGATCTCGACGTTGAGGGCGGCACCCTCGGCGGCGGCCAGGGCGCAGGCGGCGGCGACGCCGGCGTCGGAGACCGAGGCGGGGTTGCCCTTCTCGGCGGCCGTGCGCGCGAGCTCGAGAGCCTCGAGGCTGCGCTCGAGAACGGTGAGGGGGACGCGGGTCGCCTCCTGGTTGGCTTGCTCGATGGCGGCGAGGCGGGCGGCCTTCTCCTCCTTGGTCTTCTTGGGCCGCCGGCGGGCCCGGATGACGGCCAGGAAGGCGTCCGTGTCGGCGTCGACCGCCGCCGTGAACCAGTCCTTCAGGTCCTGGGCGCGGCGGCCGGTCGCGAGCATCAGCGGCCGCGCGTCCTCGAGGCCCGCCTTCGACCAGGTCAGGGCGGCGACCATCGCCGACAGCGCGGCCGACAGCGCGCCGCAGAGCGCCGCCACGCTGCCGCCGCCGGGGGCGAAGGAGTCCGACGAGAGCTCGCTCACGAAGTCGCGGAGGCGCATGGCGCCGAGGCCGGACGGCGCGCCGCGGTACTTGTACTCGACGACCTTCTCCGCCGGGTCGAAGCCGGCGAGCTCGCCGAGCCCCAGCGACAGCACCGCGGCGTGGACGCGCTCCCCCTCGGGCACCCCGGAGGTCGCGCCCTGGCGCGCCAGGTAGTGGTCGCCGGCCGCCAGCAGGGCGGCGAGCGGCACGAGTCCGACGAGCTCGCTGCCGGTGACCCGCAGCCCGAGCTTGGCGGCCTCCTCCCGGCAGGCGTCGAACACCTCGTGCAGGGGGGCGGTCTCGTGGCTCAGGATGTTGAACGAGATCTGGGCGCGGCCGTACTCCTCGATGTACCAACCGCCCCCCTGGAGGCCGCGGAAGCGGCCCGGCACGCGCACCGCCTTGCCGCCGGCGTCGCGCACGATGGCACCGCCGGCGTCGCGCGCCAGCGTCCCGGTCTCGCGCAGCTGCGCGGCGATGGCCCCGGCCAGCTTGCGGTCGCGGGTGTCGAGGTTGACGTTCCAGGCGATGAGGAACTCGCGGGCGCCGACGGCGGTGGCGCCGGCGCGGGCGTTGAACGCCGCCGGCCCGAAGTCGGGAGCGAAGTCCGGGTCGCGCAGCTTGGCCGCCAGCGCCTCGTACTCGCCCTCGCGGATGTCCGGCAGCCGCTCGCGCTCGGGCCGGGTGGCGGCGTGGGCGTAGAGGTAGACGGGGATCCCCAGCTCGTCGCCCACCCTCTGGCCGAGGCGGCGGGAGATCGCGACGCAGTCCTCGAGGGTCGCGCCCTGCACCGGCACGAAGGGGCAGACGTCGGTCGCCCCCATCCGCGGGTGCTCGCCGTGGTGCCGCGACATGTCGATCAGCGCCGCTGCCCGGGCGATGGCCCGGAACGCCGCCTCCTCGACCGCCTCGGGGGGGCCGACGAAGGTGACGACCGTCCGGTTCGTCGCCGCGCCGGGGTCGACGTCGAGCAGCATGGCGCCGTCGACGGCCGCGATCTCGGCCGTGATGGCGTCGATCACCCGCCGGTCGCGCCCTTCGCTGAAATTGGGAACGCACTCGATCAGCTTCATGTCTCGTCTCTCCTCGAGCCGGCGCCGGGCGCCGGGCGAGCCCGCGACGGGAGGGCGCGAGCGGCCGGACCGGAGACCGCAGTATAGGCCCTCGATTGCCGGCGCGCTGGCGCCGGAGGGGGAGCTGGGGCATAGTGGTCGGGGACCTGGCGGTCCTCGCGCGGAAGGCGGACAGCGATGAAGGCCCGGGACATCCGAGCGCTGGGCATCCCCGACGGCCGCAGCCTCGAGCTGGCGATCGAGCTGGCGAGAAGCGCCGGCCGCGGCCGGCGGGCGGCGGGGGCCCTGCGCGATCGCCTGCGCCGGGTCGCCGCGGCGCCGGAGGCCTTCGTGGACGACGACGAGCTCGGGCCCCTGGCGGCGGCCCTCGTCGCCCGGCGGACGGCGCGGGCGTCCTTCGAGCCGCGGGCCGTGCCGGCGCCGTTCCGGCAGTGGGGGTCGGATCTCGAGGCGACCTCGGTCCGGCAGATGGAGAACGCCTGCGCGCTGCCCGTCTCCGTGCGCGGGGCGTTGATGCCGGACGCCCACCAGGGCTACGGGCTGCCGATCGGCGGCGTGCTGGCGGTGCGCAACGCGGTCATCCCCTACGCCGTGGGCGTCGACATCGCCTGCCGCGTCAAGATGAGCGTCTTCGACCTGCCGCCGGCGACGATCGACGACGACCTCAACCGGCTCAAGACGGCGATCGCGCGCGAGACCCGCTTCGGCATCGGGGCGCACTTCAAAGACCGGCGCCGCCGCCACGACGTGATGGACGCCGACTGGTCCGTGACGCCCGTCACCGCGCAGCTCAAGGACCGCGCCTGGTCGCAGCTCGGCACGAGCGGCAGCGGCAACCATTTCGTGGAGTTCGGGGTCATCACGGTGGGCGACGGCGAGCTGCCGCTCGAGCGGGGCGAGTACCTGGCGCTCCTGAGCCACAGCGGCAGCCGCGGCGCCGGAGCGACGATCGCGAGCCACTACAGCAGGCTGGCCATGCGCCGGCGGGCCGAGCTGCCGCGCGAGCTGACCCATCTGGCCTGGCTGGACCTCGACTCGGAGGAAGGCCAGCAGTACTGGAGCGCGATGACTCTCATGGGCGAGTACGCGGCCGCCAACCACGCCTGCATCCACGCGGCGATCGCCGAGCACCTGGGGGCCGAGGTGCTCTACGCCCTCGAGAACCACCACAACTTCGCCTGGAAGGAGGAGCACGACGGCGAGCTTCTCGTCGTCCACCGCAAGGGCGCCACGCCGGCGGGCGCGGGGGTGCTCGGGATCATCCCGGGATCGATGGCGACGCCGACCTACGTCGTGCGCGGCCGCGGCAACGAGGCGTCGCTGCGCTCCTCGGCCCACGGCGCCGGCCGGGTGATGAGCCGCACCCGGGCCAAGAAGGAGCTCTCCTGGCAGAAGGCGCGCGAGCTGCTTGCCCGCCGCCGGGTGACGCTCATGTCCGCCGGCCTCGACGAGGTGCCGGCGGTCTACAAGGACATCGACGCCGTGATGCGCGCCCAGGCCGACCTCGTCGACCCGATCGCGAAGTTCCAGCCCCGCCTCGTCAAGATGGCCCCCCCGGGCGAGCGGCCGGAGGACTGAGGCGGCCGGCGCCTCGAGCTGCCCCTGCCTCGAGCTTGTGCCTCGAGCTGGGCCGGGCTCAGCCCAGGTAGCGGTCGAGGATCGTCGTCGCCGTGCAGTTGCCGAAGACGTTGACCATCGTGAACAGCGGGTCGATGATCGGCGCCACGGCGAGCAGCGCGACGATGCCGACTTCCGGCGGCACGCCGATCGGCTCGAGCACGAGGCCGAGCATCCACAGGGCGCTGACCCCGGGCAGGCCCATGGCGGCGAGGCCGGCCAGCACCGAGCCGAGGATCAGGAGGAAGAAGTGGCCGAGGCTCAGCGCAGAGCCCGCCGCGCCGTGGAGCTGGACGACGAAGATCGCCGACAGGCTGAAGAAGAGCGCGCTGCCGATGGGGTTCATGGTCATCCCCAGGGGCAGGAAGAGGTTGACGTTCTCGCGCTTGAGCCCCAGGCCCTCCTTGAGCGCCACCATGGCGGCCGGGATCGAGGCGAAGCTCGAGGACGTGGCGAAGGCGACGAGCAGGGGCTCGCGCAGCCTCCTGAGGACCTGGAGCGGGCCGATTCCGCGCACCCGCCAGATCGTCACGGTGAAGATGGCCATGGTCGTGAGAGTCGTCGCGAGGCCGACGAGGATCACCTTGCGGAAGACCGAGACGAACTCGAGGCCGCCCGCCGCCACCTGGCCGGCCACGATGCACAGGAGGCCCGCCGGCAGCAGGTAGATGATCCACGAGATGATCCGCAGGAGGGAGTCGAAGAGCGCCTCGACCACCCCCAGGGCGAGGTCGCGGGTCGCGGCCGGCACGAAGCCCATGGCCACGCCCAGCAGGATCGAGAAGAAGAGGACGGCGAGGTAGTTGTCGTCGAGGTAGGCCTCGATCAGGTTGCGGGGGATGAGGTTGTCGAGGTAGGTCACGAGGCGCGGCCGGTCGTCCTCGGCGGGCTGCTGGGCGCCCGGTGCGGCGCCCGCCGGCTCCGTGCCGCGGCCTTCGAAGAGCTCGACGTAGCGCTCGTCCCGGGTGGCGCCCGAGCCGTCGCCGACGATGCCCTCTCCCGACGTCGACTCCATCTCGAGCAGCAGCTCGCCGAGCACCGGGGAGGTCCGCAGGTCGTTGCCGACGCCCGTGATCCAGCCGACGCCGGTGCCGATCGCCGCGGCCATCAGCATGCCGATCCAGAAGACCAGGACGATGACGACGAGGTTCCTGCCCAGCTTGTGGTTGGCGACGAGGCGGCCGAGGCTCGAGACGACCGCCGCGCCGATGATCGGGATGACGCACATGAGAAGCAGCGACAGGTAGAGCGTCCCGAACGGCGCGAGAACGCTCCCCACGCCCTCGGCCCAGGTGCCGATCGCGACCCCGCCGGCCACGGCGGCGACGATCGGCACGAGGCGCCGCAGGCTCTCCCAGCGGCCCTGGGCGGGAGCCGCGCTCACGGCTGCTCCGCGGGCGCCGCGGCGGCGTCCTCGCCGCCGCCGAACCACCGGGCGTAGAGCTGCTCCGCCGTGCCGTCGGCGCGGATCGTGTCGAGGTAGAGATCGACCCAGGCCACGAGATGGGTGTCCTGCCAGCCGACGGCGATGGCCAGGGGGTCGCGGCGCGACTTGTCGATCGTCGTGCGGACCTGGATGAGCTGGTCGGAGTGGGTGCGGCGCCAGGTGTTGGCGCGCGCGCTGTCCATGAGAACCGCGTACAGGCGGCCGGCGACGACGTCGTCCATCATCGTGTCGAAGTCGTCGTAGGGCCGCACCTGGGCGCGCGCCAGGGTGTTGCGCGCGTAGCCGACGTAGGCGCTGCCGGCCAGGGCGCCGATCGTGTACTTGGGGGCGTCGAGGTCGCGGAAGGGGTCGCTGGCCCGCGGGGCGGCGAGGCGGTTGACGAGGATCGCCTGGTAGACGGTGAGGTAGGGACGGGAGAAGCGCACCTGCATGGCGCGCTCGAGGGTGGCGCTGAGCTTGGACACGGCGACGTCGGCGCCGCCGCCGGCCACCTTGGCCACGACCTCGTCGAACGAGGCGGCCTCGGTGTCCTCGGCGTAGCGCACCCCCAGGCGGGCCGCCATGTCGCGCCCGAGATCGACGTCGAACCCGACCCAGGCGCCGTCCTCGCGGTAGAAGAACGGCGGCCGCTCGCCGCCGTAGCGGGCGACCCGCAGCACCTGGCGCTCGCAGATGCCGCGCAGGTCCGCCGGCGGGATACGCGCGCAGGAGGCGAGCCCGCCCTCCTGGGCCGCCGCGGGGACCGCCCCGGACGCCAGCAGCGCCCACGCCGGCAACGCCCATGGCAGGACCCGCGGCCACCCCCGCCGCCGCGCGCGTGGACCTGGGAGCCGGGCGGCGTTCATGGCAGCTCGTCCTCGTCGAACCCGGAGCAGGGGCCGCCCGTCAACGCGCCTCGACGAGCCGGCGGGCGCTCGCGGCGGGCGACTCTCCGGCCTCCGCCGCCAGGCGGAAGACCTCGCGCAGCCGCGCGCCGATCGCCTCGAGAGCCGCCATCGGCGGCGGCTCCGGGGCGCTCGGCTCCATGGAGCCGAAGATCAGCGCGCCGCCGCCGTTGATGATGTAGTCGGGGACGTAGAAGATGCCGCGCTCGTGGAGCAGGTCGGCGTCCGCCGGGCGCCCGAGCTGGTTGTTGGCCGAGCCGGCGACGATGCGGCAGGCCAGCTGCGGCACGGTGGCGGCCGTCAGCCGGCCGCCCACGGCGCAGGGGGCGTAGACGTCGCAAGGGGTGGCGAGCGCCGCCTCGGGGGCGACCGTCGCGGCGCCCAGCTCGGCGGCGAGGGCCGCGGCCCGGTCGGCGTCGAGGTCGGTGAGAAGGAGCCGCGCGCCGCTCGCCGCGAGCTCGCGGGCCAGCGGCTCGCCCACCGCGCCGAGCCCCTCGACGAGCACCGAGCGCCCGGCGAGGGCGGCATCGCCGAACACCGCCTCGACCGCGGCCTCGATCCCGAGGCGCACGCCGCGCGCCGTGTAGGGGCCGGGGTCGAGACTGCGGCCGTCGCCGAGGATGCCGTGCACCCAGCGGGTCTCCCGGGACATCAGGAGCATGTCGGCCGGCGAGGTGCCGAGGTCGCAACCGGTCCGGAAGACGCCGCCGAGCGACTCGACGAGGCGCGCGTAGCGGCGCAGCAGACCCTCGCGGTCCGCGGCGGCGAGATCCGCGGGCACGTCGAGCACGGCCTTGCCGCCGCCGCACGCCATGCCGAGGGCGCGCCACTTGTGGGTCATTCCCTCGGCCAGCCGCTGGGCGTCCGTCAGGGCGTCCGCGGACCGGTCGTAGGGCTTCATGCGGGTGCCGCCGGACGCCGGACCGGGGCCGAGATCGTGGAGCGCGATGAAGATCCAGGTGCCGGCAGGGCGGTCGAAGCGGCAGACGACGCCTTCGCCGTCCCAGGCGGAGATCACGGTTTCGAGCGAGCTCATCGGCCGATTCTACGGTGCCCGCCGCGCCGCGCGCTCGGCCGGCCGGAAGGGCTCCCGGCGCGGCGGCCGGACGGCCCGGGCCGGACGAGCAGCCGGAGGAGGGCAGCGGTGGGGCCGGGCTCCCCGGCGCCCGCCGGCCTCTGCTAGCCTCGGCGGCGCAAGGAGCAAACCCTCTCGCGCACCCGACCGGAGATCCGACCCGTGCTGACGCTGCTCTCTCCCGCCAAGTCGCTGGACTTCTCTCCCGCCCCCAAGGGCCTGCCGGCCACGGAGCCGCGCTTCGCGCGCGACATCGAGGTGCTGCTCGCGCGCTGCAAGCGGCTCGGCGTGGGCTCGCTGCGCAAGCTGATGAGCTTGAGCCAGCCGCTCGCGGAGCTCAACCGCGAGCGTTTCCAGGAGATGCGCCTGCCGTTCACCCCGGAGAACTCGAAGCCCTGCCTGCTGGCGTTCCAGGGCGACGTCTACAAGGGCCTCGACGCGGCGAGCCTGTCGCGGCGCGACCTCCGCTACGCCCAGGACCACCTGCGGATCCTCTCCGGCCTCTACGGGGTGCTGCGCCCCCTCGACCTCATCCAGCCCTACCGCCTCGAGATGGGCACGAAGCTTGCCACCGGCCGCGGCAAGAACCTCTACGAGTTCTGGAAGAACCGGCTCGTCGACAGCCTCAACGCGGAGCACGCCGAGCGCCCGGTGGCGGCGGTGCTCAACCTGGCCTCGGAGGAGTACTTCAAGGCGGTGCCGGCCAAGCGGCTCGAGCCGCGCCTCGTCACGGCGGTCTTCCAGGAGGTCCGCGACGGGCGGCCCAGGACGATCAGCTTCCTGGCGAAGAAGGCGCGCGGCCTCATGGCCCGCTTCCAGGTCGTCCACCGCATCGAGGACCCGGAGGGGCTCAAGGACTTCGACTCCGAGGGCTACGCGTACCGCCCGGACCTGTCCGCGGCCGACCGGCTCGTCTTCACCCGCGACACGGCCGCCCGAGAGGCGGCGTAGCGCCGTGCGGACCCGCTCGCTGGGCCCCGGCGCCACGGCCGTCGGCGTCGTCGGCTACGGCGCGTGGCCGCTCTCCGACGGCGCCCCCCGGCCGCGCGAGGACGACGCCGTCCGGGCGATCCACGCCGCCCTCGACGGCGGCGCCACCCTGATCGACACCGCCGACGCCTACTGCCTGCACGAGGGCGAGGCGGGCCACAACGAGCGCCTCGTGGCGCGCGCGCTTTCGACCTGGCGGGGACCGCGCGAGGAGATCGTCGTGGCCACCAAGGGCGGCTACACCCGCCCCGACGGCGCGTGGGTGAGCAACGGCCGTCCCGAGCACCTGCGCCGCGCCTGCGATCGCTCGCTCGCGGCGCTGGGCGTCGAGCGGATCGACCTCTACCAGCTCCACGGCCCCGACCCCGAGGTGCCGCTGGCCGAGAGCGTCGGCCTGCTCGCCGACCTCGCGCGGGAGGGCAAGATCCGCTGGGTAGGCCTCTCGAACGTCTCCGTCGACGAGCTCCGCCAGGCCCGCGAGCAGGTCGCGGTGACGACCGTCCAGAACCGCCTCAACCCGTTCTTCCGCGAAGCCGTCGCCGACGGCGTCGTCGCCTACTGCGACCAGGAGGGCCTGGGCTTTCTCGCCTACAGCCCCGTCGGCGGCGGCCGCCTGAACAAGAAGCTGCCCGCCATCGCCGCGCTCGCCCCCATCGCCCGCCGCCACGGCGTCTCCCACCACGCGGTGGCCCTCGCCTGGGTGCTGGCCCAAGGCACCAGCGTCATCGTCATCCCCGCCGCCCGCCAGCCGGAGCACGTCGCCGACAGCCAGGCGGCGGCGAGGATCGAGCTCACCCCGGACGAGCTGGCGACGATCGACGGCACCGAGTTCTCGATCGCCTGAGCTGAATGCTCCCTCCGAAGCAGGCGACCGCAGCCACCCTGTCCGACTGAACCCCATTCAGTGGATCGGAGGCCGCTGGCCGAGAAGACTGAGTTATTGTAACTCAAGAGTTGACAGCTTGTTGCGTCACAGGCTACGCTCTGCAAGATGATTCGCAGCTTCCGACACAAGGGGCTGCGGGAGCTGTTCGAGAGCGGCGGCAGCCGCAGGGTGCGAGCGGATCTCCGTGCGCGTGCCCTTCGACGGCTCGACGCGATCGACGTAGCGGGAGACGTGGAAGATCTGAACCTGCCGGGCTTCAACCTCCACAAACTGAGAGGAAAGCCGGAACGATGGGCGGTGGCGGTCAACGGTCCGTGGCGCGTGACCTTCGAGTGGCGCGACGGTGACGCCTTCCGAGTCGACCTCGAGCAGTACCACTAGCGGAGGCACGATGAAGCGAGAGCGAGAACCTACTCACCCCGGCGAGATCCTGCGGGAAGACGTGCTGCCGGCTCTTGGGATGTCCGTCTCGGAGGCTGCGCGGCAGCTTCGTGTTTCCCGGCAAGCGCTGCACCGCGTTCTGTCCGGCAGCTCAGCGGTGAGCGCCGACATGGCGGTAAGGCTGGGCCGCTTCTGCGGCAACGGACCGGATCTGTGGCTGAGGATGCAGGGCGCACACGACCTGTGGCACGCCCAGCAGCGCCTTGCGCGAGAGCTCGAGCACATCCCGGCGCATACAGTCGCCTAGAGGCACCGACCTCGGCGCTAGTCGCCAACCGCTTACCCGACTGGCAGATTGTTTCTCGCCGCCGAAGTACCCGGGGCCTGCTTCCTTCCGCTCCGGCGGGCTTGCCTTGTCGCAAGCCTTTACGTATAGTGCACGTACATGTCCAGGAAGCTCACGATCAGCATCGACGACGCCGTCTACGAGGGCCTCTATCGGCGGATCGGGCCGCGGAAGATCGGGCGGTTTC
>Ga0224512_10002923_pt1 | contig 15291 bp, 12 predicted proteins | sample SF_May12_sed_USG_4_FD_169103 | JGI IMG/M metagenome (GOLD analysis project Ga0224512, IMG submission 169103) | Sediment microbial communities from San Francisco Bay, California, United States - SF_May12_sed_USGS_13 | ecosystem: Environmental > Aquatic > Marine > Sediment | place: USA...
CCGCCGATTGCCGCGTCTGGGGCATCGACCGGGATCCCGACGCGGTCGCCCGCGGCAAGGCCATGGCCGAGCGCTACGCGGGGCGCCTCGAACTGGTCGAAGGCCGCTTCGGCGACATGGACCGTCTCATCGAAGAGCGCGGCGCGGCACCGGTCGATGGGATTGCCCTCGACCTCGGGGTCTCCTCGCCACAGCTCGATCAGGCCGAGCGCGGGTTCTCGTTCCGCGCCGACGGTCCGCTCGATATGCGCATGGAGGGGCCCGGGCGAATTTCAGGGCGGGCCGCCGGCCCGAGCGCGGCCGAGGTGGTCAACTCCCTGCCCGAGGCGGAACTCGCCGACGTCATCTACCGCTATGGCGAGGAGCGCAAGTCGCGCCCCATCGCCCGGGCCATCGTCGCGGCCCGACGCGAACGTCCGCTGAGCCGCACCTTGGAGCTCGCCGAGATCGTGCGCCGCGTCGTGAAGCGCGGCGCCGACAACCAAGACCCGGCGACCAGGACCTTCCAGGCGTTGCGGATCTACGTCAACGACGAGCTCGGCGAGCTCGACCGCGGCCTCTCCGCGGCCGAGCGGCTGCTCGCCCCTGGCGGCCGCCTCGCCGTCATCGCGTTTCATTCGCTGGAAGACCGCAGGGTCAAAACTTTCCTGCAGGCGCGCAGCGGCGCTGCCCCGCGCGGCTCGCGCCACTTGCCCGAGGTGCCGGACGCCCAGCGTCCGGCACCGACCTTCCAGCCGATCTTCAAGGGCGCCCGCCGGCCCGGCGCGGCCGAGTGCGCGGCCAACCCGCGTGCCCGCTCGGCCCGCCTGCGCGCCGCCGAACGCACCGCCGCCCCGGCTTCGCGCCGGGCAACAGAGGGAGACCCGTCATGAAGAAGGTCGCAGCGCTTACCTGGCTGACCGCAATAGCCATCGCCGCCCTGGGTCTCTTCCACGTGAAGTACGAAGTGCAGCGCCTAGAGAAGGACCTCAGCCAGGAACACCAGCTGATCCTCGATCACCGCGAGGCGATCCACGTGCTCAAGGCCGAGTGGAGCTTTCTCAATCAACCGACGCGGATCTCCGAACTGGCCGCCCGCCATCTCGGGTTGGCGCCAATGATCGGCGAGCAGGTCGTGCAGTTGGAGGTTCTGCCCGAGCGCAAGGAACGGCCGAACGACCAGGATGAAGCCCCCGCGGCGCACCTCGAGGCCACCCTGGCCAGCGCGAAAGGCGAATGATGTCCCCGGTGCGCGGACCCATGAACCGCCACGATCAAACCGCGCGGCACATGCGGCCGGCCCGCTTGGCGGCGACGGTTCAGCTCGAGGGCGCGGCCAACCAGGCCCTGGAGACCGGACGGACCCGCCTCTTGGTGGCGAGCCTGCTTTTCGCCGCTGCCTTTCTGGTGATCGGACTGCGGCTACTCGGCCTCGGCCTGCTGGCTCCGGGCCAGGAGCCAAGCCTGGCCGAGGCGCCGCGGGCCAGCCAGCATGCCGCGGTACGGGCCGATATCGTCGACCGTAACGGCACCGTGCTCGCAACCACCCTGCCGACTGCCTCGCTCTACGCAAACCCCGGGCAGATCCGCGATCCGGCGGCGGTCGCCGATCGGCTGGCCGCCATTCTGCCGGAGCTCTCGCCCAGCGCCACCGCGGTGAAGCTCGCCTCCGAACGTTCCTTCGTCTGGCTGAAGCGCAAGCTGACGCCGCGCGAACAGTACCGGGTCAACAGTCTCGGCATCCCGGGCCTCTACTTCCAGCGCGAGCAGGAGCGGGTCTATCCGCACGGCCCGCTCACCGCCCATGTCGTGGGCTTCGCCAATGTCGACAACCAGGGCCTGGCCGGCATCGAGCAGGCCTTCGAGGAGACCTTGCGCGAAAACCCCGATCCGGTTCAGCTCAGCATCGACCTGCGGGTTCAGCACATCATGGCCGAGGAGCTCGCTGCGGCCATGGCGGAGTTCAAGGCGATCGGCGCGACCGGACTGGTGCTCGACGTGCGCAGCGGCGAGGTCGTCGCCATGGTCTCCCTGCCCAGCTTCAATCCGGAGGCGCCGGGCGCCGCGCCGAACGACGCGCGCTTCAACCGGGCGAGCCTCGGCATCTACGAAATGGGCTCGGTCTTCAAGATCTTCACCACGGCCATGGCGCTCGACCAGGGCGCGGTCGGCCTCAACGACGGCTTCGACGTGAGCCGCCCGATCCGCGTGGCGCGCTTCACCATCAACGACTTCAAGCCCAAGAAGCGCTGGCTCTCGATCCCCGAGATCTTCATCTACTCGAGCAACATCGGCACGGTGCACATGGCCATGGAGGCCGGCACATCGGCCCAGCAGGCCTTCCTCGGCGATCTCGGCCTGACCCGGTCAGCCGCGCTCGAGCTGCCGGAGATCGGCGAGCCCATGCTGCCGTCGCCATGGCGCGAGATCAACACCATGACCATTTCCTATGGCCACGGCCTCGCGGTCTCCCCGCTGCAATTGGTCGGCGCCGTCGCGGCCGTGGTCAACGGCGGCGAGCTCAAGCCGCTCACCCTACTGAAACGCCCCGAAAGCACCGCGGTCCCGGGACGGCGCGTGATGAGCGCGGAGACCTCGCGCAACATGCGCTGGATGATGCGCCTCGTGGTGCAGCACGGCACCGGCCGCAAGGCGAACGCCGAGGGGTATCTGGTCGGCGGCAAGACCGGCACCGCGGACAAGCTGCTCGGCCGGCGCTATTCCGACGACGCGCGGATCGCCTCTTTCATCGGTGCCTTCCCCATGGACAATCCGCGCTACGTGGTCTTCGCCATGGTCGACGAGCCCAAGGGCACCAAGAAGACCTACGGCTACGCCACGGGCGGCTGGGTCGCGGCCCCCGTCGTGCGCCGGGTGGTCGAACGCATGGCGCCGCTGGTCGGCATCATGCCGCGGCCGCGCGACGAGGCAGAAGGGGTCGAGCAGCTGTTGATCCCGGCGAACTTCGAGGGACCTGCCTTTGCGGCTCGCTGAGCTGACAGAAGGAACGGACGTAACGATGGAGCCATCACCGGCGCTGCAGAGTCTGGAGATCAGGGGCCTTTCGGCGGACAGCCGAAAGATCGGCCCGGGCGATCTCTTTGCCGCCCTGCCCGGCACCGTGAGCGACGGGCGCCGCTTCATCGACGACGCCGTGGCCCAGGGCGCGGCGGCGGTGCTGACTCCACCCGGCACGACGCTCAAGGATTACGGCCGGCCGCTCGCCCAGCTGATCGACGAAAACCCGCGCCGGCGCCTTGCCCTTATGGCGGCGCGCTTCTACGGCCGCCAACCGAAGACCATCGCCGCCGTCACCGGCACCAACGGCAAGACCTCGGTCGCCGAGTTCACGCGGCAAATCTGGCAGGCCGAGGGGCTCAAAGCCGCCACTCTCGGCACACTCGGCCTCGTGCCGGCGCAGCCGGGGGCGCCCGCCTCGCTGACCACGCCGGACCCGGTCGACCTGCACCGCTGCCTGGCGGCCCTGGCCGGGGACGGCTTCGACCACCTGGCCATGGAGGCCTCCAGCCATGGTCTCGACCAGTACCGGCTGGACGGCGTGGCGGTCGGCGCCGCCGCCTTCACCAACCTGTCACGCGATCACCTGGACTACCACGGCGACACGGCGGCCTATCTCGCCGCCAAGCGACGTCTCTTCGCCGAGCTGGTGGCACCCGGCGGCAGCGCCGTGCTGAACGCCGACGTGCCCGAGTTCGAGATGCTGCGCGCCACCGTCCTGGACCGCGGCCTCAAGCTGATCACCTATGGGCAGGGTGGCAGCGAACTGCGTCTCGCCGCGCGATCCCCCGCGCCGGCCGGCCAGGAGCTTGAGATCGAGGTCTTCGGCAAGCGCCACGAGGTCGAGCTGCCATTGGCAGGCGGTTTCCAGGCGGCCAATGCACTGGCCGCGCTGGGCCTCGCGATCGCCACCGGCAGCGATCCGGAGGCGGCGGTCATGGCGCTCGGCCGGCTGACCGGGGTTCCCGGCCGGCTGGAATTGGTGGCGCGCAGCTCTCGCGGCGGCCTGATCTTCGTCGACTACGCCCACACGCCCGACGCGCTCGCATCCCTGCTCGCGGCGCTCAGGCCGCACACCAAGGGCCGTCTGGTCGCGGTCTTCGGCTGCGGCGGCGACCGCGATCGCGGCAAGCGGCCGATTATGGGCGAGATCGCCGGACGGCTCGCCGATCTGGCCATCGTGACCGACGACAACCCGCGCGGCGAGGATCCCACGGCGATCCGCCAGGAGATCCTCACCGCCATCCCGGGCGCGCGCGAGATCGGCGACCGGATGCAGGCGATCGAAGCGGGCATCGCCCTGCTCGGCCCCGGCGACACCCTGGTGGTTGCGGGCAAGGGTCACGAGCCTGGCCAGATCGTCGGGGACAAGGTCCTGCCCTTCGACGACCGCGAGGCCGTCCGCGCTGCCGTCGCCCGTGCTTCGGAGGACGAGACATGATTTGCAGGCCTCTTTGGAGCGCGGACGAGGCCGCCCAGGCAACCGGCGGCGAGAGCACAGCCGACTGGGCCGCGACCGGCGTCTCGATCGACAGCCGCAGCCTGCAACCAGGCGACCTCTTCATTGCCCTCGAGGGGCCCAGTTTCGATGGCCACAATTTCATCGGCGCCGCCTTCGAGGCCGGCGCGGCCGCCGTCATGGCCCACCGACGCCCCACGGGGCCGACCCACGCCGGACCGCTGCTCCTGGTCGAGGACACGCTCGCGGCGCTGAAGGCGCTCGGCGTGGCCGGCCGCGCGCGCAGCCAGGCGCGTTTCATCGGCGTGACCGGAAGTGTCGGCAAGACCGGCACCAAGGAAGCGCTCAAGCACTGCCTTTCGGTTCAGGCGCCGACCTACGCCAGCGTCGGCAGCCTGAACAACCACTGGGGCGTTCCCCTGTCGCTCGCCCGCGTGCCGCGCAAGGCGCTCTACGGCGTCTTCGAGATGGGCATGAACCATCCGGGCGAGATCCGCGAGCTGACCGCCCTGGTGCGTCCCCATGTCGCCTTGATCACCGCCGTGGAAGCGGCCCACAGCGAGTTCTTCGCCTCGGTCACCGAGATCGCCGAGGCCAAGGCCGAGATCTTCGAGGGCGTCGTTCCCGGGGGCGCCGCGGTGCTGCAGCGCGAGCATCCCTTCTTCGGCCTGCTTTCCGCCCATGCCCATGCGGCCAACATCGAACGCATCGTCTCCTTCGGCCGCCACCCCGAAGCCGACGCACGGCTCATCAACTGCTCGCTGCTCGGCGGTCACAGCACGGTGCGCGCCTTGATCAACGGCACGCTGCTCGACTTCTGCATCGGCCTGCCCGGCGCCCACTGGGTCATGAACTCCCTGGCGGTCCTGGCGACGATCCACGCGGCCGGCGCGGACATTCGGGCCGCCGTGGCGGAGCTGGCGACCCTGAAACCGCTCAAGGGACGCGGGATGCGCCAGGTGCTGCCGCTGCCGGGCGGCAGCTTCGAGCTGATCGACGACAGCTACAACGCCAATCCGGCCTCAATGCGCGCGGCCTTCGCCGTGCTGCAGCAGACCACCCTCGGCCCGGGCGGCCGGCGGGTGGCGGTGCTGGGCGACATGCTCGAGCTGGGCAGCGGCTCCGAGACGCTGCACGCCAAGCTGGCCGAGCCGATCGAGGCGGCGGGCATCGATCTGGTCTACACCTGCGGACCGCACATGGCGGCCCTGCACGACGCCTTGCCCAAGGGACGCCGCGGCGGCCATGCCGCCGACGCCCAAAAGCTCGCTCCGCTCGTCGCCGCCGGACTCAGGCCGGGAGACACGGTTCTCGTCAAGGGCTCGCAAGGCAGCCGCATGGCGCTGGTCATCGAGGCTCTGGCGGCGATCGAAACGGAGCCGCCGCGCGCGGCCAACGGGAGGTGAGGGTCGCGCCACAATGCTGTTCAATTTCCTGGTCCCGCTCGCCGAAGACTACATCTTCTTCAATCTCTTCCGCTATCTCACCTTCCGCAGCGGCGGGGCCATCATCACCGCACTGGTTATCAGCTTCGTCCTTGGCCCGCCGGTCATCGCCTGGCTCAGGTCCAAGCAGCGCGAGGGTCAGCCGATCCGCGAGGACGGCCCGGAAGGCCACCTGCTGACCAAGAAGGGCACCCCCACCATGGGCGGCGTGCTCATTCTCATGGCCATCTCCATCTCGACCCTGCTCTGGGCGGACCTGACCAACGGCTTCGTCTGGGCGATCCTCTTCGTCACCTTGGGCTTCGGCGCGATCGGCTTCGGCGACGACTACCTGAAGCTGACCCGGCGCAGCGCCCATGGCCTGCCGAGCCGTTTCAAGTTCCTGGCCCAGCTCGCGGTCGGCGTGATCGCGTCGCTCTGGATCGTCCACCTCACCCCGGAGGGGCTCCAGACCCATCTCACGATTCCCCTGCTCAAGGACGTACTGCTCGATCTCGGCTGGTTCTTCGTGCCCTTTGCGATGGTCGTCATGGTCGGCGCCTCCAACGCGGTTAACCTGACCGACGGCCTGGACGGACTCGCCATTGTGCCGGTGATGATCGCCGCGGGCTGCTTCGCCCTGATTGCCTGGCTGGTCGGCCGTACGGACTTCACCGAATATCTGCAAATACAGTATGTCGCGGGCACCGGCGAACTCGCCGTCTTCTGTAGCGCCTTGGTCGGCGCTAGCCTGGGCTTTCTCTGGTTCAACGCGCCGCCCGCCATGGTCTTCATGGGCGATACGGGCTCGCTATCCTGTGGCGGCGCCCTGGGCGGCATCGCCGTGGTCACCAAGCACGAGCTGGTGCTGGCGATCATCGGCGGCCTCTTCGTCCTGGAGACCGTATCGGTCATCGTCCAGGTTGCGTCCTTCAAGCTGACCGGCCGGCGCGTGTTCCGCATGGCGCCGCTGCATCACCACTTCGAGAAGCTGGGTTGGGCGGAGCCGACCATCGTGATCCGCTTCTGGATCATCGCCGTGATTCTGGCCCTTGCCGGCCTGTCCACCTTGAAGCTGCGCTGAGGGAACGTCGCGGGTGATCGACCTCCACTACTTCAAGGATCTTCCGGTCGCCGTCCTCGGGCTCGGCAAGTCGGGCCTGAGCGCGGCGCGCGCCCTGATGAAGAGCGGCGCCGATGTCCGGGCCTGGGACGACAGCGAGAACAGCCGCGCCGCGGCCGCGGCCGAAGGCATTCCGCTGGTCGACCTGAGCACCTGCGACTGGCGCGAGCTGACCAGCCTGGTCATCTCGCCCGGCATCCCGCACAGCCATCCGGCGCCCCATCCCGTGGCCGCGCTGGCGCGGCAGCACAACTGCGAGATCATCGGCGATATCGAGCTGCTCGCCCGGGCTCAGCCCGCAGCCGGCTACCTGGGGGTCACCGGCACCAACGGCAAGTCCACAACCACGGCGCTGATCGGCCACATCCTCGAGACCGCCGGCCGCCAGGTGCAGACCGGCGGCAATCTGGGCACACCCGCCCTCGAACTCGAGCCGCTCGAGTCCGGCGGCACCTATGTCTTGGAGATGTCGAGCTATCAGCTCGAGATCACCGTCTCGATCACCTTCGATATCGCCGTGCTGCTCAACATCACACCGGACCACCTCGAGCGTCACGGCGGCCTGGACGGCTACATCGCGGCCAAGCGGCTGATCTTCCACCGCCAGACTGCGCCGCGCACCGCCGTGATCGGCATCGACGACGACATCTGCCGGGGCATCTACGACGAGCTGACGGCCGCCGGCGAGCAGATCGTGATTCCGATTTCCGGCAGGGCGCGGGCCCAAGGCGGGGTCTACGTGACCGACGGCACATTGACCGACGATACCGACGGCCGGGAGGCGCCGGCCCTCGACCTGCGCAACGTTCCCAGCCTGCCCGGCCGCCACAACTGGCAGAACGCCGCGGCCGCCTACGCCGCCTGCAAGACGCTGGGCGTGCAGCCGCCGGTGATCGTGGCCTGCATGAGCAACTTTCCCGGCCTGCCGCACCGCCAGGAATTGGTCGCGGTGATCGACGGCATCGCCTACGTGAACGATTCCAAGGCGACCAACGCCGAAGCCGCGGCCATGGCCCTGGCCTGCTACGACACCGTTTACTGGATCGCCGGCGGTCGTGCCAAGCAGACCGGGCTGGCCGGCCTCGAGCCGCTCTATCCGCGCATCGCGCGAGCCTTTCTGATCGGCGAGGCCGAAGAAAGTTTCGCGGCCGCTCTGGACGGTCGGGTCCCGGTCAGCCGCTGCGGCGATCTGCCGCGCGCGGTGGCCGAGGCGCAGGCGGCGGCGACTGCCGCGCACCGCCCGGGCATTGTCGTACTGCTGTCGCCGGCGGCGGCTTCTTTCGATCAGTTCGCGAACTTCGAGCAGCGCGGCGAGCGCTTCCGCGCCCTGGTCCAGACCCTGCCGGGCGAGCACGCCGACCTGGACCCCGGCGGGAGGGTGCTGCAATGACCACCTTCGCCCGCACTGACACCTCGATCCTGGGCCGCTGGTGGTGGACCGTGGACCGCTGGACCCTGATTGCGCTGATCCTGCTCATGGGCTTCGGCGCGGTGCTCATGCTGGCCGCCTCACCGGCCGCCGCCGCGCGCATCGGCCTGGACAGCTTCCAGCTCGCCCAGCGTCAGATCGTGCTGCTGCCGCTCGCGGCCGCGTTGCTGATCGGCATCTCGCTGCTCGACCCTCTCTCCGTGCGCCGTCTCGCCGCGATCGGCTTCGCCGTCTCGCTGCTCGCCTGTGGCCTGACCCTGATGATCGGCCCGGAGATCAAGGGCGCCACGCGCTGGGTCTCCCTCGGCGGATTCTCGCTGCAGCCCTCGGAGTTCGTGAAACCCACCTTCGCGGTGGTCACGGCCTGGATGTTCGCCGCCGAAAAGGGCGAGGAGCGCCTTCCCGGCAGCATTATCGCCATCGTGCTCTGGCTGGCCGTGGCGAGCCTGCTGCTGCTGCAGCCCGACGTGGGGCAGACCTTTGTGGTCACCGCCGTCTGGGGCATCCAGTTCTTCCTGGCCGGACTGCCGCTGTTCTGGGTCGGGCTGCTGCTGGCGGTCGGCCTGGTGGCCCTGGTCGGCACCTACTTCGCACTGCCCCACGTCAGCGCCCGTATCGATTCCTTTCTCGACCCGGACGCCGGCGACCGCTACCAGATCAACCGCTCGATCGAGGCCTTCATGAACGGCGGCCTGTTCGGCCGCGGGCCCGGCGAGGGCACGGTCAAGGCGCTGCTGCCGGACTCCCATTCCGATTTCATCTTCGCCGTGGCCGGCGAGGAGCTGGGCCTGCTGGCGTGTCTGATGATCCTGGCGCTCTTCGCCTTTGTCGTGCTGCGCGGCTTTTCCCGCGCATTCCAGGACAGCTCGCTTTTCGTGCTCCTGGCGGTCAGCGGCCTGATTGCCCAGTTCGGCCTGCAGGCGTTGATCAACATGGCCTCGGCGCTGCATCTCATGCCGACCAAGGGCATGACCTTGCCGTTCATCAGCTACGGCGGCTCGTCGTTGCTCGCGCTCGCGCTCGGCATGGGCATGGTGCTCGCCCTGACCCGGCGGCGCGTCGGCTTGGGGGAAAGACTATGACCGGCGCGGCGCCCCGCAAGATCGTGCTGGCTGCCGGCGGTACCGGCGGTCATATGTTCCCGGCCCAGGCGCTGGCCCGCGAGCTGCTTTCGAGGGGCTGCGAGGTGGTGCTGGTGACCGACCAGCGCGGCGCCGGGTTCGGACCTGACCTGCCGCAGGTCGAGACCTACCGGATCAGTGCCGGCGGCGTTGCCGGCAGCGGCCTGCTGCGCAAGCTCAAGGGCCTGGCGAGTCTGGCGCTCGGCTTCTTCCAGGCGCGCAGGCTGCTCAAGGGTCTCGGGGCCGAGGCCGTGGTCGGTTTCGGCGGCTACCCCTCGGTCCCCACGGTGCTCGCCGGGTCCCGGGCCGGCCTGCGGATCGTGATCCACGAGCAGAACGCGGTGGCCGGCCGCGCCAACCGCCTGCTCGCCCCCCGCGCCCATGCCATCGCCACCTGCTTCGACCGGGTCAAAGGGTTGCGCAAGGCCGAGCGCCGCAGGGCGACCGTGACCGGCAACCCGGTACGCGCCGCGATTGCGGAGCTGGGGCGCCGGCCTTACGCCGTACTGGGCGAGACCGATCCCCTGACGCTTCTCGTCGTCGGCGGCAGTCAGGGCGCCCGGGTCTTCAACACCGTGGTACCCGAGGCCATCCGGCATCTCCCGGAGGCCCTGCGCCGGCGGATCCGCCTGAGCCAGCAGGTGCCCGGCGAGGCGATCGAGCGGGTCCAGGCGATCTATCGGGACTGTGGGGTAGCGGCCGAGCTCGCGGCGTTCTTCGACGACGTGCCCGCCCGGCTCGCTGCCGCCCATCTCGTGATCTGCCGGGCCGGCGCCTCCACCACGGCGGAGCTGGCGGCAGCCGGCCGGCCCGCCATCCTGGTGCCCTACCCCACGGCGACCGACGACCATCAGACCGCCAACGCCAGGGCCCTGGTGGACGCGGGCGCCGCTTGGCTCCTGCCGGAATCCTCGCTGACCGCCGAAACCCTCGCGGAGCGGCTCGAATCGCTGCTCGGCACGCCGGCGCTGCTCACCCGCGCCGCCCATTGCGCCGCCGCCGTGGCGCGGCACCATGCCGCCGAGCGCCTCGCCGACCTGGTCCTGGCGGGGAACGAGTCCAACGGCGAGACCTCGCCAAGCGAAGAGACGGGCAAGGAGGCCGCGGCATGACCGGTCTGCCCGTCAATCTCGGCACGGTACACTTCGTCGGCATCGGCGGCATCGGCATGTCCGGAATCGCCGAAATCCTGCACAACCTCGGCTATCGGGTGCAAGGCAGCGATCTGTCCGAGAACGCCAATGTGCGGCGGCTACGTGGCCTGGGCATAGGGATCATGATCGGCCACGCGGCGGAGCACGTCGAAGATGCCCAGGTCGTCGTGATCTCTTCCGCCGTCAAGCCGGACAACCCCGAGGTAGTGGCGGCGCGGGCGCGCTTCGCACCCATCGTGCGCCGGGCCGAGATGCTCGGCGAGCTGATGCGCCTGAAGTCGTCGGTCGCCGTCGGCGGTACCCACGGCAAGACCACGACAACCTCCATCGTCGCCGCCGTGCTCGATGCCGCCGGTCTCGACCCCACGGTGATCAATGGCGGCATCATCAACGCCTACGGCACCAACGCACGGCTCGGCGCGGGCGACTGGATGGTGGTCGAGGCGGACGAAAGCGACGGCAGTTTCGTCAAGTTGCCGGCCACGATCGCCGTAGTCACCAATATCGACCCCGAGCACATGGATCACTACGGTTCCGTAGAGGCCCTGCACGACGCTTTCGAGAGCTTCATCGAGAACATCCCGTTCTACGGCTTGGCGGTGCTCTGCATCGACCACCCCGTCGTGCAGTCGCTGATCGGGCGCATCCAGGACCGGCGGATCATCACCTACGGCTTGTCGCCACAGGCCGAAGTGCGTGCCGATAGGATCGAGTCGGAGGCCGAGGGCACGCGCTTCGACGCGGTCATCACTTACCGGCGCCGCGGCGACGAGGAGCGGCGGATCGAGAACCTTCATCTGCCCATGCTGGGCCACCACAATGTGCAGAACGCCCTCGCCGCGGTCGCCATCGCGAGCGCGCTCGACCTGGGCGAGGCAACGATCCGCAAGGGTCTCTCCGGCTTCGGCGGCGTCAAGCGGCGCTTCAGCCGCACCGGCGAGGCAGGCGGGATCACCGTGATCGACGACTACGGCCACCATCCGGTTGAGATCACGGCCGTGCTCCGGGCCGCCCGGGTCGCCGCAAAGGGCAAGGTGATCGCCGTGGTCCAGCCGCACCGCTACACCCGACTCCGGGATCTCTTCGAGGACTTCTGCAGCTGCTTCAACGACGCCCACCACGTGCTCGTGGCCGATGTTTTCGCCGCCGGGGAAACGCCGATCGCGGGGGTCGACCGCGACGCACTGGTCGAGGGCTTGCGCGCGCATGGCCACCGCCACGCCCGACCCCTCGCCACGCCGGACGAGCTCGCCACGCGGCTGCTCGAGCTGGCCGCGCCGGGCGACCTCGTGGTCTGTCTGGGCGCCGGCAACATCACCGCCTGGGCCAACGCCCTGCCGGACCAGCTGCAGGACCTGCTGGACGCGCGGGGCCCCAAGTCGGCGGGGGCCGGACGATGATGCCCATGACCCGCCCCCCGGAAGACCGCCTGATCCACCGGCTGCCGCCGGTGCGCGGCCGCTACACGGAAGCGGCGGCGCTCGACCGAATCACCTGGTTCCGCGTCGGCGGCACCGCCGAGGTCATGTTCCGTCCGGCCGACCGGGAGGACCTGCTGTCCTTCCTGGCCGCCAAGCCGGCCGAGGTGCCGGCCACGGTGATCGGCGTGGGCTCCAACCTGCTGGTGCGCGACGGCGGCGTGCCCGGCGTGGTGCTGCGCCTCGGCCGCGCCTTCGCCGAAATCGGGACCAAGGGCAGCGAACTGACCAGCGGCGCCGCGGCGCTCGATCTCAACGTCGCCAAGGCCGCCCAGCGGGCCGGCATCGGCGGGCTCGAGTTCCTCAGCGGCGTCCCCGGCACCCTGGGCGGTGCGCTGCGCATGAACGCCGGCGCCTATGGCAGGGAGATCGAGGACGTGCTGGTCTGGGCCGAGGCCGCCGACCCGGCCGGCCGGGTGCACCGGCTGCGCCTGCCCGATCTGGGCTTCGCCTATCGCCATTCGACGCTGCCTCAGGACTGGATCTTCCTGGCCGCGCGCCTGGCCGGCCAGGCCGAGGCGCCCGAGGTCATCGCCCAGCGCATGGCCGAGATCCAGACCGCCCGCGAGGACAGCCAGCCGATCCGCACCCGCACCGGCGGCTCGACCTTCAAGAACCCGCCCGGCGCCAAGGCCTGGCAGTTGATCGACCAGGCCGGCTGCAGGGGGCTTCGCCGCGGCGGCGCCATGGTCTCGGAGAAGCACTGCAACTTCCTGATCAATACGGGACAAGCGACGGCGGCCGAGCTCGAGGCCCTTGGCGAAGAGGTCAGGGCCCGGGTGCGCGAAACCTCGGGCGTCGAACTCGAGTGGGAAATCCGCCGCATCGGCATCCCGGCACCGGACGCCCCGGAAGGAGGCCGCTCGTGACCAAGCACGTTGCCGTGCTGATGGGCGGCCCTTCGAGCGAGCGCGAGGTCTCGCTGGTCAGCGGGCGAGACTGCGCCGCCGCGCTGCGCCAGGCCGGCTACGAGGTGCAGGAGATCGACGTGACCCACGACTTGGGCGCAGTGGTCGCCGCGCTGACGCCGCCGCCCGACACGGTGTTCAACGCCCTGCACGGCCGCTGGGGCGAGGACGGCTGCATTCAGGGCGTGTTGAACCTCATGCAGATTCCCTACACCCACTCCGGCCTGCTCGCCTCGGCGCTCGCCATGGACAAGACCGTCGCCAAGCAACTCTTCAGCGCGGCCGGCCTGGCCTGCGCCGAGGGCAGGATCGTGCACCGCGACGAGGTGCTGGCCGGCGACGTCATGCCACGTCCCTACGTGATCAAGCCGAACAACGAGGGCTCCAGCGTCGGCGTCAAGATCGTCAAGACGGGCGACAACGAGCCCCCCCTGACCGCCAGCACCTGGCAGTTCGGCGAGGAAGTCATGGTCGAGCGTTTCATCCCCGGGCGCGAGCTGACCGTCGCCGTCATGGGAGACCGCCCCCTTGCGGTAACCGAGATCAAGCCCCACGGCGAGGGCTTCTACGACTACGACGCCAAGTACTCGGACGACACCCAGGTTGCCGCGGTCCACGTGGTGCCCGCCGAGGTGCCCAGGAAGATCCACGACCTGGCGATGGAGCAGGCGCTGACCGCCCATCGGTCGCTCGGCTGTCGCGGCGTCAGCCGGGCCGATTTCCGCTACGACGACACGGGCGGCAAGCCGGGCAAGCTTTACATCCTCGAGATCAACACGCAGCCCGGCATGACGCCCATGAGCCTGGTGCCCGAGCAGGCCGCCCACCTGGGGATCTCGTTCCCGGAACTCTGCTCGTGGATGGTGGAGACCGCAGCATGCGACGCCTAGACCTGAGAGCCCCACGGCGGGCCAGCAAGACGCGCGGCGGACGGACCCGGGCCCGGGGCCAGGGCCGGAGCAGGCGCTCGCCGCCACGCTTCGACTGGCCTCGCGCAAGGCGCTACGGAACCGTTGCCTTGAGTCTTGCGGCACTCGCGACGTTTGGCTGGCTCTGGCACAGCGGCTGGTTCGGGCGCCAGCTCGAGGCCGCCGTGACCGCGGCCTACGAAGCCTCGGCCGGTTTCGGCTTCGCGGTTGACGACGTGCTGGTCGAAGGCCGGGTACGCAGTGATAGCGGCGCCATCCTGAAGGCCCTCGGGGTAGAACGGGGCACGCCGATCCTCTCGATCGACCCGGCCGCGGCGCAGGCCCGCCTCGAGGCCCTGCCCTGGGTAAGCCGCGCCGCGGTCGAACGGCGCCTGCCACGGATCGTCTATCTGCGGCTGACCGAACGCCGGCCCATGGCGCTCTGGCAGCTCGACGGCGAGATCTCGGTGATCGATCAGAACGGCGCGGTCATCCCGGGCGTTCTGGCCCCGCGCTTCGCCGAGCTGCCGCTGGTGGTCGGCGAAGGGGCCGCCGCGCATGCCGCGACGCTACTCGCCGTGCTCGACCGGGAACCAGAGTTCAAGCCCCTGGTCATGGCCGCCGTGCGGGTCGGCAGCCGGCGCTGGAACCTGCGTCTCAGGGGCGGCATCGACGTACGGCTGCCAGAGACCGACGCCGCGGCGGCCTGGGCGCAATTCGCCAAGCTGGAGCGCGAGCACGGACTCTTGGCGCGCGACGTCATCGCGATCGATCTGCGACTGCCCGACCGCCTGGTCGTGCGCATGGCGCCGGACGCGAAGCTCGACGACGAGGCCGATGCGGGCCGCAATACGTGAACCCGGGCAGCGACGAGATAGAGGGCATAAGGGACAAAGGGAAATGAAAACGGGCCTCGGCAGAATGCGCAACGGTCTGGTCGCCGCCCTCGACGTGGGCAGCAGCAAGATCTGCTGCTTTATCGCCAAGGTCGAGGGAAACGGCCAGCCGCGCGTCCTCGGCATCGGCCAGCAGGCAAGCCGTGGCGTGAAGAACGGCACCGTGGTCGATATGGAGGTCTGCGAGGACGCCATCCTGAAGGCGGTGCATGCCGCCGAGCAGATGGCGGGCGAGACCATCGACCGAGTCGTCGTCAATCTCTCCGGCGGCTATCCGGCATCGAGCTCGGTCGGCATCGAAGTCTCGATCGCTGGCCACGAGGTGGGTGAAGCGGATCTGCGCCATGCGCTGCAGCGGGGCCACCTGATCAAGGGCACGAACGGCAACGGCGAT
>Ga0224512_10002925_pt1 | contig 15279 bp, 14 predicted proteins | sample SF_May12_sed_USG_4_FD_169103 | JGI IMG/M metagenome (GOLD analysis project Ga0224512, IMG submission 169103) | Sediment microbial communities from San Francisco Bay, California, United States - SF_May12_sed_USGS_13 | ecosystem: Environmental > Aquatic > Marine > Sediment | place: USA...
CCGATCAGGATGGGGAGGCCGTCGGGCTGAAGCGGCCCCGGGGAGTTGATCGCCTCGTGCACCCGATAGAAGCGCCCCTCGAGCGTGGGCCGCTCGCCGCGCAGCATCGGCACGATCACCTGGAGCGCCTCCTCGAGGTGGTCCAGGCGCTGGCCGAGCGGCGGGAAGGCGAAGCCGAGACCCACGTGCTCCGGCTCGAACCAGCCCGCTCCGATCCCGAGCAGTGCGCGGCCGCGCGACACCACGTCGAGCGTCGTCACGATCTTGGCCACGTGGGCGGGGTTGCGGTACGTGTTGCCCGTCACCAGGGTGCCGAGCCGGATGCTCGAGGTGCGCGCCGCCAGGCCGCCGAGCAGAGTGTAGGCCTCGAGCATGGGATCCTCGACGTCGCCGAGCATGGGCAGCTGGTAGAAGTGATCCATCACGAACACGGTGTCGAAGCCCGAGCGCTCCGCCTGCGTCGCCATGGTCACCAGGCGCTCGAAGAGCTCGTCGTCGGGAACCGGCAGGGTGAAGTTGGGCATCTGGAAGCCCGCGCGGGTGCGCTTGCGCGTGCCGGACGCGGTCTGGACGGGGGGCTGCGAGGTCGTCATGGCCCGATGCTACCACCGCCTCGCCTGCGGCGGGACGTGGGCCCGGCAAGATTTCGTCGTCAGCCAGAGGGGCGACCGATGCCCCGACTGCGCCAGGTCCGACGCGACGAGGCCGCCCCCGGGCGTCCAGAAGCTCTACGACGTGCTCTTCGACCGTAAGCCGTCAGCCGAGTCTGGACAGATTGGGCCAATGATCCAAGAGAGCGTTCCGGGCTGAACGAGTATTGACAATTCACAGCCCCCACGAAACGACCTGCGGCCCTGTTACGCTCGAGAGTTGACACCACTGGCGCAAGGCTGGCACACTACACACGTGTGAAACCGCGTCTGGAGGCCGTGGTTGACGACGGAGCCTGGCTCGCGCGTCTTCGACTACACCATCGACGGTGACGACGTCGTCGTCTCGCTCGGTGAAGACTGGTTGCGATTTGCCCGCGAGAACGACGCGCCCGAGCTTTCTCGTGAATCGGTGATCGGGCATTGCCTCTGGGAGTACGTTGCCGGCGAGGCCACGTGCGAGCTGTACGGGGTGATCTTCCGGTGTGTTCGCGATGAAAGGCACACGCTCGTGCTGCCGTTCCGCTGTGACTCGCCCGACCGCTTTCGCTTCATGCAGCTCGCCATCGAGTCAGGAGAAGGGCGGGAGCTGCGGATCAGGGGGCGGCTGCTTCGAGAACAGGTCCGTCCGCCTCTCAAGCTGCTCGACCGTCTGGTCACGCGATCGTCCGACCCGCTCGCGATCTGCAGCGTCTGCCTGCGCGTGCAGATCTTGGGCACCACCTGGGTCGAGGCCGAGGAGGCTGTCGAGCGCCTCGACCTCTTCGCTTTCTCCGAGCTTCCCCCGCTCGACTACCGTGTGTGCGGGGACTGTGTGGTGCTCGCGCGCGGGCTGGGAGCCGACGCTCCGGCTTCGGGCGCCTGAGGGCGTCGCCGGGAAGCGCGATTCCTCCGGGGAACCGCGCCGGTATATCCTGTATGGGGACCGCGAGCCGATCATCACCGGGGTTCTGGGTGCCGACCGGATCGAGGTCGGCCTGGCCATGGTGGCAAGGCGATCAGCGGCGACGCGAGCGGCCGATCCAGCCCTGACGGCGGAAGTACCAGACCAGCAGGAACGCCATGGCGGCCATCAACGCCAGCACGGCGAAGTAGCCGAATTGACTCCTGAGCTCCGGCATGTTCTCGAAGTTCATGCCGTAGATCCCCGCGATGAAGGTGAGCGGAATGAAGATGCTCGCCATGAGGGTGAGTACCTTCATGATCTCGTTCTGTCGGTGGCTCAGGTTCGAGAGATACATGTCCATGAGCCCCACGACGACCTCGCGGCAGAAGTCGACGCGGCCCATGATCTGCGACATGTGGTCGTGGGTGTCACGGAGGTAGGTCCGGGCGTCCTCCCCCATGAACGGGGAGGTGGAGCGACAGAGGTCGTTGATCGTCTCCCGCTGGGGCCAGCCGACGCGCCGCAGGGTCGCGACGCTGCGCCGGACGTGGTGCATGCGGGCGAGGTCGTTGGGTTCCGGGTCCACGAGCACCACCTCTTCGAGGTCGTCGAGCTCCTGGGAGAGGCCCTCCAGCACGGGGTAGTAGTAGTCGACGAGGATGTCGATCAGGGCGTAGGCGAGGTAGTCGGCGCCGGCGATCCGGATGGGACCGATGCCCGCTCGGATGCGCTCGCGAACGGGGTCGAAGAAGCCGTAGTAGCGGTCCTGGAAGGTGATCAGATAGTGGCGTCCGAGGAGGAAGCAGACCTGCGGAACGGAGAGCTCGCCGTTCTCCAGCAACGGGGTGCGCGCGATGATGATCTGGTGCTCGTCGTAGAGCTCCGTCTTGGCGGGCTGCGGAACGTTCACCGCGTCCTCGAGTGCGAGCGGATGGATGCCGAAGACCTCGCCGATCCGCCGCAGGGCCGCCTCGTCACCCATTCCGCGCACGTCGATCCACGTGGCCGTCTCGGTCCGGGCGTAGCGCTCGATCTCGGCGAGATCTTCGACGGTGCGCTCGACGATCTGCTCCGGGCCGTAGTCGAAGACGTGGATGCGCGGCGGCGGAGAGTCGGCCGAGATCGCCAGCGTGCCCGGCCGCGCTCCGATCGGCGGGTTACGTTTCGTGAGCATCTTGTTTCTCCGTGTCGTTCACGATCCGTACCTCGACGGGCGAGACCGAGTCGAGGTGAACGTCGCGCTGCGGGAAGGCAATCACGATGTCGACGTCGCGGAAGAGTTCATCGATGCGGAAGCGCACGTCACTCTCGACTCGCAGACGATCGAGGATCGAGCGCATCTCGATCCAGAAGCGCGTCTCGAAGATCAGTGCGTTGTCGCCGAAGTCGCGAAACAGCACGAGGGGTTCGGGTCGCTTCATGATCTTCGGATGTTCGTCCAGCGCCAGGAGGATCAGACGCTCCACCTCGCGCGTCGGCGACCCGTAGACGACGCCCACGGTGATCGTGACCCGGACCTTCGGATCGGTGTGCGTCCAGTTGACGACCTTGCTCTCCAGGAAGGCGGCGTTGGGCACGATGATGTGGACGTTGTCTCCCGTGCGGACCCGCGTGCTGCGCAGACCGATCCGCTCCACGGAGCCGTGAATGCCCTCCACCTCGATCAGATCGCCCAGCTTGATGGGGCGCTCGGCCAGCAGGATGAGGCCGCTGATGAAGTTGTTCACGACGGTCTGGCTGCCGAATCCCACGCCGATGGCGAGCGCGCCGCCGAGCACGGCGAAGGCGGTGAGTGGGATCTGCACCATGCGTAGCGCGGTGAGGAACACGACGAGGAGCAGGAAGTAGAAGGTCAGGGACTGGAAGGCCTGAGCGGCGCCCGGCTCGAACCGAAGGCGGGGAAAGACCCGATTCCCGAGCAGCCGGGCGGCGAAGCGCGCCAGCGCGTAGCCGATCAGGAAGATCGCGATGGCGCTCACGATCTTTCCGGGGGTGATGGGATCGGGCTCCGAGGCGGTGAGCTGGTAGTTCCACGCGAGGCGCAGCTGGTGCAGGATGGCGCCCAGGCGGGCGGAGAGCGGCAGCTCCCGGCTCTGGCGTTCAAGGGCGTTGGCGACCTGCTCCTCGACCAGACGGGAAGCCACCAGGCTCTCGACGTCCTCTTCGTAGAGAGCCAGCAGCTCCCTCAGGGTCTGGGCCTGGATCGCCGCCCAGCGCTCGCTCGCGCTCCCGTCGGGCATCTCCTCGCGCCGCTCGCGCGTGAACTCGAGCTCCTGGCGCAGCTCCTCCAGCCGCTGCTGCTTGACGGCGTTCTCGCGGCCCAGTTGCTCGAGCCGGTCCGCGGAATCGGCGTTCCACTCCGCGATGTTCTCGGCCGGGATGCGTCGGGTGCGGAGCTCGTCCAGCCGGCGCCAACTCGCCTTGTCGGTGCGCGCGCGGTCGAGGCGCTCCTCGATGAGGGCCTCGGCGCGCTGCTTGCTGGTGAGTTGGAGCCGCCGCGCCGCCACCTCCTCGCGCAGCACCTCGCTCGGATCGGCCGCGGCGTCCTGCCGCTCCTGGGCGGCCTCGAAGCGGCGCTGGGCCGAGCCGAGGTCGAGCTGGGTCGACTCGAGGGCACGCCCGAGGTCGAATTCCCGCTTGTCGAGTCGCTGGAGCGCTTGTTCGACGGACTCGGCTGCGGCCTCCGGCGCCGCCGCGGGGACGCCTTCAGCGGGCTCCTGACCCTCGCCCCGGAGCGGCGCCAGCAAGACAATGAGCGCGGCGAGGAGGAGACCCCCCACCCTCGGCCCGGCCCCCCCGTATGACCAGCGATGGCGCACCCCGCCGCAGTCTAGCGTCTCCGCGGGTGTCCCGAGACGCCATATCGAACTCCTAGGGAGACATCGACTCTTGCGACTGACCGGATCCCCGAGAACTGATCCGTTTTCAGCTTGAGGAGATTTCGATTTGAGCCTGACTGAGCCTGACCCCTTGGTTGGTCCAGAGTTCGAGACCCTCACGGCCCACCAGCAATTCCAGTCACTTACGGCGCAGGGCGTCGAGGGAATTCGCTCCGGACGGGCCCTGACGTCGGATTCGCGTCGCGCCACGTTTCGACGGTCGCGAATGCCGCGAGCCCACGCAGCCCATGCTCCCACATGGGCGACAAACACGGCGACCAGCGACTCCGCTTCGCAGGCTATCTCGCTTGATCTGGAGCGGATTGGGCTACAGGATAAACCCATCGAACGCGGTTCAAGACCCTGTTGGCGATATCGGAGATAGCTTGAGCGCAGCTCACATACGGCTCGCCAATCTCAGCGACCTTCCCGAGCTCACCTGGATCTACAATCGCTACGTGACGGACACCCATATCACCTTCGACACCGACCCGTTCACCGTCGATCAGCGCCGCCCCTGGTTCGAGCGGTTCTCCGAGACAGGTCCTCATCGTCTTCTTGTTGCAGAGGTTGCGTCTCAGCCGGTGGGGTACGCGTCGAGCACCGAGTTTCGAGGGAAGCCCGCTTACCGTCCGTCGGTAGAGACGACGATCTACCTTCATCCTGGCTTCGTTGGTCGCGGAATCGGCCGCGTGCTCTATGCAACGCTGCTCGAGTCGATCACGGTCGAGAAGACCGTTCATCGGGCCTATGGTGGTATCGCGCTGCCGAACGAGAGCTCTGTAGCCCTCCACGAGAGCCTGGGCTTCGCGCTGGCCGGCACCTTCCGCGAAGTGGGGCTGAAGTTCGAGAAGTACTGGGACGTGAGCTGGTACGAAAGGGATGTCTCAGGTCGCGACGCCGCCCAACGAGGCGATACAGCTGACCGGTCATAGCGCCGGACAACATTGGTAGCATTCTGGCAGCGGACGGTGGGGCCTGGTCGCTAACGGTCAGCGGCCGGCAGCTTGTCGCCGGTACATTGTGCGGCGTGAAGGAGAATCACATGTCCAGATTGAAACTGAGCTACTTCGACTTCAACGGCGGCCGTGGCGAGGTCGCCCGGCTCGCCATGTCTCTCGGGGGAGTCCCGTTCGAGGACCATCGCATTCCTGTAGCGGACTGGCCCTCCGTCAGGAATCGGACACCGTTCCACGCCGTTCCGCTTTTGGAAGTCGATGGCGAAGTGATCACGCAATCCAATGCCATCAATCGGTTCGTCGGGAAACTGGCGAATCTCTACCCGGATGATCCGTTGCAGGCCGCGCGCTGTGACGAGGTGATGGACGCAGTAGAGGATGTCGTCACCCGAGTTGTGGCGACCTTCGGCATCGAGGACGAATCGGAGAAACGCGCGGCGCGAGAGACGCTGGTAGAAGGGCCGATGCGCCTGTACCTGGAGAAGTTGCAGGAGATGCTCGTAGCGCGAGGCGGGAGCTACTTCGCCGACGATCGACTCACGGTCGCCGACCTGAAGGTCTACGTATGGATCCGAAGCCTTCGATCCGGGATTCTCGATCACGTTCCCCCGGATCTGACCGACCGCGTGGCACCCCGTCTGGTCGAGCACTGTGATCGGCTCAGCGGGCACCCCGGGATCGTCGCCTACTACGACACCCATTGAACGGCCGAACCGAGCGAACCGTCTTCGAATTCCCACGCCGTCCAACAAGGTGCTTCGGCTGACGGCTTACAATGCCCCCAGCTCGACCTGGCGATCGCGCTCGTCGGCGGCCAGCTCGAAGTCCCGCAGGGTGCGGACCCAGGCGTCCGGCAATCCGTGGTGGCGCGCGCCGCGCAGGATCAGGTTCATGTAGCGCCGCGAGGGCTTCCGGTCCGCCCGGCTGCGCGGCGACTGGTACGTGAACGCCAGCAGCGTCTTGCCGTCTTCGAGGGCGAGCTCGACCGCAATGCGCCGGTAGGCGCGCGGGACCCCCTCGGTGCGGTCGAGCCAGACCGCACCCCAATCGGAGATCCGGTAGGCCACGCCATGAACCGTCGCTTCCGCATCGCGGGCCAGGTTGGCTACGCCGCGCTCGCCGCGGCCCACGGGGAGATCGAACACCAGCCGCCAGCCATCGAGGCGCGCGCGCCGTGCCTCGCAGGGGCGCATGCGTCGCCGCCCCTGGAAGGTGCGGGGGTCGAGGTTGCTGCCGTAGGCGAAGTACCAGTTCACGGACGGGCGCTCCACCCCGTATGATAGCCCGCCCGCCCGCAGCCCCGCGGGTCTATAATGCCCGGGCCACGCCCACGAACCCCTCACCCACGAAGGAAGATCCATGAAGCTCTACACCGGAATCGGCCCCAATCCCCGAACCGTTCGCATGTTCATGGCCGAGAAGGGGATCGAGATCCCCATGGAGACGGTCGACCTGATGGCCGGCGAGAACCGCCGCGCGCCCTACACCGACAGGAACCCGAGCGGCCAGCTACCCTGTCTCGAACTCGACGACGGCAGCCACCTGGCCGAGATCACCGCCATCTGCGAGTACCTGGAGGACAAGCACCCGGTGCCGCCGCGGATCGGCGCGACGCCTGAAGAGAAAGCGGCGACGCGCATGTGGACCCGCCGCATCGACCTCAACATCGTCGAGCCCATGGCGAACGGCTTCCGCTTCGGCGAAGGCCTTGCGCTCTTCAAGGATCGCATCCACGTGATTCCCCAGGCCGCCGACGATCTCAAGGCCGTCGGCCGCGAGAAGCTCGAGTGGCTGAACGGGCAGATGGACGGCAACACGTTTATCGTGGGCGATCGCTTCACACTGGCCGACATCCTGCTCTTCGCGTTCCTCGACTTCGGCTCGAGCGTCGGACAGCGGCTCGACCCGAAGAACGAGAACCTCACCAAGTGGTTCGAGCGCGTAGCGGCGCGTCCGAGCGCGGAAGCCAGCAAGTCCTGAGCCCGGATCGCGGCGCGCCCGAGGAGATCGCCCATGAGCGACAAGGTGTGCGTGGTCGCCGGCGTCGGCCCCGGGAACGGGACGGCCTTCACCCGCCGCTTTGCGCGCGAGGGCTATCGCGTGGTGATGCTGGCCCGCAGCGAGGAGCGGCTGGCGAAGCTCGAGGCGGAGATTCCGGGGGCCCGGGGCTACGCCGTCGACATCGGAGAGCGGGAGCTGGTGATCGGCACCTTCGAGCGCATCCGCGCGGAGCTCGGCCCTGCCAACGTGCTGATCCACAACGCCGCCGCCGGCGCTTTCAACGTCTTCATGGATCTGCGGCCCGAGACCCTCGAGCTCACCTTCCGCACCAACGTGATGTCGCTGCTGCACTGCGGGCAGGCCGCGGTGCCCCAGATGCTCGAGTCCGGCGGCGGCGCGGTCATCGTGATCGGCAACACCTCGGCCTGGCGGGGCGTCGCCCACTACGCGGGCTTCGCGCCGACCAAGGCCGCGCAGCGCATCCTCGCGCAGTCCATGGCCCGGAGCCTCGGCCCCCAGGGCATCCACGTGGCCTACGTCGTCGTCGACGCGGTGATCGACGTCCCCTGGACGCGCCAGATGTTCAAGGACCGGCCCGACGAGTTCTTCATCCAACCCGACGCCATCGCGGAGACGGTCTGCCACCTGGTGCATCAGGACCGTACGGCCTGGAGCTTCGAGGTCGACCTGCGCCCCTTCGGCGAGAAGTGGTAGGTTCGTCGACCGCGACGAGGACGACTTCGCCGTCTTCGAGTCTGGCGCCAGCCTGGTGTACCTGGCGGAGAAGAGCGTCTACGAGGTCCTCGACCGGCAGCTTGTCGCCGATCGGTTGGGCAGCGCTCGATCGTGCGTAGCATCGTTGTCGCTCCTTCCGGAGTACACTTCGCACTCGGTCGCGTTGGCGCAGGGCACGCGACTAGCTCTTCACGCCCTCGCTCTTTTCGGCGTGCTCGAAAGCCTTGCGAAGCCCGAAGAGGTTCTTGCGTTCGATCCAGCGTGGCAGGAGGAAAAAGAGCGCCACCATGATGGCGCCGAGCGTGAGTGTGAAGCCCTGACCGATCGCGAGGATCGCGCCCGAAGATACATACAAGAAGGTGAGCGGCAGCATGCCGACGAAGGTCGCCAGGCTGAATTTGCGCAGCGAGATCTTGGTGAGCCCTGCGCCGTAGCTCACCACGTCGAACGAGACGCCGGGGATCAGACGCGAGATGAAGATGGCCTTGGTGAGCAGTTTGTCCGAACACTGGCCGCAGAAATTGATGTGGCCGGAGAGAGAGCGCTCGATCAGCGCACGGCCCAGGAGGCGCGCGATGCCGAAGCTCACCACGGAACCCACGAGGGCACCGCTGGCGGCGTAGAGTGTGCCCAGCCACGGTCCGAACGCGAGACCCCCGGCGATGTCCAGGGGAATGCTCGGTATGGGACTCATCACCACCGCAAGCGCCAGGAGGCCCATGAACAGGAAGGGTCCCAGGATCCCCTGCGCACGCAGCCAGGCCTGGAGGCGCTTGGGATCGAGCAAGAAGCCCAGGTCGAGTCCGCGGCTCACGGCGAGTACCGCCAGGACCAGCAGGAGCAGGCTGCCGAGTTTGGCGATGGTGGCTTGGTTCATCTGTGGGACGCCTGTCGGATGGTTTGGATCGTAGCGGAAAGGCGCTGCAGCGGATCGCCGACAGCGCGCTCCAATCGATCGGTGGTGCGGTTTGGCATTGAAACCCTGGCGCGCGGGGTGGCCTGCTCAATGCCCCCCGCGGAACAGCCGATGTATCCGAGTGCCGCCGGGTTGGAGGTATCGCCGTGGGCAGGCTCTTCACGATAATCGTCATCCTCTCCGCGATCTGGGTCGGAGTCGAGGTGTATACCAAGGGGGTCGGTGGGGTCTTTGGCGGTTTCTTCAGCTCGGCCTTCGAAGCGCCTGCGGAGCGGTCTACACCGGATCGGGCAGCCGACGCCTTTCAGCGCGCCTACAACAAGTCCGAGCAGCGCGTCGATCGACTCCTCGAGCAGAAGAGCCTGGACGAGTAGACAGCCGGCTTTGCCGAGGGTCTGGTCATCTCGGATCACGGCGGTGTATTTCTATGGGTATCACACTGGGGGGAGGCGGCCGAGCCAGTGTAGAACCCGATACTTCGTCGTTGTAATGCGGCGCGAGTACATCAGCCTGAGCGATCCCTTCCTGGTCACGCAGCTCGAGCGCCACCGTCGCTCGGAGGTCCGCTTCTTCTCCTTCCTCCTGGCTGGCTTTACGCTGTCTGGCCTGGCCTTCGTTTGGCTTCACTGGGGGCAGGCCGGCTGACAAGCGCTGCGGCTGACCGGGCCCCGGCGGGTTCCAATCGATCCGTGGTACCGTTCTGGCACTGAAGCCTGGGCGCTTCGAGCGAGCCGCGGCGGCCGTCTTCGATTACTCTTGCCGGGCGCATCGGGGCGCTTCGCAGGCTTCGAGGCGCAAGGAGGTGCGTATGAGCCGAGGATGCCGTCGGGAGGGGATCGCCCTGCTTTCGGTCTTCGTCGCCGTTTCCGCGCTCGCCGTCGGGTCCGGCGCTCGCGCCGAGACCCGGGTGCTGCGGGCGATCCCGTACGCGCAGGGTGTCGAGGTCCGGCAGGCGGTTCGAGACGAGTGCCAGCTGGAAACCAAGGTCCCGGGCTACATCGCCCAGTTCGGGTCCGACGTCGTGCTGGTCGATCAACTCGGGGGCGGTCGCGTTCTGGAGCTGGCCATTACCGAGGTGCACGCGGGCGGCGGCGGTAGCTTCTCGGGCCCGATGTGGATGACGGTGACGGGGACCCTTCGCGAGGGACGGCGCGTCGTGGGCACCTTCCGCGCCAAGCGCTTCACGACCGGGGGCGCCTTTGCCGGCTTCAAGGGCACGTGTTCGATCATCGGACGCAGCACCAAGGCAATCGGCAGGGACATCGCGGCCTGGCTCGAGAACCCGGGGATGGACTCGAAGCTCGGCGACGCCCGGTAGGGAAAGCCGACGGCGGGGAAGAAGAGCCCCTTGTCTGTTCTCAGAATCAATCCGCCGCTCCGATCTTGTCCGTCCAGTAGGAGCCGGGGCAGGCTATGCCGTCTCCTGCCAGACGTAGCGACGGTATAGGTCGCCAGCACGAGGCGGTCGCGTGAAGATCCAGCTCAGAGTGGGAGCAGAGGACCATGGGAAAGAGGGTTGATATCGACAAGGTCATGATCATCAGCTCCGGTCCGATTGTGATCGGTCAAGCCTGCGAGTTTGATTACTCGGGGACCCAGGCATGTAAAGCACTGAGAGCGATGGGATACGAGATCGTCCTGGTCAACTCCAATCCGGCGACGATCATGACCGATCCGGGCACGGCGGACATCACCTACATCGAGCCACTCAATCTCGCAACCATGACCAAGATCGTGGAGAAGGAGCGACCCGACGCCCTGCTTCCGAATCTCGGCGGGCAGTCCGGGCTCAATCTCGCTTCGCAGCTCGCGAAGGCGGGCGTGCTCGACAAGTACGGGGTTCAGGTGATCGGTGTAGAGCTCGATGCCATCGAGCGTGGCGAGGACCGGATCGAGTTCAAGAATACCATGGACCGGCTCGGCATCGAGATGCCCTTGAGCACGGCCGTGTACAGCGTCGAAGACGCCGAGAAGATTGCCGTCGATCTCGGCTATCCCGTGGTGATTCGACCGGCGTACACCATGGGTGGCACCGGCGGCGGCTTGGTCTACAACGTAGAGGAGCTGCGAGTCGTGGCCAGCCGCGGCATTTCGGCGAGCCTGATCGGTCAGATCCTGGTCGAGGAGTCGGTGCTCGGCTGGGAGGAGCTCGAGCTGGAGGTAGTACGCGACGCCAAGAACCAGATGATCACGGTTTGCTTCATCGAGAACGTCGACGCCATGGGCGTACACACGGGGGATTCCTTCTGTACGGCTCCGATGCTCACCATCGATCCCGAGCTGCAACAGCGCCTGCAGGATTATTCGTACAAGATCGTAGAAGCCATCCGGGTGATCGGAGGCACCAACATTCAGTTCGCGCACGACCCCAAGACCGGCCGGGTGGTGGTGATCGAGATCAATCCGAGAACCTCGCGCTCGTCGGCGCTGGCCTCCAAGGCGACGGGCTTTCCCATTGCGCTGATCTCCGCGAAGCTGGCCGGCGGTCTGACCATGGACGAGATCCCCTACTGGCGAGATGGGACGCTGGAGAAGTACACGCCGTCCGGAGATTACGTGGTGGTGAAGTTCGCCCGCTGGGCCTTTGAGAAGTACAAGGGCTCCGAAGACAAGCTCGGAACCCAGATGCGCGCCGTGGGCGAGGTGATGAGCATCGGCAAGCATTTCAAAGAAGCCTTTCAGAAGTCGATTCGCTCGCTCGAAAACGGTCGCTACGGATTGGGCTTTGCCAAAGATTTCAACGATAAATCGCTCGATGAGCTGATGTCCTTGCTGACCTATCCCACCAGCGAGCGGCAGTTCATCCTGTACGAAGCCCTGCGCAAGGGCGCCGAGGTTCAGGCGCTCTCCGAGAAGACTTACATCAAGGCCTGGTTCATCGAGCAGATGAGGGAGTTGGTCGAGCTGGAAGAGAAGATCCTCGAGCACAAGGGCAAGATGCCGCCCGACGCCTTGTTGATTCAGGCCAAGAAGGACGGTTTCGCCGACCGTTATCTCGCGCAGATTCTCGGGTTGAAGGAGAAGCAGATTCGCGAGCGACGGATCGCCCTGGGCGTGGTCGAGGGTTGGGAGACGGTGCGGGTTAGCGGCGTGGAGAACGCCGCCTATTACTTCTCCACCTACAACGCGCCGGACAAGACCGAGACCAGCAGCCGGCGCAAGGTGATGGTGCTCGGCGGGGGACCCAACCGCATCGGACAGGGCATCGAGTTCGATTACTGCTGCGTCCACGCGGCCTTCACGCTTCGCGACGAGGGTTACGAGACCATCATGGTCAACTGCAACCCCGAGACGGTCTCCACCGACTACGACACCTCGGACAAGCTCTACTTCGAGCCGCTCACGGTGGAAGACGTCTTGAGCATCTACGAAAAGGAGAAGCCCGAGGGCGTGATCGTCCAGTTCGGCGGCCAGACGCCGCTCAACATCGCTGAGGAGCTTGCCGAGGCGGGCGTGAAGATTCTGGGGACCACCCCAGAAACCATCGATCTCGCCGAGGATCGCGATCGCTTCCGTAAGACGATGGACAAGCTCGGCATCCCCATGGCCGAGTCGGGCATGGCCAGCACTCTGGATGAGGCTCTGAAGATCGCCAAGCGAATCGGGTACCCGCTGATGGTCCGCCCCTCCTACGTGCTCGGCGGTCGGGGAATGGAGGTCGTCTACGACGACGAAATGCTGCGGCACTATGTCGCGGCGGCGGTTGGCGTGACGCCCGACCGTCCGATCTTGATCGACCGCTTCCTGCAGAATGCCATCGAGGCCGAAGCCGATGCAATCGCCGATGGTCAGGACGCCTTCGTTCCCGCCGTGATGGAGCACATCGAGCTCGCCGGCGTGCACTCGGGTGACTCGGCGTGTGTGCTGCCGCCGGTGAGCATTCCCCAGAAGCACATCGACACCATTTACGAGTACACCCGGAAGATCGCCCAGGAGCTAGATGTCGTGGGCTTGATGAACATGCAGTACGCAATCGCCGACGACAGGGTCTACGTGCTGGAAGCCAATCCGCGGGCCTCGCGCACGGTGCCGCTGGTCTCGAAGGTGTGCAACATCTCGATGGCGCGTATCGCGACCCAGGTAATGCTCGGCAAGAAGATCGGGGACTTTGATCTCGTGCGAAAGAAGATTTCGCACTATGGGGTCAAGGAGGCCGTCTTCCCCTTCGACATGTTTCCCGAGGTGGACCCGGTGCTGGGGCCCGAGATGCGCTCGACGGGTGAGGTGCTCGGGATCGCAGACTCCTTCGAGCTGGCGTTTCACAAGGCGCAGGAGGCGGCCAAGCAGTCCCTTCCCGATCAGGGTGCAGTGCTGATCACCGTGTCGAGCGGGGAGCGACCGATGGTGCTGGAGGTGGCAAGAATGTTCGCCGATCTCGGATTCGACATCAGGTCGACAGCCGGCACCCACGACTTTCTGAAAGAGAACGGCGTGCCAACCGTATCGGTCCTGAAGATGCACGAGGGACGTCCCAACATCATGGACGCAATCAAGAATGGGGAGATCCAGCTGGTCATCAATACCCCGTCGGGCAAGCTGAGTCAGCACGATGACTCGTACATTCGCAAGGCGGCCATCGCGTACAAGGTCCCCTACATCACCACGCTGGCCGCTGCCAACGCGGCTGCCCGGGGCATCGCGGCGCGGCGCCGGGGTAGCTGGGAAGTCCGCTCGCTACAGGACTACCATGCTTCCATAGGTTGACTGGAGCGCCCCGTGAGCTGGCTCTCGAGGAACACCGTTGTTGGACCCGATCTCGGTTTTGATGTAGTTAGGATCTCACAACGAGGCGTGGTCGCGCGCGAAGAAGGGAATGATCGTGGGCATTGTCGAAGATCTCTTGAACGACAAGGGCAGGGAGCTGACCTCGGGCTTCGCCTCGAAGGCGGGAATCAGCGAGTCGCTCACAAAGGGCGGGCTCGAGCAGGTCGTCCCGCTCGTGTCGTCGGCTCTTGAACCGAAGGCCGGTGGCGTGGAGGGAATCGTCGGCCTGCTCGGCGGCGAGGGAGCCTCCGGCGTCCTCGGAGCAGTGGGCGAGCTCTTCAAACGCTAGGCGCGGTGCGCGCTTACCACCGGGAAGAACGACATCGCGAGAAACATCAGAGAAAACGAGGGGGTCGGCTCGGCGTATGGCGAAAAGATTCGCGCTGCTGTCACCGTCGAGGAGCTCGCAACCCGGTGCCTTCTGAGAGCCTGGTCCCAACCGTAATCATTGAGGAATTCCGGGATCTGGGCCAAGCGGATTCGAGCATGATCCCCGCCGCTCTGGCCATACCATGAACGTGCCGCCTCAGCGACCATTGCCCAACGCAGGCGATCCGGCTCTGACCGAGGCGTTGCGGCCCGCCCTGGCTTGCCTCAGCAGCGATCGCGCGGCGGAAGCCGTCGAGATTCTGACGGCGCTGACGAACCGCTGGCCGGATCAGCCGGCGGTGCTGCTTCCGCTGGCACGAGCCTACCACCGCGCAGCTCGGTATCTGCCGGCCCTGCGGACGTACGATCGGCTCATCGAACTGGGCGCCGCCGATGCGGCTGTCTGGGGCGAGACGGGTGACGCGCTGACGGATGTCGGCGAATATGCGCAGGCCATCGGCGCTTACGAGAACAGTCTGGCGGTCGACTCAACCGCTGCCGAGGCGCGTCACAATCTCGGTCGCGTTCAGTATCGATTGGGCGACCTCGAAGGGGCGGTTGCGAACCTGCGCGAGGCAGCGATGACCGGCGGCCGGCTGATCACGTGGCTGGCTCTCGCGACCATGATCCCCGGTTGCCCGAACGCGACGCATCAGGAGATCCTGGAAACCCGGCAGTCGTTCGCCCAACGGTTGAGCGCGGAGTCGGGATCGAGTGGCGTGGCGCAACCGACTGGTGGACGGCTCGCGGCGAACGGGCGTTTGCGCATCGGTTATGTCTCGGCCTACTTCCATGGCACGAACTATATGAAACCTGTTTGGGGACTGATTCATCATCACGATCGTTCAGCCTTCCAGATCCATCTGTTCAGTGACAGCCCGGCTGGCTCGGATCTGACGGGCTACGAACCTCAAAGCGACGACAAGGTCCACGCTACCGGCGACCTGGACAACGGCGCATTGGCGGAGCGGATCCAGTCGGCCGGAATCGACATCCTGGTCGATCTCAACGCCTACAGCACGCCCGAGAGACTCGGCTTGTTCTTGCGTGCCCCGGCGCCTGTGACGATCGCCTGGTTCAACATGTACGCGACTTCGGCGCTGCCGGGGGTACAGTACGT
>Ga0224512_10002926_pt1 | contig 15275 bp, 17 predicted proteins | sample SF_May12_sed_USG_4_FD_169103 | JGI IMG/M metagenome (GOLD analysis project Ga0224512, IMG submission 169103) | Sediment microbial communities from San Francisco Bay, California, United States - SF_May12_sed_USGS_13 | ecosystem: Environmental > Aquatic > Marine > Sediment | place: USA...
GAGGGGGGTTGCGGTCGGCGCAGGCGGTGTACCCTCCCGGTCGGTGAGCGCCTACAACCTCGGCGATGCGGCCCGCATCTGTAAGGTTTCGCCGGCGCGACTGCGCTACTGGGAGCGCACGGAACTGCTGGAGCGGAGCCTTCTTGTGGACTCGCGGCCGGCCTTCGGCTTCCGCGATCTCCTGACGGTGAAGAAGGTGTGCGCGCTGCTCGACCGGGGGGTACCGATTCGGCGGATCCGGCGAATCATGCGGGACCTGCGCGAGCGCGTTCCCGAGATCGAGCGACCGCTGGGCGCCCTCTCCGTATGGCTCGAGGGCTCGGAGCGCATCGTCGTTCGACACGACGGCGTGCTGCTCCAGCCGGACGGACAGATCGTTCTCGATTTCTCGAGCGGCGACGCCGCTCCGGCCGCGGTCGCCCGTCTCGAGCCGCAGCGCTCGGCCGGAGTCGCCGAGTGGCAGCGGGCTCTCGAGTGGTTCGAGCGCGGCTGCAAGCTCGATTCGGTGCGCGCGACCTACGCCGAAGCCATCGAGGCCTACGAGGGCTCGATCGCGGCGGATCCGGAGTTCGCGGATGCGCACTGCAACCTGGGATCCGTCTACTTCAACCAGGAGCGCCGGAAGCTGGCCAAGGCCTGCTTCGAGCGCGCCATCGAGATCGACCCCCGGCACCTGGAGGCGCACCTCAACCTGGCGACGTTGCTGGAGGACGAGGGCCGCAACGAGTCGGCGTTGCGCCACTACAAGCTGGCCCTCGCGGTCGATCCCCTACAGGCCGACACCCACGTGAGCCTCGCGCTCCTGTACGAGAAGCTCGGCCTCGCGCGCCGCGGTCGGGAGCACTGGCGCCGCTACCTTCAGATCGACCCCACCGGCACCTGGGCCGACCTCGCCCAGCGCCGCCTCGCCGAGTGAGGTGAGGGATTCCCTGCGGGTCCGGCGGTCCTCTAAGGCATCACTTGAACGGTGCGCCGGTCGATGACGTCGTCCTCGAGTCGCGCCTCCACCGTCCAGGCGCCCGTCGGGCGCGCCCCGGCCGTGTCGAAGCCGAGGCTCGAGCCGATGTACGACCTTCGCAGCAGGACGGCGGGCTCCTCCTGGACCACCGAGCCCTCCGGGTCGGTCCAGCGCACTCGGATCCGGTCGGCGTAGCCGGCGAAGCGAGGCCCGAGGCGAGCCCACCAGGCGAGCTTGGGGTCGCCTTCGCGGAACGCCTCCCGTGAGAATCCGACCGGCGTGTCCGCCTTCTCCGCGGCGGACCCATCCGCGAAGCCGGCTTCGGACACCACGGTGAAGGTGAGCTTCAGGATCTCCCACTCGGCCCGCCGCCGCAGGTCGCTCTCGTCGCCCGCGCGCTGCATCGCCTGCTCGAAGGCGTAGACGCTGCGGTGGCGCTCTCCGGTGGCCTTGTACGCGAGTCCGAGCTGGAAGAAGACCAGCGCGGCCGAGGAGTCGAGCCGGAGGGTGCGCCGGTAGGCGGCTGCGGCGTCTTCGTAGCGACCGGCCTCGTAGAGCAGGTTCCCGATCTGAAACGGCACGCGGGGATCGTTGGGCTCGACGGCCTGCGCCCGCGACAGCAGGACCAGCGCCGCGTCGTTCTCGCCCACACGGATGCGATCCTCGGCCGCCTCGAGCAGCGGATCGGTCCGGGAGCGGTCGGCGGGCGGTCCGGTGCTCGGGACGCTCTGTCGCTTCATGTCGATGAGAAGCGCCAGCCGTGCCTGGGCCTCTCGCAGGTCGTCCTCCAGCGAGACCGCCGGCTCGCGCGCGGGCCGCAGCGTCTCGGCGGCGATCCGGATCGTCTCGATGCGGTCCTCGGCGGCGGGATGCGTGTACAGGTAGGGCGGCAGCTCGTCGGCGTGGGCCGGCCGGGCGTCGATGATCCGCTCGAAGAAGCGCGCGCTCCCGGCCGGGTCGTACCCGGCCCGCGTCACGAAGATGCCGCCGAGCTGGTCCGCCTCGGTCTCGAACTCCCGGCTGAAGCGGAGCTGGAGGCTGACGTTGATCGCCTGGGCCGCCACCGCGAGGCCGGGCTCGTTGGTGGCGATCGCGGCGGCCATCCCGGCGATCTGCGCCACCAGATCCGGAATCTGCGACTGCTTCTGCATGCGCGCGACGTGCCGCGCCTTGACGTGCGCGATCTCGTGACCCATCACGCCGGCGAGCTCGTCGACGCTGCCGGCGGCCAGCAGCGTGCCGCTGTGGAAGTAGACGTAGCCCCCGGGCACGGCGAAGGCGTTCAGGGTGGGGTCTTCGATCACGCGGAAGCGATAGATGAAGGGCTGCGGCTCGATGGTGCCGACGATGGATTGGCCGAGGTCGCTCATGAAGCCCGCCACGACCGGGTCGTTGATCACGTTCACGTGCCGGCGGAGCTCGCGGTCGAACTCCATGCCGAGCTTGCGCTCTTCGTCGTCCCCCATCCGGGGCGACACGATGTCGATCGGGTTGAAGCGGGAACCGTCGTCCTGCACGCAGCCGGGCGCGGCGACCAGCGCGACCCCGGCCATCGACGCCGAGACGCCGAGCGCGATCAGCCGTCCTCGGGCTGCCATCTCAGAACGGGCCTCCGGGCGGCGCGGGTCTCGTCCAGTCGCGAACGACGCGTGTGGTGGGGCGCCGATCGAACGAGGTCGGGGTTCTCCCGGGCCTCCCGCTCGATGGCCAGGAGCGCCTCGACGAAGCGATCCAGTCCCTCGATGCTCTCGCTCTCGGTGGGCTCGATCATCAGGGCCCCGTGGACGATCAGCGGAAAGTAGATGGTCGGAGGATGGTAGCCGTAGTCGATCAGCCGCTTCGCCACGTCGATGGTCGTCACGCCGGTGGACTCGAGTCGCTGGTCGGAGAGCACGCACTCGTGCATCACCGGACGATCGTAGGGCACGTGGTAGGCCGGCCGCAGGCGCGCGAGCAGGTAGTTCGCGTTGAGCACCGCCATCTCGGCGCAGCGCCGCAGCCCGTCGGGACCCAGGGATCGGAGGTAGGCGTAGGCGCGGACCGCCATGGCCACGTTTCCGAAATTCGCGTGCAGGCGGCCGATCGAGCGCGGAAAGTCATAATCGAGGTCGTAGCCGGCGCCGTCGCGCCGGCACACGACCGGCACGGGCAGGTAGGGGGCGAGTGTGTTCTTCACGCCGATGGGTCCGGCGCCCGGCCCGCCACCGCCGTGCGGGGTCGAGAAGGTCTTGTGCAGATTGAAGTGCATCACGTCGGTTCCCAGGTCACCCGGCCGCGCGATGCCGAGCAGCGCGTTCAGGTTGGCGCCGTCTCCGTACACGAGCCCTCCCCGGGCATGCACGATCTCCGTGATCCGCGCGATGTTCGATTCGAAGAGCCCCAGCGTGTTGGGATTGGTGAGCATCAACGCCGCGACGTCCGGCGTCATCAAAGCCTCGATCGCGTCGGGGTGGAGGATGCCGTCCTCGCCGGAAGGCACCGCGACCACTTCATAGCCGTTGAGGGCGGCGCTCGAGGGGTTGGTGCCGTGGGCGGAATCGGGGACGAGGATCCGGCTGCGGCGTTGGCCCCGGTGCTCGAAGTAGGCGCGGATCATCATGATCCCGGCGAGCTCGCCCTGGGCGCCGGCGGCGGGCTGGAGGCTCACGCGGTCCATGCCGCTGATCTCGGCGAGGTGCCGCTCGAGCTCGTACGCGAGGTGCAGGAAGCCCTGGAGCAGCTCGACCGGCTGAAGCGGGTGCGCGCAGGCGAATCCGGGCAGCCGCGCGACCTTCTCGTTGAGCTTCGGGTTGTACTTCATCGTGCACGAGCCGAGCGGGTAGAGGCCGAGGTCCACCGACGCGTTCCACGTGGAGATCCGCGTGAAGTGCCGCACCACCTCGACCTCGGAGAGCTCGGGGAGGTCGGGGAGGTCGTCGCGCAGCGCGCCCTCCGGCAGGGTGGCATGCGCGTCCACTTCCGGCACGTCGAGGCGCGGCAGCGAGCAGCCGACGCGGCCCGGCCGGCTGCGCTCGAAGAGCAGGGGCTCCTCGTAGGCGAAGCCGTTGCCCACGTTCCCTACTCGCGCGCGCGCCTCGCCGTCGCTCACGGGGCGCTCCCGGCCAGCGTGGCGACGAGGCGGTCGATCGCATCCCGGCTCGCGCACTCGGTCGCGCAGACGAGCACGGCGGGTGCGAGATCCGGCTCGTAGGGGGCGATGTCGAGTCCGCCGACGATTCCGGCATCCAGGGCGCGCTTCAGCGCGGGCGCCGCGCCGCCGGCCACTCCGACGGCGAACTCGTTGAACGTGGGCGCTGCGAAGGGCAGCGTGAGCCCGGGGGCTTCCCGCACCCGGGCCTTCGCGTACTCCGCCTTGGCGAGATTGATCTCCGCCAGACGGCGCAGCCCCTGCCGGCCGAGCAGCGCCAGGTAGACCGTCGCCATCAGCAGGCACAGGCCCTGGTTCGTGCAGATGTTGGAGGTGGCGCGTTCGCGGCGGATGTGCTGCTCGCGCGTGGCGAGGGTGAGGACGAAGCCGCGGCGTCCCTCGGAGTCGACCGTCTGGCCCACGAGCCGGCCGGGCAGCTGGCGGACGTGGCGCTGCCGCGTGGCGAGGAAGCCCAGGTGCGGGCCGCCGATCGACATCGGGACCCCGAAGCTCTGGGCCTCGCCGCAGACGAGGTCGGTCCCCGCGGTCCCCGGCGCGCGCAGGAGCGCGAGCGACAGGGCTTCGGAAACCGCCGTCACCAGCAGCGCCCCGCGCGCGTGGGTCGCCTCGGCGAATCGGCTCAGGTCCTCGATCGCGCCCACGAAGCTCGGCTGCTGAATCACGAGACAGGCCGTGTCGTCGTCGACTGCAGCGTCCGCGGCCGACGTGCGCCCGTCCTCGTCGCGTCCCAGCTCGACGATCTCGGCCCCGAGGCCGCCGAGGTAGGTGCGGACCACCTCCCGGTAGTGGGGGTGGAGGCCGCGGGCGAGGACCACGCGGGAGCGCTTCGTGATGCGCATGGCCATCAGCACCGCCTCGGCCGTCGCCGAGGCGCCGTCGTACAGCGACGCGTTCGCGACGTCCAGCCCTGTGAGCGTGCAGATCATGGTCTGCCACTCGAAGATCGCCTGAAGGGTTCCCTGGCTGATCTCGGCCTGGTAGGGCGTATACGCGGTGTAGAACTCGGAACGCGAGGCGATGGCGTCTACGGCGCTCGGAATGAAGTGGTCGTAGGTGCCCGCGCCGAGAAACCAGTCGTGGGTCTGAGAGCTCGCGTTGCGGTCCGCGAGATCGATCATCTCCGCCAGCACCTCCTGCTCGCAGGCGGCCTCGGGCAGGTCCAGCGGGCGCGACAGGCGGTGCTTCCGCGCCACGCTCGCGAAGAGATCGTCCACGGAGCGGGCGCCGATCTGTGCGAGCATCTGCTCGACGTCTTCGGGCGTGTGCGGGATGTAGCGCACGCGACTACTGATCCGGCTCGCTGCGCTCCTCGACGTAGATCCGGTAGGCCTTCGCGTCGAGCAGGGATTCGAGCTCGGCTTCGTCACCGGGCCGGATGATGCACAGCCACCCGCTGCCGTAGCAGTCCGCGTTCACCAGCTCCGGCCGGTCGGCCAGATCCTCGTTCACGCTGACCACCTCGCCGGAGATCGGGGCGTAGACATCGGAAACGGCCTTCACCGACTCGACGACGCCGAAGGCGTCGCCTTTCGCGAAGCGGTCGCCCACCTGGGGCAGCTCGACGAACACGATGTCCCCGAGCTGCTGTTGGGCATAGTCGGTGATGCCGAATACCACGCAGTCGTCCTCGAGGCGGGCCCACTCGTCCTCCTCCGAGTAGCGCAGGTCATCCGGAATCTCGTAGTCGGCCAACGCCGTGTCCTCCCATTTTGGATCGCCGACTCCTCCGCTCGCTGTCTGGTCGACTAGCGCTGGACGCGTCCGGTCGGGCCGGGTGCGGCGGGGACGAACGGGGTCGCGACCACGCGAACGGGCGTCGTGCGCCCGCGAATCCGGACCTCCAGGCCGGTGCCGATGGCCGCGCAGTCCGGCGAAACGTAGGCCAACCCGATGCACTTTCCGAGGCTGGGGGAGGGGGTGCCGGAGGTCACCTTGCCCACCACCACGTCGCCCCGAACGACCTCGTAGCCGGAGCGCGCCACGCCGCGCCCCTCCACGACGAAGCCGACGAGGGTCCGCGTGGAACCGGCGTCCCGCCGGCGCGCGATCGCCTCGGCGCCGATGAAGCCCCCCGCGTCGAGCTTCACGAAGCGCCCCAGGCCGGCTTCGAAGGGCGACGTGGTGTCGTCGATCTCGTGTCCGTAGAGGGGCAGGGCCGCCTCCAGGCGCAGGGTGTCGCGCGCTCCGAGGCCGGCCGGCTCGAGTCCCAGCGGCTCGCCCTGGGCCAGGAGGGCTTGGAAGACCCGCTCGGCGTCGCCGGCGTCGAGGTAGATCTCGAAGCCGTCGGAGCCCGTGTAGCCCGTCCGCGACACCAGCGCCGGACAGCCCGCCACCTCGATGCGGGCAAAGGCGTAGCGGGCCAGGTCGGCTGCGCCTGCGGCGCCGACTCCGGCCAGTACGGGGGCGCTCGCCGGCCCCTGGAGCGCGAGCAGTCCGGTCTGCTCGCTCGTGTCGCGGACCCCCGCCTCGGGGGGCGAGTGACGCACGCACCAGCGGTAGTCCTTCTCGACGTTGGCGGCGTTCACGCACAGGAAGAGCGCGTCCTCGGCGAGGCGGTAGACCGTCACGTCGTCGACCACGCCGCCTGCCTCGTTACAGAGCAGGGCGTAACGCACCCGGCCCGGCCGCAGCGATGCCACCGGCCGCGTGAGCAGCCGTTCCGCCGCTGCGATCGCGGCGGGCCCCTCCAGGCGGATCTGTCCCATGTGCGAGACGTCGAAGAGTCCCGCAGCGTCGCGGACCGCCTTGTGCTCCGCAATGATCGAGGAGTACTGGACGGGCATCTCGTAGCCCGCGAACTCGACGAGTCGCGCGCCCAGGCGGCGGTGGGTCGCGTAGAGCGGGGTGCGCCGCAGCGTCATGAACGCGCAGACGCGTCGTCGTCGCTGGTAAGTGCCCCGCTGCGCCCCCCGGCGCCGCGCCGCCGGTATGCGTCCAGCGTGTTCTGGAGCAGCATGGTGATCGTCATGGGTCCGACACCGCGCCGGTGCGGCGTCACGATGGACGCGATGCCCACCGCGCTCTCGGTATCCACGTCGCCCACCAGCGCGCCGTTCACCTCGCTCACGCCGACGTCGATCACCGCGGCCCCCGGCTGGATCCAGTCGGCCTTCACCAGGCGCGGCACGCCCACGGCCGCCACCAGGATGTCGGCTTCGCGGCAGACCCCGGCGAGGTCTCGGGTGCGCGAGTGGCACATGGTGACCGTCGCATTGGCCCGCTGGAGGAGCAGGGCGATGGGCTTCCCCACGATGGCGCTGCGCCCGATCACGACGGCGTGCGCACCCTCGAGGGGGATCGCGTGGTGCTCCAAAATCTTCATGATGCCCAGCGGCGTGCACGGGACGAGACCGGGCTGGCCGAGCAGGAGGTAGCCCGCGTTCATCGGGTGCAGGCCGTCTACGTCCTTGGTCGGATCGACCGCCTCGGCCACCGCCGTGGGCCGGACGCCTTTCGGAAGCGGAAGCTGGACGAGGATGCCGTCGACGCCTGCGTCGCGGTTCAGGCGGTCGACGACCTCGATCACCTCGGTCTCGCTGGCCGAGTCCGGGAGCCGGTGCTCCACGGAGTCCATCCCCACGCGGCCGCAGGCGCGCTGCTTGCCCTTGATGTAGGAGGCGCTCGCCGGATCGTTGCCGACGAGCACCACGGCGAGACAGGGCGGTCTGCACCCGGCGGCCACTTGGCGCGCAACGGCGTCGGCGAGCCTCTGGCGGATCTCCGTGGCGAGGGCCAGACCGTCGACGACGACCGTCTGGCGGGGCTCGGGCGGCATCGATCGGGGCGCCTCCGTCGCAGCGGGGCGCCAGTATAACAACCGCTCAGGCGGCGGCCTTGGCGCCCTTCTTGTCCTTCTTCGGGGACGTCGCGGAGGAGGTGTCCGACTTCACTTCGGACTTCGAGTCGGAGCCCGACTCCGAGGACGAGCTCTTCGAGGTCTCGCCGGGGGTCTCGTCCTTCTTGCCCTTGCTGCCGTTCGACGCGTACAGGTCCGCGTACCAGCCGCCGCCCTTGAGTACGAACGACGTTTGGGAGATCAGGCGCTTGACCTTTCGCGACCGGCACCGGGGGCAGGTCTTGACCGGGTCTTCGGTGATGCGCTGCTCGACCTCGAACTCGCTCTCGCAGCCCCGACAGGCGTACTCGTAGATCGGCATCGTTCCCTTTCTCGGCGCTGCCCGGCCGCCTCGGATTCGGCGCGTCAGCTTAGTCAGCCGCTGGTTCGGCCGCCAACTCCCGCAGGCGCGCGGCCAGCGCCTCCGCGTCGCCTTCGATCCGGACCCGCTTCCGCCGCCCCCGGGAGGCCCGGTCCAGCGCCACGGCCGCGCGACCGACTCCCAGGGCCCGGGCCAGCGCCCGTGCGCAGGCGGCGTTTGCGGCGCCTGCCACCGGGGCCTCGGAGACGGCCACCCGCAGGGCGCCGCCGTGCGTACCGCCGACGCCCTTGCGGCGCGCGCGCGGGGTGACGTGAATCCAGAATGCCACCCCTCGCGCGTTCGTGGAAAACCTGAGGTCGCTACCTGGGCGCGTCAAGCCTTCTTCTCGCGCCCGGATTGCCGGGGGGGCCGAGCGAGGGATGCGATCGTGCTCTCCAGCAGCGGCTCGTTCGGGGGGTCCTCGGCGAGGCCCTCGAGCAGGCCCAGGTGGGTCTCGATCGTCGCGCGCAGGGCCGCCGCCAGCCGGTAGCGTAGGTCCTTCATCCCGCGGATGTCCTCGGCCAGCTTCGCCGCGCGGCGGTGGGCGGCGTCGAGGATCTTCTCGCCGCGGATCTCGGCCTCGCCGATCAGCGATTCCGCCTCCTTCACCGCCGTCTCCTTGAGGTCCTGGCTCAGCTGCTGCGCCGTCGTGAGCGTCTGCTGAAGGATCGACTCGTGGGCCGAGAGCTCCTCGACCTTGGCTTCGAGGCGGATGGTCTGGTGGCGCAGGGCGTCGGTCTGCCGGATCAGGCCCTCGAAATCGTCCGCGATCATGCCCAGGAAGGCGTCCACGTCCTCGCGGTCGTAGCCCGAGAGGCGGCGGCGGAAGGCGTGGTTGCGGATGTCGAGCGGCGTGATGCGCAAGCCGTCCTCCGGTGCTTTCTCCGGCAGCGGATCGACCGAACCCCGCGACTTCTTTAGGCCTGTCCAAGCTCCCGAGAACGCCGCGTCGCCGCCGCCACGGCTTCGTAGACGGCGGCCCGCAGGCCCCCGGCCTCGAGCCTCTCCAGCCCGGCTAGGGTCGTACCCCCGGGTGAGGTCACCTGATCCTTGAGCTCCGCCGGCTGACGTCCCGTCTCCAGGACGAGTTTCACCGCGCCGAGCACCGTCTGGAAGGCCAGGTCGTAGGCCGCCGTGCGTGGCAGGCCCATGCGCACTCCGGCGTCCCCGAGCGCCTCCAGAAACACGAAGACGTAGGCGGGCCCGCTGCCCGAGAGTCCGGTCACCGCGTCGAGCATCTTCTCGCTGGGCGCCTCCCAGCTCAGACCGACGCTGTCGAACAGGGTGCGCGCGGCTTCCCGGTCCGGGGCCGTGGCACGCGCGTTGCCGCAGAAGGCGGTCGCAGCGGCCCGGATGAGCGCTGGCGTGTTGGGCATGGCCCGAACGATGCGCGCGCGGGCGGACAGCGCGGCTTCGAGGCGGCGCAGGGGCACGCCGGCCGCGATGGAGATCCACAGGGGGGCGGCGACGTCGAGCCCCGGCGCCGCCCGTAGCGTCTCCAGAGCCGAGGGGACGGTGCCGGGCTTCACGGCGAGCACCACCACGTCGCTCGCGCGTACGACCTCGTCGTTGTCCGACGTGGTCGCCACGCCGAGTCGTTCCGTGACGGCCCGGCGCCGTGCGGGGTCGGGGTCTGCGGCGCGGATGCAATGCGCCGGTACGCCCGCGGCCACCAGGCCGCCGGCGAGCGCCTCCGCCATCGCGCCGGCACCGATGAAACCGATCTGCCTGCCTTCGAGTGACATGCCGGGCTCCCAACCGCTCCAAGACGCTAGCAGGGCGAGGCGAAGCCTCGCCTTGCCGGGGGCTGGCGGGCCCTGCTCGCCGCCGACCCGCTAGCGCGCCCGGGGACCGAAGATCGCCGTACCGACGCGCACGAGGGTCGCTCCCTCCTCGATCGCGGTCTCGAAATCCGCCGACATGCCCATGGAGAGGTCACGCAGGTCTGCGCCTCCCGGGGCGTCGCGCAGCGACTCGGCCAGGTGGCGGAGGCGGGTGAAGACGGGTCGGGCCGCCTCCGGATCTTCACCCGGGGCGGGCATCGTCATCAGCCCCGCCACGTCCAGGTTCGTCCAGGCCGCGCTGGCGGCCAGCAGGTCGGGCAGCGCGTCCGGAGTCACGCCGCCCTTCGTGGGCTCGCCGCTGAGGTTCACCTCGAGCAGGACCGACAGCTTTCGGCCCGCCTCCCCGGCGCACCGGTCGAGCGCCGCCCCGAGGCGGTCCCGGTCCAGCGTCTGGACGACATCGAAGATCGTCGCCACGTGGCGGGCCTTGTTTCGCTGCAGCCGACCGACGAAGTGCCAGCGCGGCAGCGCGCCGCCAAATCCTTCGAGTGATGCTCGAACTTCCGGGATCTTGGCTTTGGCTTCCTGGAAGTAATTCTCTCCAACGTCGCGAAGCCCGGCGCGCACGGCCGCCGTCACCAGGGCGGCGGAATGGCGCTTGGCGACGCCGACGAGGACCACGTCCTGGGAACGCCGCCCCGCGCGCGCTGCCGCCGCTGCGATGCGCTCGCGCACGGCGGTGAGGCGCTCGGCGACCGCCTCCTCCGCGCTCACGGCGCGGGCTCGTTCAGCCCGGCGACCCGGAGCAGCGCGAGACTCTCAGCGAGCGGCAGCCCGATCACGTTGCTCTCGCTCCCCAGGATTCGCTCGATGAACCGGCGCCCCTCGCCCTGGGCCGCGTAGGCGCCGGCCTTGTCGAGGGACTCTCCCGTGGCGACGTATTCGCGCACCTCGCGCTCGTCGGCCGCTCGCATGACGACCTCGCTCTCGACCGCGGCGTCTTGAACCTCGAGCGTGTCGCTGAAGGCGAGCGCAACGGCGGTGATCACGAGGTGGCGGCGGCCGGTCAGGCGCGTGAGCAGCTCCACGGCGTGATCGGGGTCGCGGGGCTTGCCGAGCACCTCGCCGTCGAGCACCACGATCGTATCGGCCCCGAGGACGAGCCGGCGCGGAGATCGGCCGACGCGACCGGCGATCGCGAGGGCCTTGGCGCGGGCCAACCGCCGCGCGCAGGTCATGGGCGGCTCGCCGGGCCGCGCCTCCTCACAGACGTCGGCCGGGCAGACCTCGAAGGCAACCCCGGCGCGCGCGAGCAGCTCGCGGCGTCGGGGCGAGGCGCTCGCCAGGATGAGGGGAAGTTCGGCCGCCATCGCACGGCGGGGTACCGATCTGCTTCGGATGCGTCAAGGAGCAGATCGGGTAGGCTCGTCGGCCCATGAGAGGGGCGAAGAGCGCAGCGACCGGCCGGTGCTCACTCTCAGCGGCCCGCGCGATCGGGTCGGGTGCCGCACGGCGCGGCCATCCCGCCGGGTGCGCGGTGCTGCTGGGGCTGGTTCTCGGCCTGGGCTGCGCCGGCGATCTGGTCGCCATCGAAGGCGGCTTCCGGCACCGCCGGCACGGCTACACCCTGAGCGTTCCCCTGGGCCCCGGCCCGCCCTGGCAGCGCGAGGAGATCGAGGGCGCGGAGATCGCCTTCCGCCGGCCGGGGCCGCAGCGGATCAGCGTCCAATCCAGCTGCCGGCGCCCGGTAACGGATCCTGCGATCCTGGCGAGGCATCTCGTGATCGGAATCCAGCGGCCGTCGTTGCAGCAGGCGGGTCCGACGTTGGTGGACGGCCACGAGGCCTGGACCCAGACCGTGGACACGCCCGAGGGGGTCCGCATCAAGACGGTGACGGCCGTGGCGGGCGACTGCGTCATCGACTGGATCCTGGCTGCGCGCGTGGGCCCTGGCTTCGAGGAGGCCGAGCGCTCTTTCGACGCGTGGTGGTCGGCCTCCCGGCTTCCCCACGAGGCCGCGGCCTCCGAGGGAGGCGGGTGAGCCCCGAGCCGACGCAGGGCAGCGGCGGCGGGCGCATCGCCGCGCTGGGCGATCGCGTCCTCGAAGCCATCGACCTCCTGGGTCGCTTCCTGGTCCTCGCCGGTCACACCTTCCGTGCGGCGCTGCAGCCGCGCTTCCCCGCGCTCGAGACCCTGCGACAGGTCGAGGCGATCGGCAGCCGCTCCACGACGATCGTGCTGCTGACCGCGCTCTTCACCGGCATGGTGCTGGCGCTGCAGACCGGCTTCGCGCTCGCGCGCTTCGGCGCCAAGCCGTACGTGGGCGCAGTGGTGGGTCTGTCGCTCGCGCGCGAGCTGGCGCCGGTGCTCACGGCGCTCATGGTCTCCGGACGCGTTGGCGCGGGAATCACGGCGGAGATCGGCTCCATGGCGGTTACCGAGCAGGTCGACGCGATCCGCTCCATGGGGGCCGATCCGGTGCAGAAGCTGGTGCTTCCCCGCATGATCGCCGCGACGATCTCGCTGCCGCTCCTCACGATCCTCGCCGGCGTCCTGGGCGTCATCGGCGGAATGCTGATCTCCGCCAGCCAATTCGGAATCAGCCCGAACTTCTATCTCCAGACGATCTACGCCAACGTGACCGTGACCGACTTCCTCTCGGGCATCGCGAAGACCTTCGTCTTCGGCTGGATCATCGCCATGGTAGGGTGCTTCTTCGGGCTCCAGACGACCGGCGGAACCGTAGGCGTGGGGAGGGCGACCACCCAGGCCGTCGTGCTCGCCTCGATCTCGATCCTGATCTCGGACTTCTTCCTCACGAAGCTCCTGCTCATCCTATGACGGACGCGGTGAACGGCGAGGTGGTGATCGAGCTGCGGGGCCTGCACAAGGCCTTCCGCGGCGAGCGCGTGCTTCGGGGCGTGGACCTGGTAGTTCGCGATGGCGAGACGATCACGATCCTCGGCGGGTCGGGCAGCGGGAAATCGGTGTGCCTGAAGCACATGATCGGGCTGCTCAAGCCCGACGCCGGGCGCGTCCTGGTTCTGGGCGAGGACGTGACCGACTACTCCGAACGCCAGCTGGTGGAGGTTCGCAAGGCACTCTCGATGGTGTTCCAGAGTGCCGCGCTCTTCGACTCGCTGTCGGTCTACGAGAACGTCGCGTATCCCCTGCGCGAGCACTGCGACTGGTCGGAGTCGAGGGTCGCGGAGCGGGTGCGGGCGTGCCTGGAGGCGGTCGGCCTGACGGGCGCGGAGCGTTTGATGCCGGCGGAGCTCTCCGGCGGGATGCGCAAGCGCGTCGGAGTCGCCCGGGGCATTGCGCTCGAGCCCCGCGTGATGCTCTACGACGAGCCGACCACCGGCCTCGACCCGGCGAACCAACGCCGCGTCGGCGAGCTGATCCGCTCGCTGCAGCAGCGGTTGCGGGTGACGTCGGTGGTGGTCACCCACGAGCTGGAGCTCTGCTTCGCCGTGTCGGACCGGGTGGCGCTTCTCAAGGACGGTAGAATTGCGGCCGAGGGCGCGGCCGAGGCGATCCGCCGCTCGGAGGATGCCGACGTCCGCGCCTTCCTGGCCGGCGAGCAGGACGCGCCCCGGAATCCCGCCGACGAGGCGGCGCTGCGAGGAGGTCTCGATGGACCGTGATCGGCGACTGAGTCTCACCGTGGGCGGGCTGGCGCTCGCCTCCCTGGTGGTGCTGGCGGTGGCGATTCTCTCGCTCTCGTCCCAGCAGGGCATCTGGACGCCGCATTACCGGCTCGTTGGCTACTTCGACAACGTCGGCGGATTGATCGGCGGTGCGCCGGTGTGGCTGGCGGGCAAGCGGGTCGGCGGGGTGGAGAGCGTGGCCTTCGATACCAGCACCTCGCGCCGGCCGGCGGTGAAGGTGGTGATGCAGGTCGAACGCTCCGCCCAGGAGCGGATTCGTGGCGACTCCGTGGCGACCATCGGCACCATCGGCCTCCTCGGCGACGTCTACATCGAGCTCTCGCTGGGGACCGCCGAAGCCGCCGTCCTCGAAGACGGCGGCGAGGTCGCGACGCTCGATCCCATGGACCTGAACCGGATGATCGCCCGGGGCGCACGGGCCCTGGATCAAATCACGAATCTCACGTCGATCCTCAACGACGTCGTCTCCGAGTTCAAGCAGGCCGAGGGCGCCCGGAACCTGGCCGATGCGCTGTCCGGGCTGGGCGACGTGATCGCCGAGGTCAAGGAAGGCGGCGGCACGCTGCACAACCTGATCTACGGCGACTACGGGGGCAGTGGCCTCGAGAGCATCGAGCGTTCCCTGACGACCGTCGAGAACATCCTCCAGGAGATCGCCCAGGGAGACGGCGTGCTGCATTCGATGATCTACGACTCGCCCACCGAGCAGGATGTCGTCCTCCAGGTGCTCCAGGCCGGAGCCCGTCTCAACAACATCCTCGGGAAGATCGACCGCGGCGAGGGGAGCTTCGGCCTGATGCTGAACGATCCGACGCTCTACGAAGAGCTGACGCTGCTGGTCGGCGGCGCGAATCGCAGCCGCGTCGTCCGCGCCCTGATCCATCTCACGACGCCGGACGACCGGTAGACCGACGCCGCGGTGGACGCTCCCCCGAAGCGACACTGGTCTCTCGAGGGCGCGCGCGCGCTTCTGGGCGAGGTGCGGGACCGCACGGGCCGGGCGGCCGGCGAGGTCGAGAAGCTGCTGGAGGAGCGCGAGGGAAAGGAGGAGGGGACTCCGGAGCGTCAGGCCGTCGACGCGCGGATTCGCGTGGCGGTGAGCCGCTGGGTGCGCTCGATGGAGGCGCTCGGACTCGAGGTGAAGGGCCTGTGGCTCGTCGACTTCGACAACGGCAGCGGCTACTACTGCTGGCGCTGGCCGGAAGAGGAGCTCGCCTACTTCCACGGCTACGAGGACGGCTTCGACGGTCGCGTCCGGATTCAGTAATCGGGCGTCTCGCCGGGCAGCGAGGCCTTCACATGAAGCGCTTGAGGCGCCGCCAGGCCTCCTCCACGGGCAGCACGAGCCGGCGCCCCACGTACACCGGCACCTCGTTCTGGTAGGGCATGCACCAGGTGCAGCGAACGGTGTCCACCCGCTCCACCTCCTCGAACCACTCCGCGAGCGGCTCCGGCGAGTCTCCCAGCACGATCAGCACCTCGCCCGAGAAATCCCCCGGGCCCCAGAGATAATAGGAG
>Ga0224512_10002927_pt1 | contig 15275 bp, 9 predicted proteins | sample SF_May12_sed_USG_4_FD_169103 | JGI IMG/M metagenome (GOLD analysis project Ga0224512, IMG submission 169103) | Sediment microbial communities from San Francisco Bay, California, United States - SF_May12_sed_USGS_13 | ecosystem: Environmental > Aquatic > Marine > Sediment | place: USA: California...
TTGAAAGCAGTGATACTGATCCTCTTTTTGATAGTACTCATTTTGTACACGCAGCTTATCCGGTTGCAGCCGGTTGAGGCATCGCGCCAGGCCGCTCTCGATCGGGTACCGATTGCTTTTGCAGACTATGTGGGGAGCGACCGACCGATGAGCCAGCAAGCGCTGGATGTGCTGGGCGCAGACCAGGCGATGTATCGCGAGTACCGCAAGGCCGACGGTCGACCGATCCTGGTTTTTCTGGGTTATTTTGGCTCGCAAAAAGAAAACTCCCAGATTCACTCGCCAAAACACTGCTATCCTGGCGGTGGTTGGGCGATATACGACGAGTTGTTTGCCGATGTAGAATTCAACGATGAACACATCAGAACCAAGGCGCTTCTGCTTACCAATGGCAAGATGGGCCAGTTGGTGTACTACTGGTTCCATACCGATTCTGGCATCGTTACCAATGAATACGCGTTGAAATGGGACCAGATGACCAGCGCGCTTCTAAGAAGGTCGCAACGTGCCACATTCATCCGTTTTTCGACGCCGCTGGACCGCGGCGGACAGCGGGACGCCGCCGAACGGGATTTGAAGGAGTTTGTGGCCGCGGTGGCACCTCACTTGATTGCCGCTCTAAACGGCGAGGAGACAAGGATATGATCGGGATCGGTTCCGTGTTGCAGGCGTTCTATGAGACGCTGCGCCTTGTGGGTCGATTCAAGATTTGGCTCCCCCTGCTCATCTACGCGCTGATCAAACTGGGTGTGATGTGGGTGTACCTTGCCAGCGTACCCGGTCCCGCCACGTCGGTGTGGTCGATGTTGCTCGAGGGCGATTCGCGAGATTCGATTAGCCACTATCCTTGGAACCTGTTTTTGATGCCTCTGGTGCTGAGCCGGCTGGGCATTGCGCTGGAGGTGTTTGTGAACGTCGTTTTTCAAGGTGCGGTCATCTTGTTATTGGTCGATACGTACAGGGACAAGACCCTATCCGTGCGTTCAGCGTTACGCAGAACCTCTTCGCGATACCCGCATTTGATGGCCGCCGCTTTTGTCTCCTCGCTGGCTCTATACTTGGCAACTCTGCTTCCGGGGTATGTCGCTCGGTTGGTATCAGTCGACATCCCGGGCACGGTGATGCAAGCGGGGACATTGGTCGCCGGACTGGTTGTGCAGGCGCTGTTTGTATTTGCGATGCCCTTTGTGTTGCTCTCGTCGCAGCCGGTATTGCGAGCGATCCGCAAGAGCCTGTCCGTAACGGCGCAGTCGTTCTTCGCTGTGTTCTTGCTGGTGTTATTGCCTTTCCTGGTGACGCTGCCCACGCTCTATCTGATGCTCAAGTCGCGAACGCTGGTCACGCGCCTGTCGCCAGAGATAATGATCCATTTGCAGATATCAACTGAAATGACACAAACAGTGGCGACCTTCCTGCTGCTGGGAGCGCTTACGTGGGTCTTTGTACGGAGGATTCAGGTTGATGAAATCAGTCGCCGTTGATGGTCCGAGATCGCTGCCATCGCTCGTCGTTGGCGCGCTCGTTTGTTTTGTGCTTGGAACCGGGTCTGGCTGCTCGAACGGAGAAGACACGGTTCGTTACAGTGCGGAGAAGAAGCTGTACAAGGCTAACAAGACCAAGCTGGAGATACCGCGCAGCGGAGAGAGTCAGCAGAAAAAATTTATCGACAAGGCAATCGAAGAGTATCGCGGCGTGGTGGAGGAATTTGGGGACCGAATCGAGGCGGTCGAGGGACTGGAAGCGATTGTCCTGGAAGCGCAGATGAGTCTGGCGGAGGTTCAGGCCCGAGCGGGCAGGACGCTGGAGGCAAGGGACAGCTACCAGAAGGCTCTCGAGCTGGAGAGACATTCACCGGTGCATCGTATGGAAGCGATGTACTCGGCTGCTTCCTTGTCGGAGGCCATAGAGGATTTTGAGAACTCGATCACTCTTTACAACCAGTTTTACGAGGAGTATCTGCCTGTTGATAAGGCTCCAGCGACTGGTCAGGAGCAGATTCGTTATCTGGAGACCCCGCTCAGACTCTCGGAGTTGGCTCGCAGAACGAAGAATGAGAGTGGCCACAAGGGATGGCTGCAAAAGGCTGAAACGCTTTACGGAGCCCTGATCACCGGCTCCCTGCCACCCGCATTGCTCAAAGCCGTTCGCTTCAACCTGCTGACGACGTACGTGCAAGGCGAAAAATGGCAGAAAGCCCTCGCCCACTCCAGTGAGTTGAAGACCTATTATCTCGAGGCCTCCGACCAGGCATCTCTCCGATTCCTCGATGCAAGAATCTACCGGGCTCAGGGTAACACCAAGGAGGCTTCGTCGCACTGCCGGGAAATCTACGAGAATTATCCAGAGTCGCGCGAGGCCTCGAGCGCTATGTTGCTGGATGCCGCGCTGTACCTGCAGACCACAGACATCGAGCAGGCTGAGCGTTTGTACGAAACAGTCTTGCAAAGGTATCCAGGTCAGTTGGCCGTCAAGGCCGAAGCAGAGTGGCAGCTGGCCACTATCGAAGAAGGCAGAGATAACTGGGCGGAAGCGTCGCTGCGTTATAAGGAAATCTCCAACAACTATCCCGGGACAACGTATGGGTTCGAGGCCCCGCTGAGATTGGCCAGCGGCAACGAACGCTTGGGGGGTATCGAGGCGGCCAGGGCGGCTTATCAGAACGCGATCGAAGCGTACGAGAAAGTGATCAGCGGGCGTTACCCCACGGCTACCAAGCTGGTGGCGGAGGACTATGTCCTGCAGGTGTACACGCGACAGGGGCAATGGGAGGAGGCAATTACTCATCTCACCACACTTCCGCAGAAGTATCCCGCGTATAAGATCCTGCAGGCGAATTATCTGGCGGCTGCCTCGATCTGTGAAGACGAGCTGAATGATAAGGCCAGGGCGGCTGGACTGCTCGAGCAGTGCATCCAGTTGTACCCCGCAGGCGAGGCCGCACAGGAAGCCCAAGAACGGCTCAATCGTCTGAGCTCCCGGAAATGACCTATCTCCCCGTAGTGCTCTCGTTTGGTGCGGGCTTGCTCCTTGTCGCGCTGGGGCTTCTTCATCTCCTGAGAGGGCAGTACAAACCGCAAAAGACGCTCTTCATCGTGATTGTTTTGCTTCTCGCGCTGCTACAGTTCGTACTGGGCATACTGCTCCTCACCACCAGCCGCGGGCAAGCGATCACGGCCCTGCGTGTCCTCCTCGGCCTTGGCCTCTTCTTGCCGGCTCTAACGGTTTTATTCTTCATGCTGTTCGGCAAGCGCAACGAGCGGGAGATACTCGAGTCGCGGCGACCGTGGATCGTGCTTGCGGTGATTCTTCTGGGAATTGTGGCGGTTCTCTTGCCGGTCGAGTTCGTGGCCACTGAGGTTCATTTTCTCGAGGGTCTATTCTGGGGTGTGTCTTTTAGCGGCTTCGGGAAGTTGCTCGGTGTGGGTCTGCTGCTGTCGGTTGTCTACTCGCTGTTTCTTTTTGAGAATATGTGGCGCTTGGCATCTGTCCCCGAGAAGACCACCCTAAAATATCCCATGCTTGGTATCGTGACCGCCAGTATCCTGACTTTCGTCGTCTTGAGTCGTGTTATTGCTTTTGCGCTGCTCGATCGCAATCATGTCGCGGTTTACTCCAGCGGCCTGGTTGCATTGAGCGCGTCATTCTTGTTTGCAACGATGCGCTACCGACTGTTTGACGTAAGAGTCTATATCGGTAGAAACGTCGTATCGTCTTTTGTCACCATAATCCTCGCCGGTGTGTACCTGCTGGCGCTGGGACTCATTTCCTTTTTGGCCAAGTGGCTGGGTTTGCCTTACGACCAATTGACGCTGGGTGTCCTTGGTGTGCTCGGTGTGTTCTTTCTGGTCGCGATTCTGATATCCGGTAGGGCAAAAAGGCGTATTCGCCGCTACCTCGATCAGAATTTTTATTTGAACCGCTACGATTATCGATCAGAATGGCGGCGCAACGCACGATTGATGGCGTCGGATATGGCGATCGATCGGTTTCTCGAGGATTTTATCAGCCAGCTTTGTGAATCCATGATGGTCGAGAAGGGCCTTATGTGGATCGACGTGGCTGGGGGTAAGGTGGCTTCCTATGGGCTGTCCGAGCCGGCCATTGCAGAGGGCGATGTTTATATTGTGCGTTCGATGCTGGATGCGGGCGAGGTGTGCGTGCTCGATATGAGCAAAAACAACACAGACCGGCTCGAGAAGAGCGACCGTTTGCACTGGGTCAGAGCGTTGGCCGCGCTCGGCTCGGGGTTTGAAACCACCGGCTTCATTATAGTGGGACATAAGGCACTCGGCCTCGATTATAGCGAAGAGGACCAGGATTTCTTGTCCACGTTGGCAGATCAGGCCACGCTTATCATCGAGAACTTCAAACTCGCACAGAAAATCACCGATGCTCGACAGATGGAAACGTTCAACCGCTTCGCTTCATTTGTCATACACGATCTCAAGAACACCATGGGAATGTTGTCGCTGACCGCGGAAAACGCGAAGGATAATATTCACGATGCAGATTTTCAACGTGACGCAATGGATACGATAAGGCGCTCCGTGCAAAAAATGAAAGACTTGATTCACTCCTTGTCGGCGGTAAGGGCCGATGCCAGTCTGAAAAAAAGAAGCGTTGATATGACCTCGTTGATCGAACAAAAGACCAATACGCTAATGCCTGTTGCCCGGCGTCGGGGAATTTCCTTACAATTTATTGGTGAGCCTTCGCTTTATGCGCAGGTCGACCCACAGGCGATAGAGCGCATAGTCGAGAACCTGGTCCACAACGCGGTTGATGCATCGAAGCCGGGGGGCGAAGTGGAAGTACACCTGGCCCGCGAGACCAACGGAACCATTCGCATCGAAGTAATCGATCAGGGCGAGGGATTCGAGGTCGATTACATGAGTAATCACCTTTTTCGACCGTTTCGAACCACTAAGAAAGAAGGGCTGGGTATTGGCCTCACCATGTGCAAGACGCTGGCGGAGGCCCACGGTGGAAACGTCTACATCGAAAGTAAACCGCAACGCGGTGCGCGAGTCAGCGTCCGAGTTCCGGCGTCACATGACGGTGCGTGAGGTAGAATTGAACTACGGAGTGTGGAACACGAGTGTCAGCAAAGACTCTTCTCATCGTTGACGACGAGCCAGCTATCGTCAAGAATCTTCAGTGGGCGTTCAAGAAGGATTATAGCGTCATCACGGCAAATACGCAGGAGGAAGCGCTCGACCTGGTCAGAAATCGTCGCCCGGGTTTGATGCTGCTAGATCTTTCCCTTACCGGCGATCCCGAAGATCTCGAGGGATTTCACATTCTTGAAAGTGCGCTACTAATCAATCCTCTGCTCAAAATTATTGTGGTCACGGGACATGACGAGAAAGACAACGCCTTGAAAGCCGTCGAAAAAGGCGCCTATGACTTCTATGCCAAACCGATAGCGGTCGATGACCTCAGGGTCATTGTCAACCGCGCATCGCAAATGCATTCGCTGGAGTCGGAACTGGAGAAGCTGAAGAAGCTAAAACAATCAAAAAGTGTTAACGAGGAATTCGCCGGTATCATCGCGATGTCGACGGCCATGCAGCAGATATTCGAGTCCACCAAGAAGGTTGCCCCGGCCGACGTATCGGTGTTGATCACGGGAGAGAGCGGAACCGGCAAGGAACTGATCGCCCGCGCCATCCATAAGCTCAGTCAACGACAGGACAACCCTTTTGTTCCCATCAACTGCGGGGCAATCCCGGAGAATCTTTTGGAAAGCGAGCTGTTTGGACACGAAAAAGGCAGTTTTACCGGAGCAGACGCTTCGCGACCGGGCAAGTTGGAAGTGGCTAATAAGGGGACGATCTTTCTCGACGAAGTCGGTGAGCTTAGCCCGACACTGCAGGTGAAACTTCTCCGTTTTCTGCAAGACCAGATGATCGAACGTGTGGGTGGTCGCCAGGGGATACAGGTCAATGTCAGGGTATTGGCAGCGACCAATCAGGCGCTGGAGCAGATGATCAAGGAGAAGAAATTCCGCGAAGACCTTTTCTATCGGATAAATGCGATCCGTATAAATTTACCGTCGCTTCGTGACCGCGAGGACGATGTGCTGCTGTTGGCGACTCGTTTTCTACATCGCTACAACGACGAGTTTTCGAGAAACGTACGCGGTTATGGCGATACGGCGCTGGAGGTCCTCTATCGCTATCACTGGCCGGGCAACGTGCGCGAACTGGAGAATCGCGTCAAGCGCGCCGTGCTCATGGCAGCGGGCAAGTTGATCCAGCCTGAGGATCTGGATCTCCCCGAGCCGTCAACACTGGGCGACGCGGCGAGCGGCCATGAGGGGAAGATACCCTCTGCAGAGGCGCTGCCCATGGGCCCCGTACCCAAGACGCTCAGAGACGCGCGAGATGAAGTGGAAAGACGACTCATCATCGCCGCCCTGCTGCGATCGGGCGGCAACGTGTCAACGACTGCCCGCGATCTCGACATCAGCCGGCCGACGCTCCATGACCTGATGAAGAAGCACGAAATCGATGCGGATCGCTACCGGCGTCCCCGGTAAACCCATTGAAAATAGGTCAAATACGGCCCCTGCTCTCTAACGGCCTCCAATCTCCGCCACCCTGCTAGCCGTTTACTTTTCAGCTAAATTGTAGTACAATCAGGTGTTGGAGTGTCTGGGAGGTCGCTCGTGTCCCACCTATATCCGTTTGCTGCGTTGTTCGCACCACGACCTTCGACGATCGGCCGTCGATATTCATGCAACCGTTTTAAGGAGGACCCATGCACTTACGTGGACATTTTCTGAAGGCGTTGGGGTTGGTGCTACTCATCTCCACGCTAGCCGCCCCGGCATCGGCCCAAATCACCGATCAGCTTTCAGCGTATACCGGGGTGAATGCCGAAGGCTTTCTGAATCCGCTGGCAGAAGCATTTGGCGTCAATCTGAATGATGCGTTTTATTATTCGGCGGATATCCCCCGTAGCGGCCTAAAACTGTCATTTGAGATCGTCGTCATGGGTTTTCTCTTCGACGACGAGGACCGAACCTTTCAGGCGACCACTGAAGGCGGGTTTGCACCACAGCAGACGGTCGAAGCCCCGACCATAGTCGGTTCTGGCGAGGCGCTAACGGTTAACGGTAACGCCATGACATCGTTTGCCTTCCCCGGGGGCTTGGGCCTAAACTCCTTTGGGCTTGCCGCTCCTCAGCTTCGTTTTGGATCGATCATGGGTACCGAGGGCCTGGTTCGCTTCTTCACGATGGAAGCCGGTGACTCAGAAGTCGGTGACCTTACCCTGTTTGGATTGGGAGCTCGCCATAGCATCTCGCAGTACTTGCCCAGTCCAGTGAGCCTCTCTGTCGGTGCCATGTGGCAGTCCTTCAAGGTCGGAGACGACTTCATCGATGCCAGCGCGTTCACCCTTGGCGTGCAGGCGAGCAAGCGGTTTTCGCTTTTGGAGCCCTTCGCCGGCTTCTCGTACGACAGGTTTGCCATGGATGTCGAATTCGAGAGTAAGGCATCCGGTCCGACCGAAAAGCTGGCCATCGAGTTCGATGCCGATAACACGGCCCGTCTAACTCTGGGGCTCGCGCTTCATTTCTTCATCGGACATGGGTATGGCTCATACAGTATATCCGGTAGCAACAACTTCTCGTTCGGTGTGGCGTTGGGCAAGTAAAGTAAGGAGGATAAACATGAGAAACATGATCGCAAGAATGGGCTTGATCCTCCTGCTCACCGTCGTCGTTGGAGCGAACGGTTGCCTGGAGGACAAGGTTATACAGATCGTCTTGACCGATGAGACATTCGTGGACTTTACCGAGTTCCACACTTCTGCGAACTGGACGACTCCGCTAACGCTGAACTATGGAGACTCGATCAGACAGATCCTCGAGGATAATGAAATATCAGAGGAGGATAGTCTGGTCAGCGCCAGGTTGGTGTCCGCGTTTTACGGCACGCTGGAGTTGATCCGGGGGACCGACCGGGAGATATCCGGTCAGATCACGGTTCAGCGTACGGATATATCCGGTCCTGCGCAGCCGATCATCGATTATAGTAGCGTGTCACTACCCGGCGTTCTGAACCAGAAGATCCTCGCCGATTTAAACGCCGCAGGTGTTGCACTCCTCGACCAGGCGCTCGCCGACTTTATCGACGGGGCCAATCCGATACTGGAGTTCAGGGTGGAGAATGGCTCGGTAACCCCGACGCCGCCGACGGTCCAAGACCCGCTCGAATTCACGTGGAGGGCCTGGCTCAATATCCAGGTCATCATCCAGAGCGAGATCGAAGACGTCTGGGATCCGTTCTAGACGCTCTCGCTTTCCTGTGCGGGGTTTCCTGTTGACTGGAAACCCCGCATGAGATTTGCCCCGTGCGACTCGAGACACATGTGGCGTAAAAGACGGCCTGCCGTACTTGACAGTATCCGTTTTTAGCACGTCGACGGTGTCACGGGACCGCTTTCCAGGACATTTTTACCCGCTGACAACGTTGATTCTCCTCGAGTGTTGTTCTACAATCACCCCAACTTGATGTGAGCAAGTTATTGGTGTCGTTACCCAAGCAATACCGCATGGAGGTCATTTGACGATGACAATCACCGATTATGAACCCAAATCGCTGTGGACACATTTCGATGAAATAAGAAAAATACCGCGCTGCTCAGGTAATGAGGAACAGGCTCGCCAGTACGTGCTTGGTTTTGCCAAGAGCCGTGATCTGGAAGCCGACCATGACAGCACCGGCAACGTCGTCGTGCGCGTGCCGGCAACTCCCGGTCACGAGAATGCCCCCGTGGTCGCTATCCAGGGTCACCTGGATATGGTTTGCGAGAAGAACGCTGATGTTCAGCACGACTTTGCCAAGGATCCAATCCAGCTCCTGATAGACGGTGAGTGGCTCAAGGCAAAGGGAACGACGCTTGGCTCGGATAATGGCGTGGGCGTCGCGGCTGCGCTCGCCGTGGCGGATGATGGCTCAGTGGTTCACGGTCCTTTGGAACTGCTCTTTACGGTCGACGAGGAAGTCGGGCTAACGGGCGCCGGAAAACTCGAGCCGGGTTTTCTGAAAGCCAAGATATTGCTGAATCTGGATAGCGAAGAGCTAGGGTCTGTATTTATCGGATGCGCCGGAGGCGGGGATTCGACAATAAAGCTGCCGCTGAAAAGAACCCAAACACCGAAAGACGTAAAGACCGTCAGTATTCGGGTGGCTGGCCTGCGGGGTGGGCACTCGGGTCTGGATATCGTCGAGCAGCGCGGCAACGCAATCAAGATCCTGGCGCGCGTCCTGTGGGAAACCAATCGCTCGCTACCCCTGGCGCTGTCCGCGATAAATGGAGGTAACAAGAGAAACGCCATACCCCGCGAGTGCGCGGCCACAACGGTTGTCGAGGCGGGCAAGATAGACGCCTTGGGGCAACGTGTTGCCCGGTTGGAGAAGACTATCGCAGCGGAATTGGGAGGTAGGGAGAAAGGCCTCAGGATTGTCGTTGAGCCCGTCGATGAGACACCGTCCAAGGTTGTGGATGAGCCGTCGCAGCGTAGGCTCGTGAATCTTTTGTTGACGATTCCACACGGCGTCGACGCGATGAACTACGATATCCCGGATCTCGTGGAGACGTCGAACAACCTGGCCTCGGTATCGACTTCAGAAAGCCAGGTGACGGTGGGAACATCGTCACGAAGCTCGATCAACAGCGCTCTGCAATCGTTGCGAGACAGAATCCGTGGAGCGAGTGAGCTGGCCGGTGCTTCGGTTGAAGAAAATGAGCCGTATCCGGGATGGAAACCCAACCTCGAGTCGAAACTGCTCACGGTCATAAAGCAGGTGCACAAGGAGCTATTTGGTGAAGAACCGGAGGCCAGGGCGATCCACGCCGGGTTGGAGTGTGGTATCATCGGCGAGAAGTACCCGGGGATGGACATGATCTCTTTTGGTCCGCACATCGAGCATCCCCACTCGCCCGACGAGCGAATACACATCGCATCGGTGGAGAAGTTCTGGAAGCTTCTTGCCGGCACTTTGCAGGCCCTCGCCTAGGCTAGAGGTTTTATCGCGCTGTGACGGAACGGCTCCGGCCATACCCCGGAGCCGTCTGTGTATCGTGCGGTGCCGGGCCCTGTGGGGCGTTGGCCTTCCACTCGTCTTGCTCGAAGGGGTTGTGTGGTGCCGTTCCGACACTCCTGGGCGGAACCAATTGCCGGTGTCGTTGTATATAACCGCGACATGAAATCGTTCTGCCGCAACGCAATAATCACCGTCTTCCCGATCTTCTTTGCCACCACGATTTGGGCGCAAGGGGTCATCATAATAGAGCCGCCGCCCTCTCCTCGCCCCCCTGTAGTTCCTGCCCTGTCAGTCCTTGATCACCGTGTACGCGTATCTATCGATAACCAGGTAGGTGAAACGACTGTCAAGCAGGTATTTACGAACAATAGCCGTGTCGATCTCGAGGGCACCTATATTTTCCCCATTCCCGCGAATGCGTCGATAACCGAGTTCTCCATGTGGATGAATGGACGCAAGGTAACCGGTGAGCTTCTAGGCGCGCAACAGGCGCGAAAAATCTACCAGGACATCGTGAGACGCCTTAAAGATCCGGGGCTGCTCGAGTATATGGGCAGGGACATGTTCCGGGCACGCGTATACCCCATACCGGCGCATGGCGAGGTCCAAATCGAGGTGGTCTATCACGAGCTCTTGAGACTCGATGCGGGTGTGATCGGTTATCGTTATCCGCTTGGCTACCAGCGTTCGGGGCCGGGCCATTGGGGTAATTTTTCTATCGACGCCCGTATCAAATCGGATGTTCCCATCAAGAGTCTCTACAGTCCAAACTACGATGTCGAACGTAGGGTGGATGGGAGGGAAGCCTACTGCAGTTTCGAGGAGCGCGACTTCACGCCGGGGTCAGACTTCCTAGTCTACTACACGGTATCAGAAGAGGACATAGGCATGAGCCTGATGACCCACCGCAGACGGGGCCGGGAAGGCCACTTTATGCTTCTTCTATCGCCGGGTAGTCTCGATCGCCGCGAACGGGCCCTGGCCAAAGACGTCGTTTTTGTTATCGACCGATCCGGATCCATGCGGGGAGAGAAGATCGAGCAGGCGAGAGAAGCTCTGAGTTATTGTATTGGTGGTCTCAACGAGGACGATCGCTTCCGTATCGTCACATTCGCCGGTGATGTCAGAGCGTACCAACCGGATCTGACCCGTGCCACGAAACGGCATGTACGTGGCGCCCTGGATTTTGTCGATCAGATACGGGCCCGCGGTGGCACCGATATCAATGGGGCACTGCTCACGGCGCTCGATGTGCCGGCCTCGCGTCGACCTCAGTTCGTCATTTTTCTGACCGACGGTGAGCCAACCGTCGGCGAGACAGACATTTATACCATTATCGACAACGTCGGTGATCGCAATAAGAATGGTGTGCGTCTGTTCGTGTTTGGCGTGGGATACGATGTGAACACGCGCCTGTTGGACAGGCTGTCCGCGGATAACCGGGGAACCGTCGAGTATGTGCGACCGGAAGAGAACATCGAAACCAAGGTCTCAAACTTCTATGCAAAGGTGAGCGAGCCTGTGCTCTCCGATCCCACGGTCAACTTTGCGAACGCGGACGTGTACGATGTGTTTCCACCCGATCTCCCCGATCTCTTTGCTGGCAGCCAGCTAATTGTTGTGGGCCGTTACCATGGCAGCGGTCCGGTGACCATACGGCTCTCGGGTTTTGTTGAAGACGATGAGAAGGAATTTGTATATGAAGCGACATTCGCAAAGCGTAATCGCATCCACGAGTTTTTGGGGCCGATTTGGGCATCACGCAAGATCGCCTATCTGATAGAAGAGATCCGCAGCCACGGAGAAAACAAGGAATTGGTAGACGAGGTGATCGAGTTGTCAACGAGTTACGGCATAGTCACGCCGTATACCTCCTATCTGATACTCGAAGATGATCGCCCCGGCAGATTGTCCGGGGCGGTGAGGGAGCGGCACCTATCGTGGGCAGAGGATGCCAGCGAGGCGAAGAAAGGTTTTCGATCGCAGGTAGGTGCCGACGCGGTAACCCTGAGCAGGCGGCTCAGCGATGACAAACGGGAAGAGGTGGTCAAGCGGCCTTCGGATCAGAATATCCTGTATATGGCGGGCAAGACCTTTTACAAGACCGCCCAGGGGTGGATCGATGCCGACTACAAAGACGGCATGGCAACCATCGACGTTACTTTTCTGAGCAAAGAGTATTTCCAGTTGATAGATGCGCACCCGGAGCTTGCCCAGTATCTGTCGATCGGTAAAGAACTGATACTCGTCTACGACGGCTCGGCCTACAAAGTAAAGGTCTGAGCCGGACCGCAGTATGAGGGCCGCACTCTTTGCGAGACGCAGGCCATCAATCTTCTTCGAGCTTCAACCCATAATGGTCGCTTATGTCGAGCGGTGGCATGGGCCCGTCCAGGGGCTTTTTCTCCAAGACATACCAGTCGTACCATTGCATGGTACGGTGCAGCACATCGATTCTTCCGGGTTGCTTGGCGTTCCCGTGACCCTCACCAGGATACTGTACCAGTCTTACCGCAGGATGACCGTTCATCTTCAAACGACGATAGTATTCCAGGCTCTGCGCGGGGTGTACTCTGGTGTCCGCTGTTCCACCAAAGATGAGGACCGCGGTCTGACTCTGGTGAGCGTAGTATATAGGACTTCGTTCCAGACTGAGTTGCCACATCTCCTCGAGCTTCTTACCCGAGTGCACGTAAAGTTCTTCGTAGGGAATGTCTGTGGTCCCGCGTTTGCTAACCAAATTGCTGATGCCCACAAACATGCACACCGCACGGATGTATTTGGTGTAGTAGGAAGAGAACCAGGCCGCCGCGTAGCCACCGTAGGAGCCGCCGCCCAAGCCCACGCGGTCACCATCCACGAGTCCTTGCTCCACTAGATAGTCGATGCCGTCCGCTACATCGTCAAACTCCTTGCCCGCTGGGTTCCCCATGTGGTCTTTGGTGAAGTCCACTCCATATCCGGTACTCGAACGATAGTTTGGATAGAACACGAAGTAGCCCTTGCCAGCAAAGACCTGCGCAGGACGGGAATAATAGGTCTGCCACCCGTTGGAGTAGTGCGATTCGGGGCCGCCATGGACAACGACGATCAGGGGGAACCTCTGCCCGCTGCGATGCCCGACCGGATAGACGAGTAGACCCTCGATCTCCAGTCCGTCACGAGCAGGGTAGCGGATTACCTCCTGCCTGCCCAGGTCGCGCTCGGCCACCCAGGGGTTGAGTTCGGTCAGTCTCTTTGGCGATTTTCCCGGTGTCCACAGATACACGTCGGAAGGAATGCTTGGCGAGGACCCCACCATCGCAAAATACTTAAAGTTCTTGGTGTATGTCGGCGCGCCAAAAATGGTGGCGGAATCTTTTGCGGAGAGAATCTGCTTGTGCTTGCCACCCTCAGACGTAACCACGTTGAGTGTGTTCCACACGCCTTCCGCGGCGCGATACACGACGGTGTCGCGGCTTCGCCAACCTACCCAGTTGATGTGACCTCTGAAAGCATCGGGCGTAAGGTTTAGTGCCTTACCACCACTGACGTCGATCACGTATGCCTGGCTCACCGCGTGGTCCCGTTGATCCCTCGCGGCTACGTAGGCAAGTCTTGAACCGTCGGGGCTAAAGGCAAAATTCCCCATTTTTCGGCGACCCTCCGTCAGTTGCCTCAGGTCGCCGCTGTCCACGTCGAGTACGTAGATATTCTGAAACGCGTAACGATAGTCGATCAGATTTTTTTCACTTGCCGAGACAGCGATGGTGCGGCCGCTGGGTGCAAACTCAAGAGTCCACACGGTGATGTCATTCGTGACTTGTTTGGGCTCGCTCACGCCTTCTCCTGCTACAGACGTCAGATAGAGGTTTCTGTGTTTTAGATTCTCCTCGTAAAACACGAATCCATAACCTTTGTCTTTTAATTTCGTCTCCCGCTTGCTTGGCTGGCTGGTCGCCACGTAGGCGATGTGTTTGCCGTCCGGATGCCAACGAAACGCCAGCACATTGGTCTTTGATTTGGTGAGCCGCCGTGACTCACCACCATTCAGGGGTATCGTCCACACCTGAGTCTTCTCGTCCTCGCCACGCTTGGCGAGGAAGCCGATCTGCGATCCGTCCGGGCTGAATCGCGGTGTGCGAATCGTAACCTTGCCGGTCACGAATGGCCGGCTCGAACCGTCTTTGGTAGAGACCACATAGAGTTCACGGTAGTCGGCCCCCGCCTTATCATCCGCTGCGCGCGGGACGCGCACGTTGTATGCCACCCACTGGCCATCGGGGCTGATCGTGGCGTTTACGGACAGCTTGAGCTTGAGTACGTCCTCGGGGGAGACGACGTCCGCCGCCAGCAGATCGCCCGCGAGGAGGCACACCGCAAACAGCCATGGCAGTATCAATAGACGGCAAAAGCTAACTGGTGGGTTTCTCACGGTACACGCACTCCTTTGCTGGGGATAATGTGGATAGAGTCTAAAGCATCATCATGCCCCAAATTGGCCTGCTGTTTCAAACGGAATCGTCGTTAGTTGACGCCCTGCAATCCGGGTTGACAGAGCCTGACGGGACCGGATAAGATGCCTACAATATAGGTACTTAAACAAACCCAAACTCGTTTTTTCTCAGCATGCCGTTACATCGGTGGACGACAGGTCCACATCGAGCGGTGCATAGGAGGAAGGGAGCGCAAATGGCTGGTTATGTCGAAGACTTTATGGCAGAAGTAAAGGCAAAAAACCCCGGAGAGACCGAGTTCCATCAGGCGGTGCAAGAGGTGGCTGACTCATTGGCCCTAGTTTTTGATCGCCACCCCGAGTATCGCAAGGCAAAGATTCTCGAACGTATCGTGGAACCCGAGCGAGTGGTCATGTTTCGAGTTCCGTGGCTCGATGATCGGGGTGATGTTCAGGTGAACCGAGGTTATCGGATCGAGATGAACAGCGCCATCGGACCTTACAAGGGTGGTCTTCGCTTTCACCCCTCGGTAAACATGAGCATACTCAAGTTTCTTGCCTTTGAGCAAGTATTCAAGAACAGTCTGACGACGCTTCCCATGGGTGGTGGCAAGGGGGGATCGGACTTCGATCCAAAGGGCAAGAGCGACAATGAGGTCATGCGTTTCTGCCAGAGTTTTATGACCGAGCTGTCGCGCCACATCGGACCCAATTCTGACGTGCCCGCGGGCGATATCGGAGTGGGTGGCCGGGAGATCGGTTTTCTTTTCGGACAGTACAAG
>Ga0224512_10002929_pt1 | contig 15263 bp, 10 predicted proteins | sample SF_May12_sed_USG_4_FD_169103 | JGI IMG/M metagenome (GOLD analysis project Ga0224512, IMG submission 169103) | Sediment microbial communities from San Francisco Bay, California, United States - SF_May12_sed_USGS_13 | ecosystem: Environmental > Aquatic > Marine > Sediment | place: USA...
AGCGCCGGCCGAGCTTCAAGGCCATGGCGTTGACCGAGAAGTCGCGCCGGGCGAGGTCGCTCGCGAGATCGGCGGGGGCCGTCGCCGGCAGCGCGCCGGGGGCCGGGTAGGACTCGCGCCGCGCGGCGGCCAGGTCGAGCCGTCGCCCGGCGGGCAGCTCCAGGCGCCAGGTCGCAAGCTCGCTCGTGGCGGCCACGCGCCCCGACAGCGCCGCGGCGAGGCCCGCCGCCAGGGCTCCGGGCTCCCCGACGACGACGAGATCGAGGTCGGAGCTCGGCCGCCCCAGCAGCACGTCGCGAACCATGCCGCCGACGAGCAGGACCGGGGCGCCGACCGTCGCGGCGACCCGGGAGGCCGCCTCGAGATCGGCCAGCACCTCGGGCGCGAGCACCCGCCGGGCGGCCCGCCGGAAGCTCGCGTCGGACGGCATGGCGCGGCGCCCGCCCGCTCAGACGCCGACGGGCCGGACCCGGCCCACGCCCACGATCGATTCGATGGAGGCGACCAGCTCGGGCGCGTAGCGCACCTTGAAACGATCGGGGGGCGCGATGCGGACGGCCCTGCCGTTGACAGCGACGAGGAAGCGTATGGGCACGTCGCCGGCGTGGTCGATGAGCAGCTCCCGCAGCGCCACCAGGGCCGACCCGGGCAGGTCGCCCGCGAGCTCGACCTCGAGCTCGGCGATCAGGCTCTGCCGGGCGCGGTCGAGCGACACGATCTCGTCGGCGGTCATCTCGAGCCCGGAGCCGCGGTCGCGCGCCACCCCCGTGACGAGGACCATCGCGTCCTCCTCGAGCAGCGAGCCGTAGGCCTCGAACTGGTCGGCGAACACCGCCACCGGGATCGAGCCTTCGGGATCCTCGAGCAGGAAGCGGCCCATGACCCGGCCGGCGTTGCGTCCGCTCCTGATCTTCGACTGGCGCACGCCGGAGACGATGCCGCCGACGGTCACCTTGCTCTCCCCGTTGCCCGCGAGCTGGCCGATCGTCTTGCAGGAGAGGGCGACGAGCTGGTCGTGATGCTCGCGCAACGGGTTGCCCGTGAGATAGAACCCCAGGGTCTCCTTCTCGAAGCGCAGCCGGCGGCGGTCCCCCCAGTCGGCGATCCCGGGGTTCGGCTCCGGGGCCGGCAGCTCGTCGCCCCCGAAGAGGGTGCCCTGGCCGTCCGCCAGCTCCCGCCGCCGGCGCTGGGCGTAGCCGAGCGTCTCCTCGAGCACCGCGGCGAGTGCCGCTCGCGGCACCCCGAAGCCGTCGAAGGCGCCCGCCTTGATGAGGGAGTCGAAGACCTTGGAGTTGAGCGCGCCGAGCTCGACCGAGGTCGCGAAGTGGGCGAGGCTCTCGAACCGTCCCACCGCGCGGCGCGCCGTCAGGATGGCGTCCACCGCCGACTCCCCGACGCCTTTGACCGCGCCCAGGCCGAAGCGGATCGCGTCGTCCACGGCCGTGAACGACCAGCTGCTCTCGTTGACCTCCGGCGGCTGGACGGGGATGCCCATCTCGCGGCACTCGCGGATGTACTTGGCCACGTTGTCCTTGCTCGACATCTCGGAGGTCAGCATGGCGGCCATGAACGGGACCGGATGGTGGGCCTTCAGATAGGCCGTCTTGTAGGCCAGCATGGCGTAGGCGACGCTGTGGCTCTTGTTGAAGCCGTAGCCGGCGAAGGGGGCGATGTAGTCCCACAGCTGGGCTGCCTTCCGGCGATCGACCCCGTTGGCCTCGGCGCCGGCGAGGAACTTGCCCTTCTGCTCCTCCATCACCGAGGCGATCTTCTTGCCCATCGCCTTGCGCAGCAGATCGCCCTGGCCCATGGTGAACCCGGCGACCTCCTGGGCGATGCGCATGACCTGTTCCTGGTAGACGATGATGCCGTACGTCTCCTCGAGGATCGGCTCGAGCTGCGGCAGCAGGTAGCGGGACTTCTTCTTGCCCTGCTTGCGCTCGACGAACTGCTTCACCGTGCCGCCCTCGAGAGCGCCCGGACGGTAGAGCGCGTTGAGCGCGGCGAGGTCCTCGAAGCGCGAGGGCTGGACCTGCCGCAGCAGGTCCCGCATGCCGCTCGACTCGAACTGGAAGATCCCGCTCGTCCGCGCCTCGCAGAAGAGCCGGAAGGTCTCGGCGTCGTCGAGGGGCACCTCGTCGAGGTCGAGCGCGACCCCCTGGTGGCCCAGCATCCGGAGGGTGTCGGCGATGACGGTCAGCGTGCGCAGGCCCAGGAAGTCCATCTTGAGGAGCCCGAGGTCCTCGATGACGTCCTTGTCCCACTGGGTGACGATCTCGTCCTTGTTCGTCTTGTAGAGCGGCGCCAGCTCGTCGATGGGCCGGGGGGCGATCACCACCCCGGCGGCGTGCAGCGAGGCATGGCGGGTGAGCCCCTCGAGGCGCGCGCCGATCGCCAGCACCTCGTCGACCTCGGGGTCGCCGGCCGCCTCCTCGCGCAGGGCCGGCACCGATTCGAGAGCGTCCGCCAGGGAGCGCGTCATGTCCGGGACGAGCTTGGCGATGCGATCGGCCTTGCCGTAGGGCAGGCCCATCACCCGGCCCACGTCGCGGATCACGGCCTTGGCGCCCAAGGTGCCGAACGTGATGATCTGGGCCACCCGATCGCGCCCGTACTTCTCGCCGACGTACTGGATGATCTCGCCGCGGCGCCGCATGCAGAAGTCGATGTCGATGTCGGGCAGCGACACGCGCTCGGGGTTCAGGAAGCGCTCGAAGACGAGGCCGTACTGCAGGGGGTCGATGTCGGTGATCCCGAGGGCGTAGGCGACGAGCGAGCCCGCGGCGGAGCCGCGCCCCGGCCCCACGGGCACGCCGTTCTCCCGCGCGTGGCGCACGAAGTCCCAGACGATGAGGAAGTAGCCGGCGAACGCCATGTCCCGGATCACGCCGAGCTCGAGCGCCAGGCGCTCCCGGTAGGGCTCCTCGCCGATCTCGGAGAGCACGGAGGCGCCCCGGCGGCGCAGCTCCGAGAGCCGCCAGTCGAGGCCGTCCCTCGTCACCCGGGTCAGATAGGAGTCGAGCGTCTCCCCCGCCGGCACGGGAAAGTCGGGCAGATGGAACGAGCTCATGTCGATCGCGAGCTCGCAGCGCTCGGCGATGGCCACGGTGTTGTCGAGGGCCGCTCCGTCGCCCGGGAAGAGGCGCGACATCTCTTCCGCGCTCTTCAGGTAGAACTCGTCGGACGCGTAGCGCAGGCGGTCCGGGTCGTCGACGTTGCGCTGCGTCCCGATGCACAGCAGGACGTCGTGGGCCCGAGCGTCGTCCTTCTCGAGGTAGTGGCAGTCGTTGGTGACGACGAGCGGCACGCCGTTGCGCCGCGCCAGGCCGCGCAGCGCCTCGTTGGCGTGCCGCTGGTCGGGGATCCCGTGGTCCTGAAGCTCGAGGAAGTAGTGGTCCTGGCCGAAGATGTCCAGGTACTCGCGGACGACCTTCTCCGCTTCGCCGATCCTGCCGGCCGTGATGCGCTCGTTGACCTCGCCCTTGAGGCACGCCGACAGGCAGATGAGGCCCGCGCTGTGGCGCCGCAGGAGCTCGTGATCGATGCGCGGCTTGTAGTAGAAGCCCTCGAGGTAGGAGCTCGACGTGAGCTTGATCAGGTTGCGAAAGCCCGTCTCGTTCTCGGCGAGAAGGACGAGGTGGTTGTTGGCGCGCCGCGCGGCGTCCCGGTCGTGGCGGCTGCCCTGGGCGACGTAGGCCTCGATGCCGAGGATCGGCTTGACGCCGGCCTTGCGCGCCCGCTTGTAGAACTCGATGGCTCCGAACAGGTTGCCATGGTCGGTCAGCGCCACGGCCGGCATGCCGGCGGCCCCGGCGCGCGCCAGGACGTCGTCCAGGCGGTTGGCGCCGTCGAGCAGGCTGAACTGGCTGTGCAGGTGGAGATGGACGAAGTCGGACATGGCGCCTGGGGGCGGCCCCGGGAAAGCGCGGACCGCAGGCAGGCTATCAGACCCGATTGCCGCTAGCCGGAGGCCCCTGCCGGCCCCTCTCCGCCGGGCTCGGGCGGCGGGCTCCCGAAGATCGTCGAGTCCTTGTAGAGCTTCAGCCAATGGCGCGCGAAGACCTGGATCGCGGCCGCCGAGGGCACCGCGACGAGCAGCCCGACGAAGCCGAAGAGGCTGCCGCCCGCGATGATCGCGAGCAGCACCCACACCGGGTGGAGGTTGACGCTCTTGCTGAGAATGCGCGGGCTCAAGACCGTGCCCTCGAGCAGCTGGGCGCCGCCGAAGACGGCGATCACGCCGGCGAGAAGCGCCCAGCTCTGGTGCTCGGCCCAGCACAGCACGAGGGCCGGCGCGAGGCCGACGACGAGGGCCATGTAGGGGATCATGTTCGCCAGTCCGGAGATCAGCCCGAGGACGAGGCCGAACGGAACGCCCAGCGCCACCAAGCCGGTGGCGTTGATGGCGGCGAGGACGAGGGCGATCGTCAGCTGCCCGCGCAGGAAGCTCGCCACCGCCGCGTCCACCTCCTGGACCCGCGCCAGGGTGACCTGCCGGTAGGGCACCGGAATCAGGTCCACGATTCCCTTCTTGAGCTTGGGCCAGTCGACGAGCAGGTAGAAAGCGAAGACCGGCACGAACACGAGGTTGAGGAGGAAGAGGACGAAGTCGAGCACGTTGCCGAAGAGGCTCTGCAGGCGCTGGCCGAGAGCTCCCGCCAGCTTCGGCAGGTTCTCGCGCAGCCCATCGACGAAGCGCTGCTGCAGGTCGCCCACCTCGTCGGGGTAGCGCGCCTCGACGCGATCGAAGAGCGGCTTGACGAGCTCCCGGATCCGCTGCTGATAGCGCGGCAGCCTGTCCGCCAGGTTGTCGAGCTGCTCGCCGATGGCGGGAATCACGAACAGCAGGGTGCCGACGGCGGCCACGATCAAGACCGCCGCCAGCACGACGACGCCGAGCGTCCGCGAGCGCCCGCGGCGCTCGAACCAGCTGACCGGCGGATCGAAGAGGTAGGCCAGTCCGAGGCCCAGGAGCAGCGGCTGGAAGATGCGCCGGAAGACGATCAGCAGCGTGAGGACCGCCGCCAGGCTGCCCAGGAAGACGACGAGCCGCAGGATCGCCGGGTCCGGCCTACGCATCGGCATCCGACCCGGCGACCATCTGGTTGACGCGGTAGATGTAGTCGAGCCCCGACAGCACGGTCAGTCCCGCGACCGCGTAGACCCACACCGTGGCCGGGGCGACCATCGCCGGCGAGATCCCGCTCAGGAGCACGACGACGACGCCGACGATCTGCGCGACCGTGTTGACCTTGCTGAGCTTCGTCGGCGTGAACTTCGACTGCCCGAGGGCCATCCACAAGACCAGCGCGATGACCAGGATGAGGACGTCGCGGGCCAGTACCAGCACCGTCACCCAGATCGGGACGAGGACCTGGCCGGGGTTGTGGCTCGGAAACGTCAGCACGATGTAGGCGCTCGTCAAGAGCAGCTTGTCGGCGATCGGATCCAGGTAGGCTCCGAGGAGCGACGACTGCTCGAACACCCTGGCGAGAAATCCGTCGAGGGCGTCGGTCAGGCCGGCGACGACGAAGAGCGCGAGGGCCTTCCCCGACTCCCCGTTGAGCAGCGCGATGACGAACAGGGGGATGATCCCCATCCGGATCAGGGTCACCAGGTTGGGGACGTTGAGGTTCAATCCTCCTCCAACCGCTGGGCCGCGAGACTGGCCAGGGACATCGCCGTCGGGCCCGAGAGGGCGGCCTGCGGCAGGCAGTCTCCCGGCTCCGCGAGCAGGTGGCAGCGGGCGGCGAGATGACACGCGGACTCGATCGACAGGGACGGGCCCACGGAGGTCCCGCCGAGGCACTCGCCCTCGCCCCCCCGCTCGAAGAGGCGCAGCAGGCCGCGCAGGGCGTCGACCCGTAGCGCCGCCGCGTCCGGCCGAAACGCGTGGAGGTTGGGATCGACCTCCATGATCCCCAGGTTGACGACGCGGACGATCTCGGTGCGATGGACGTGGTCGAGAACGTCGTTGGCGATCACCGCCTCGGCCGGACGGGTGTAGCGGACGGCCGGGAACACCCAGTAGAACAGGGTGGCGAGCTCCCCGCGGTTCAGGGCGGGGCTCTTCTCCAGCTCGCGCGCCGGCGGCGGCAGCATCGTCAGCCGCCAGGCGAAGCGGGCCCGGCCTAGGCTTGCCGTCAGCGCGGGGTCGTCGGGATTGCGGCGCGCCAGGTCCTCCAGGATCCGCAGTCCGGCGCCCGCGTCGCCGACCTCGAGCTCGAGGTTTGCCTGCCGCTCCAGCGTCGATCGATCGTCGACGCCGGCGCCGACGATCGCCCGCGTCGCTTCCAGCTCGAGGTGGCGGTCGCCGAGCGAGGAAGCCAGCCCACCGACCGCGGCGAGCGTCTCGACGTCTTGCGGCGCCCAGCGCCGCAGCTGCGCCAGCGCCCCGCGGGCGGCTGCCAGGTCGCCGGCCGCCACCCAGCCGCGGATCCGGGCCACGGCGGCGTCCCGGGCCCGGTCACCGATCGCGCTCCCGCGCGCCGCCGCCCACGACGAGTCGGCCGCGACCTCCCAGTACGCCAGGGCCGCTCCCGGCAGGTCGCCCAGCTCCTCGCGGCAGTGGCCCAGCAGCAGCTGGGCGGCCACGTAGCGCGGGCTGGCCGCGGCCAGCGGGGCGAGGGCATCGACCGCCGCGGCGCACGAGCCGGCGGCGTACCGGGCCTGGGCCGCCAGCACCGTCGCCGGCCCGGCAGCGTCAGGCCACTGCTGCAGCTCGAGCGCCGCGGCCAGCGCCGCGCCCGGCTCGCCGCCGCGAACGAAGGCGCGAAAAGCCCGCTCCAACGCGGCGGCCGAGGCCGGATCGAGCTCCCCTCCGTGACCCGTCGCCGGGTGGACGAGATAGGGCTCCTGCCGCGGCGCCGGCGGGGGTGCCGTCGCCGGGCGGCCGGCTGGAGCCAGACAGCCGGGGAGGAGCAACAACAGGGGAAGAGGAAGCCATCGCGCTCCCTGGCGTCCGCTGCTACGGAGCCTCTTCGATCGTGGCGATGGCATGCTTGTAGACCAAGACCTCTCTCCCTTCCTGCTCGAGGACGATCGCGAAGCGATCGAACCGGCGGAGGCGACCGTGCAGAGTCCGCCCGGTCACCAGCCCCACGTCCATGACGGTGCTGGCCTTGAGGTTCTGGAATAGGTATCCGTCCTGGATGTTGATGTTCGGCTTGGTCATTCTACTCCCCCAATGCGCCGGCTGATCGCTTCCAAAGCTCGGGGGAGTGCCTCGGCCAACGATCGCCCCTCGATCCAATCCACGTCGGGCTCCCGGCGGAACCACGTCAACTGGCGCTTGGCGAACCGTCTCGTCTCTCTCGCCGTCTCCTCCAGCGACCTCTCCAGAGACCACTCTCCCCGTATATGCCGAACCAGCTGGCGATAACCGATCGCTTGAAACGCCGGCATCGTGGGTAGACATCCGCCGGCCAGCAGCCCGACCACCTCTTCCACCCAGCCGTCCGCGACCATCGTCGCCAGCCGGCGGGCGATGCGATCGTACAAGAGCGCTCGCGGCAGGGTCAAACCAATCCGGCCGAGGACCTCGAGCTCGGCGCGGGGCGGCTCGCGGCGCCACCAGTCGGCCAGGCCGCGCCCCGTCGCGAGCACCACTTCGAGGGCGCGCAGCGTTCTCTGGGGATCGTCCGCGGCCACCCGCGCGGCCGTTTCCGGGTCCAGAGACGCGAGGCGGCGGCGGACCGCCGGCAGCCCCTCCCGCCGCAGCAGGGCGGCCACCTCCCGCCGCAGCGCGCCCGGCACCGGGGGGATCGCGCTCAGGCCCGCGGTGAGGGCGCGCAGATAGAAGCCGCTGCCGCCCACCACGACGGGCAGGCGCCCGCGGGCCCGGATCTCCTCGATGACGGGCAGGGCGCGGCGCCGGAACTCGCCCGCCGAGAACGGCTCGGACGGGTCGAGGATGTCGATCAGGTGGTGCGGCACGCGCGCCCGCTCGGCGGCGCCCGGCTTCGCGGTCCCGACGTCGAGGCCGCGGTAGGCCTGGAGCGAGTCGCCGTTGACGATCTCGATCGGGTAGTGGTCGGCCAGCGCCAGGGCCAGGGCGCTCTTGCCCGCCGCCGTCGGGCCGAGGACGATCAGGGTCCCGATCGCCCCTGCCCTCGCGTCGCGGCCGCTCATTCCGGGATTGTAGAGCGCCCGCTAGCCGCCCGCCCCCGGGGTCGACACGTGCCAGGCGCGAGGACCGTGCCAGCGCACCTCGACGAGCCCGGACAGATCCGTTCTCAGGACGGGAATGCCGGCACGGCTGAGCCGCTCGAGAACCGCGGGCGCGGGGTGGCCGAAAGGGTTGGAGCGCCCCGCCGAGATGACGGCGAGGCGCGGGCGGACGGACCGCAGGAACGCCGTCGACGACGAGGAGGCGCTGCCGTGATGCGCCACCTTGAGCAGCGACAGCGCGGCCGGGGCGCCTTCCGGCCGCCGCAGCAGGCGCCCTTCCGTCCGGCTCCCGATGTCGCCGGTCAGCAGCACGGAGCGGCCGCGGCTCGTGGCCCGCAGAACGAGGGAGTCCTCGTTGCCGTGCCCGCGGCGCCCCGGCTCCGGGCTGACCGCCTCGAAGCGCCAGCTCTGCCAGCCTGCCCGCTCCCCGGCCCACAAAGGGCGTACCCGGACCCCGGGGAGCAGCGTCAGGCGCCGCGCGCAGTCGGAGCGAGCCGTGCCCGGCGCCAGCCAGACCTCGCCGAACGGGACGTAGCCGGCGAGCTCCAGGAGACCCCGGCAGTGGTCGCGGTCGCCGTGGCTGAGCACGACGACCGCGAGCCGCCGCAGCCGCAGCCGGCCGAGAGCCGGCAGGAGCGCCTTCTCGGCCAGCCCCGGCCGCCACCAGCCGCCGCCGTCGACCAGCAGGCCGGCGCCGCCGTCGTCGATCAGCGCCGCGTCGCCCTGGCCGACGTCGAGAAAGCGGATCGCCGTCCCGCCGTCGGCCGGGGCGCCGGCCGCCGCGTAGAGGATGGCGCCAGCCGCCGCCGCGGCCAGGCAGCAGCGGGGCCAGCGGCCGAGGACCACGAGCGCCGTGAGCGCCGCGGCGGGAGGCCAGCCGCTTCCCGCCCAGGGAAGGCCGCCCCCCAGGCCGGCCGGCAGCGAGGCCGGCAGCGCGAGCCAGCCGGCGAGCAGGTCGAGCGGCGCCACCGTCGCGGCGGCCGCCGGCGGGCAGGCCGCCGCCAGCAGGGTCCACGCCATGCACAACGGCACCGCCAGAGCGACGGCCGGCACGATCAGGAGGTTCCAGAGCCAGGCCCACAGCGGCAGCCAGTGGAACGTCGAGACGGCGATGGGCAGCGTGGCGATCTGCGCTCCGATCGAGCTTCCGAGAGCGACGGCGACCGGGCGCGGCGCGCGCCGCCACCAGCGCGGCAGGATCCGGAGGCCGAGCAGAACGCCCCCCGTGGCCGCGAACGTGAGCTGGTAGCCGAGATCCCGCACGCAGCCCGGCTCCCGCGCCGCCAGGAGCGCCGCCGCCCACGCCAGGGCGTGGGCCGGCCGCGCCGGGCGCCCGGCGAGCGCCGCGGCGCCGGCGGCGGCGACCATGATCCAGGCCCGCACGAGGCTAGGCCGCGCTCCGCCCAGGACGAGGTAGGCGAGGGTGCCCAGCAGCACCGCGAGGAAGCGGCGCCGGCGGCCGAGACGGCGCCCGGCGAGAGCGCACCAGCCGGCGATCACCCCGAGGTGGAGGCCGGAGAGAGCGACGACGTGCGCGGTGCCGGTGCGGCGCAGCCCGCGAAGCAAAGGCTCGGGCAGCGCCGCCGCGTCGCCCAGGGCCAGCGCGCGCGCCAGGCTCGATCCGGGGCGGTGCGGAGCGACCGCGGCCAGGGCGCCGCGCAGCGACGCCCGCAGGGACGCCATCGAATCCGCCAGCCGGCCGCCCGCGGAGCTCGCGGGAAGCCGCTCCAGGAGCCTCTCGCTCTTGACCCGCAGCAGCCAGGGTGGCGCCCGCGCCGCCTCCCCGTTGGCCAGCGCCGGCGGCCGGCGCAGGTCGCCGCGCAGGCGCCAGCGGCGGCCCGGCGGGTCGCCCTCTCCGGGAAAGGTCATGCGCACGTCGACGCCCCAGCGCCGCACGCGGGCGCCCTGGCGGACGGTCTCGAGCCGCGCGGCGGTGGACCACCGATCGTCGAGGAGCTCCCAGTCGCCCACCTGCCGGGCCGTGACCACGACGGGACGGCCGAGGGCGATGTCCGCCGGCGGCGGGACGGCGGCGCACCACCCCGCGACGAGCCCGGCCGCCAGCCCCAGCGGGGCGGCGCCGAGGCGCCACGGCAGGGCGCCGGCGAGCCCGCCGAGGGCCACGGCGGCCGCGATCGCCGGCCGCGGCAGGCCCTGGCTCGCCGCGATCCCCGCGAGCAGCCCGAGCGCCGCCCACAGCGACCGGCTCCAGCCCGGGGGGGAGCCGCCGTTCCCGCTGCCGTTCCCGCTGCCGTTCTCGCTGCCCTTCCCATCCACGACCTCGACAGGACGGGACGGGCCGCGCCGTTCTCGCAGGGCCGTCCGGCCACCCCGGCGCCCCGGACGCCCGGACGCGGACTCGCGCCGGCCGGCGCGGCTAGAGCGCGTCCGGCGAGAACAAGGACAAGAGCGGCAGGCCGGCGGCGCGCCGGGCGTTCTCCCGCACGAGCCGCTCGCGGTCGGCCGCCGCGACGGCGGCCGCCAGCTCCGGACCGAGCCGCGCCAACGAAGCTTCGACCTCGGCCTCGAGCGCCGCCCGCACCGCCGGCTCGAGGCTCGCCAGGTGAGAGTCCATCAGCTCGCGGTCGAGCTCCGCCAGCGCCGTCTCGGCGGACCGGGCTTCCACGCCGGCGGCGCGGATTCGCCGGCGCCAGCCGCCGCGCCGCGCCAGCGTCGCGGGCAGCCGCTGCGCTAGCCGCTCCAGCCGGCGGGCGACGTCGAGCCGGTAGTCGTCGTCGGGTGCCCGGCCGCCGGAGAGCTCGCGACGCGTCCGCCACGCCTCCTCCACCGCCGCCGCGCAGTAGCGCAGGCTCTGGACCTTGCCGCTCTCCCCGCGCTCGGCGCGGCGCGCGAAGACCTCCTCGAGGGCCGCGCCGACGAGCTCGACCGGCACTCCCCGCGCGTACCAGCCTTGGGCCAGCCGCCAGTCTCCCGGCGACAGCAGGAAAGGCGCGCCGCGCAGCCGGATGAAGGCATCCTCGATGGCGCGGAAGTAGAGCAGCTCCTCGCTGGCGGGCTCAGGCACGGCCTGCGACCTCGCCGGCCACGAAGCGGCGCTCGCCCGCCGCCGTCCGCAGCCTGAGATGCCCCCCGGCCGAGAAGCCCACGAACTCGCCGGCGCACACCTCGTCTCCGCTGCGGACCTCCAGCCTGTCGCCGGTTCGGTGGACCGTCCACGCCGAGTAGCGCTCGACGGCGTGCCGGGGGTTCCACGAGTGGCGCGCCCCGTGGCCTGCCAGCTCCTCTTCCACCGCCTCGGCCAGCACCCTCGTCAGCGCGGAGAGCTTCGGCAGCCGGCCGGGATCGAGGAGCGCCAGGCTGGCGGCGCCGGCCGCCGGCAGGTCGGAGCGACGGTGGCTGTGGTTGACGCCGAAGCTGGCGACCACGACCGCGGGATCGCAGCGACCGCGGCTCTCGAGGAGGATGCCGCCGACCTTGGCGCCGCCGATCTGCAGGTCGTTGGGCCACTTGAGCCCGCAGCCGAAGCCGAGCGCACCGAGCCCCTCGCACAGCCCGACGCCGACCAAGAGCGGCAGGGTCGCAAGGCTCGCTCGGGGCGCCCGCAGAACCCACGAGGCGTACACCCCGGCGCCGGCCGGACTCGACCACGGGCGGCCGAGCCGGCCGCGACCCGCGCGCTGCCGGAGGGCGAAGATCCAGGCCGTGAGGTCCAGCTCGAGGGCCTCGGCGGCGACGGCACGGCCGCAACGGTGGGTCGAGTCCACCGTGTCGAGAAGCATCACGTTCCGCGCGCGGGTCGCGCCCCAACGCGACAGGTCGTCCGCCCATTCCCGGAAGTCCACGCCCCGCCCGCCAGCCGCTAGAGGTCGAGACGGTCCAGCGATTCGGCGATCCCCTCGCGCCGGCGGGCGAGCTCGGCCAGCCGTTGACGGTTCTTCTCCACCACCTGGTCCGGCGCCTTGGAAACGAAGCCCGCGTTGGCGAGGAGGTCCGTGAGGCGCGCCATCTGCGGCTCGATCTCCGCCAGCTCGGCGTCCAGGCGAGCCCGCTCTTCCGCCGCGAGGTCGCGACCCGGCACCCGCAAGACGAGGTCCACTCCCCCGACCCGGTCGCGGCTCGCGCCCGCCGCCGCACCTCGCTGCGGCAGCTCTTCGACCACCTCCCAACGGCTCGCGGCCGCCAGCGCCCGGGCGAGAGGGGCCTGGAGCCCGAGGAACGCGGCGAGGTCGCCGTCGGCGCACGCCAGAACGACCTCGACCGGATCGCGCGGCTTCGTGCCGAGCTCCGCCCGGCGGTTGCGCAGCCAGCCGATGACGTCCATGAACGCGGCCACCTCCCGCTCGACGCCGTCGTCGAGCCAGGCCGTCTCGCCCGCGGGGTACGGCGCGAGGGCGATGGTGGCGGCGTGCACCCGCTCCCGGCCGGGCAGCCGCTGCCACAGCTCCTCGGTGAGGAACGGCATGACGGGGTGCAGCAGCCGCAGGCTGCGCTCGATGGCGGTCAAGAGCACCGTGGCGACCCGCGGCCGGTCCGGCTGCTCGCCGAGCAGCGCCGGCTTGGCCAGCTCGATGTACCAGTCGCACAGCTCGCCCCAGAAGAAGCCGTAGAGGGCCCGGCAGGCCTCGTCGAAGCGGTAGGACCCGAAGCGCTCGTTGACCTCGATCTCCACCCTCGCCAGCCGCGACAGGATCCAGCGCTCGGGCGGCGCCAGCCCGGCCGGGTCGAGATCGGGCTCCACGCTCGCGCCGCTCGTGCGAGAGACGCTGAAGCGCACGGCGTTCCAGATCTTGTTCCCGAAGGCGCGATAGCCCGCCATCCGCTCGGTGTCGAGGGGAATGTCCCGCCCCGGGCTGTCGAGGGCGGCCAGCGTGAAGCGCAGCGCGTCGGCCCCGTACTCCGCGACGAGCTCCATCGGATCGACCGTGTTGCCTCGAGTCTTCGACATCTTCTGGCCGTCGGCGTCGCGAACCAGTCCCGTCAGGTGGACCGTCCGGAAGGGGAGCTCGCCCGTGAAGTGGATCCCCGTCATCACCATGCGCGCGACCCAGAAGAACAGGATGTCGTGGCCCGTGACGAGCACGTTCGTCGGGTAGAAGGTCGCGAGGTCGCGGGTCGCGGCGGGCCAGCCGAGGGTAGAAAAGGGCCACAAGGCGGAGGAGAACCAGGTGTCGAGCACGTCGGGGTCGCGCTCCAGCTCCGCGCTGCCCGCCAGGCGCTCGGCGGCGGCGCGGTCGCGCGCCACGACCAGCTCGCCGGCGGGCGTGTACCAGGCCGGGATGCGATGTCCCCACCACAGCTGGCGGGAGATGCACCACGGGCGGATGTTGGTGAGCCAGTGCTCCCAGGTCTTGCGCCAGGTCTCGGGAACGAGCTCCAGCCGGCGGCCCGCCGCCCCCGCCAGCGCCTTCTCCGCCATCCCGGAGACGTCGCAGAACCACTGCATCGACACGAGGGGCTCGATGGGCACGTTGCTGCGCTGGCAGTGACCGACGTTGTGGGCGTAGTCCTCCACCGCCACCAGGTAGCCCCCGGCGCGCAGCCTCGCGACGACCTCCTCGCGGGCCTCGAACCGATCGCGGCCCGCCCACTCCTCGCCCGCGGCCGCGGTCATCCGCCCCCGCCGGTCGATGACCTGAACGCTCGCCAGGCCGTGACGGCGTCCGATCTCGAAGTCGGTGGGATCGTGAGCCGGGGTCACCTTGACGAGCCCGGTCCCGAAGCCGGGCTCGACCGCCTCGTCGGCGACGAACGGCAGCTCGCGTCCCACGAGCGGCAGGATGGCGTGCCGGGTGGCGAGATCGCGGTAGCGCTCGTCGTCGGGGTGATAGGCGACGGCCGTGTCGCCGAGCATGGTCTCGGGCCGCGTCGTCGCCACGACGATTCGGCGCTCCTCGCCGGCGACCGGGTAGGCCACGTGGTAGAGCTTGCCGGCCACCGGGCGCATCTCGACCTCGAGATCGGAGATCGCCGTGTCGAGGCCCGGCGACCAGTTGACCATGTACTCCCCGCGGTAGATCAGACCCTCTTCGTAGAGCCGTACGAACGCCTCGGCGACGGCGGCGGACAGCCCTTCGTCGAGGGTGAACCGCTCGCGGGTCCAGTCGCAGCTCGCGCCGAGCGCGTCGAGCTGCCTGCGGATGTTGCCCTGGTAGTTCTCCTTCCAGGCCCAGGTCCGCTCCAGAAAGGCCTCCCGCCCGAGCTCCGCGCGGCTCGTGCCCTCCGACTCGAGCTGCCGCTCGACCATGAGCTGGGTGGCGATCCCGGCGTGATCGGTGCCCGGCAGCCAGAGCGCGTTGAAGCCCCGCATCCGGTGCCAGCGGGTGAGCAGATCCTGGAGCGTCGACTGCAGGGCGTGCCCCATGTGGAGCCTTCCCGTGACGTTGGGAGGCGGGATCATCACGCAGAACGGGGGCTTGGCGGAGGGAGCCTCGGCCGTGAAGAAGCCGTGCTCGCTCCACCAGCGCTGCCACTTCTGCTCGTACGACGCGGGATCGAATGTCTTGTCCATGGTCGGGAATCCCCGGGCCGCGGGCCCGGCGCCGGTCGACGGCTCGGAATTGCCGGCGGCCTACTCGGCCTCGGCCTCGAGCTCGCGAATCCGCTCCCTGATGACGATCTCCGCCAGGTCGGGAATCACGTCCCAGGCCACCTCGCGAACCGTCTCGGGGCCGAGCAGCTCCACGACCCGCCGCGCCACCCGCTCGACGTCCTCGGTGCTGAGGCCGCGCTCCCCGCCGCGGCCCGCGGACTCGGCGAGGGCGCCGGCGGCCGGCGGCCGCGCCGCCGCTGCCGCGACGTCGGCCGCCCGCTCCGCGAGCTCGGGGGCCCAGCTCTCGCGCTCGGCGCTCTGGAGCTCCGGTGTACCGCCCCGGGGAAGCTCGGGCTCGGGTGCCTCCCACCCGGGCAGCTCCGGCTCCGTCGCCTCCAGCTCGGGGAGCTCGGGCTCGGGAAGCTCAGGTTCGGGAACCTCGAGCTCGGGAAGCTCAGGTTCGGGAAGCTCGAGCTCGGGAAGCCCAGGTTCGGGAACCTCGAGCTCGGGAAGCTCCAGGCCGGCAGCCTCCGGGCCGGGAAGCTCCGGTTCTGGAAGCTCCAGGTCGGGAAGCTCCAGGTCGGGAAGCTCCAGGTCGGAGATC
>Ga0224512_10002931_pt1 | contig 15251 bp, 13 predicted proteins | sample SF_May12_sed_USG_4_FD_169103 | JGI IMG/M metagenome (GOLD analysis project Ga0224512, IMG submission 169103) | Sediment microbial communities from San Francisco Bay, California, United States - SF_May12_sed_USGS_13 | ecosystem: Environmental > Aquatic > Marine > Sediment | place: USA...
CTGGTCGATCGCCACCGCTCGCCATCGACTGGCACGCGCCATCGCGCGAGGGCTCCCGCAGTGTCCGTGCTGCGGGAAAGCATACCGGCGGGCAGCGGCGCGTGATTAGCAAACACAGTACGACTAATGAATCACTGTTGATCGGCAGGCCACTAACAACGGGCCGTGTTATGGAGGGCCGGCAGTGCGCGTGCCAGCCGCCTCCATGCGTTTTGATCGGACCTACCAGCCGTGGGGCTCGGTCTGGAGGATGTTCATTTCCTCCAGCTGCGCGCGCAGGTACTCAACCCGCTCCTTCGTGGCCGTTGGCAACGGCGAGCGGGTCGGGCCGACCGCACGCCCCATCATGATCATCGCCCCCTTGAGCGATGAGGGGTACTGTTCCTTGAACAGGCGCCACAATCGCGAGAGCGTGAACTGGCACTGCCGCGCGGCCGCCCAGTCGTGGTCCACCAGTGACTTGAAGAACCGGTTGCAGAGGTGGGGCGCGATAGCGCCGGACGACGAGAAGGAGCCGCACGCGCCGAGCGGATAGGAGGGCAGGAGATGCTCGACGCCCATGATGATCTTGAAGTCGGGGCGCATTTTGAGCGCCATGCGGGAAATTTCCAGAAACTTCTCGCTGTGGAAGCTGGCGTCCTTCATGCCGATATAGTTGGGCAGTCGCTCGATAAGGCGGGCCGTGAGCTCGGCCGTGAACTCCACGCCTTCGCCGTTGCGCCAAGGCGAGTTGTAGGTGAGCAACGGCAGCTTCGTCGCAGTGCCGATCCGGACAACGGAGTCAAAAATCTCGTCCTGCGCGGGCCGACGGCAGTACGGCGATATGACGAGTATCGCGTCCGCCCCGATCTTCTCAGCGTGTCGCGCGAGATCGAGGGAGTCTTCCTCTGAAAGTGTTCCAACGAATATGGAAACGGGGACGCGCTTCGCGACGGTTTTGACAGCTATCTCGGCACCGAGTTTGCGCTCAGCAATGCTGAGATTCAGGGACTCGGCCTTGTGATGAGGCCAGGCAATGGCCGGGGCGCCGTTGCGGACGTGAAAATCCACCATCTTTGCAAAGCCCTCGCCGTCGAAACTGAAGTCATCCTTCAGTGGCGTGACAGGCGCCTGCATGACACCCTTAAGATTGAGCGACATGATACTTTCTCCCGGTTGCGCTTCAGCGGTGACGGTTCGTGGCGCGAACTTTCGACAACGCACGCGCCGTTCGCGCCACCGCAGCCGAAACTCGCTGACAGCGATTCGATTTTAGTGAGAATCCTGCGAAACCGCCAGTTTGGGGCCGCCGGTTACCGCGCGCGTACGGGACGGCGCAGACTACCGAGGTCTGGTGCGGCGGACAGGCTTGCCTCGGCGCCCAGCAGTTCAAAATAACGCACGGCGAGGGAGAGATCCTGCAGGGCCGTGCCCACCGACTTGAAAGCGATGCGGCCCTCTTGCGGAATGACGGCGCTTCCTGAAACGACTTGCGAGAGAGTTGCACGCCGGGCCTCGGGGACCGAGCCGCTTCTTGCCACTGCGATCAGGTCTCCCGCCTCCTCGTAGGCATGAGGCGAATCCGCCACAACCAGTTCCGCGCCGCTGAACGAGCGCACGTCCGCTTCCGCAAACTGTGCTCGCGTGTTACCGACCGCGCAGAGCAGCCGGCATCGATCGAGCCACTCCCCGCGCAACACCGGCTCACTGCTGCGCGCGCTGCTTGCGGCCACGACGACCGGATGACTCCTTGCTGCCGCTTCGGCAGAATCCACCGGCGTGGTGGGAAAACCGAGACGCTCCGACATTTCGCGCGCGTAGCGTTCGCGGTTTGCAGGAGTGGGGCTATAGACGGTGGCTGACCGCACGCGGTACACGGAAGCAAGACTTTCGAGTTGCGTGCGCGCCTGGTTTCCGGATCCGATCACTCCTATCGTAACCGGATCGCTTACGTGCACCTTCCTCGCGACCACGCCGCTTGCCGCCCCGGTGCGAAGGTCGGTGATGAGCTGCCCATCCAGTGCGGCGAGCAACGCGCCGTCTTTCAACCGGTATAGCGAGACCACGTAACGTACGCCGACCCCCTCGATCGTGTGATATGCCTTCGTAGCCAAAAACCCCGCTTGGTGATCTGCGGCAACAAGAACGCGCATCGATCCAGTGCCGAAGTCGGTGTTGAACTTCGGCGAAATGAAGGTCATTTCCGCCGCCTCATGGCGCAGGGTTGCTTCCAGCAAATCGATGGCCTCGGGCATACCGATCACGCCTTTGAGTGCCTCGTATCCCAGCATTACCGCCATTCCTGACTCCCCTGCTGCCAATGTGCGGATCTCGCGCTCAACACCGAACACCGACGGAATTCTATAGACAACCTTGTAGCTCGAACAGCGGAGAGCAACTAGAATGCGAGTTCCGCACCGCAATCGCTTGGTGGCCTGGCAATTAGCTCGAGCGGTCCAGCTCAACGATCGTTACTTTTCGGGATAAACGAGGAGATTTTCAATGGCCAAGGCTGACAATCCCGCGGTACTGGTCGAACGCGAAGACAAGATCCTGACCATCACCTTGAATCGCGCGGAGAACCACAATCTCTGGAACCGCGAGATGCTGCTCGCCTTCGAGCCGGTGGTGGACGCGCTGCACAAGGATGACGAAGCGCACGTCGTTATCCTCAAGGCCGCGGGCGGAGAGTACTTCTCCTGGGGCGCGTTCGATCCCGCGATCCGCGGCGCGATGGACAAGAACGAGGTCGTGGAGATGGTGCTGCGCGGCTCGCGGCTGCGCGACTCCCTCGAGGTCGTGCCGCAGCTCACGATCTGCGCCATCAACGGCAAGGCGCGCGGTAATGGCGTCGAGCTCTCGCTCGCCTGCGACATGCGTTTCGTGTCCGATCGTTCCACGATCGAATTTCCCGAGGCGGACATGGGCGGCATTCCGGGTGGCGGCGGGCCGGCACGGCTGCCCGCGGTCGTCGGCCACGCCCGAGCGCTCGATCTGCTGTGCACCGGACGCTTGGTCGGTGCGGAGGAGATGGTGCGGATCGGCTTCGCGCTCTCAGCTTTCCCGCATGAGAAGATGATTGACGAGGTGATGAAGTACGCGCGCGTCATCGCCTCGAAAGGCCCGATCGCTGTGCGCGGCGCAAAGAAAATCTCGTTCACGCGTCTTGCGCCGGGCCTGCGCGAGGCGCGCCAGTTCTCCGACCAGCTGCGCTCCAAGCTCGAGTGGACGCACGACGTGGACGAGGCGATCAAGGCGCATAAGGAGGGGCGGAAGCCCCGATTTACTGGAAGATAATGCGTGATGGGTGATGGGTGACGGGTGATGAGTGATGAGTAATTGCTCGTCATTCTTGTTTCTCTCGGCGTCTTGGCGGTTCAGTTTTGGGGTTACGCGAGGTTCGATTCACGTTTTACGATTTGCGATTCACGGAGAACAAAATGGTTCGTTTAGCCGACCTGCACCCCGCTGATGCGAAAGCACAGCTGGACAAGATTCCCGCGCTGACCGGATTCGGCCGGCCGTGGGTCAAACCGCCTGTGTTGTCGAAGGCGCGCATCGCGATCGTCACCACCGCCGGGCTGCACCGCCGTGGCGACCGGCCCTACGGTCCAAGCGCCAAATCCACTGACTACCGCGTCATTCCCGGCAACACGCCGGCATCCGAACTCGTGATGAGCCACCAGTCTGTCAACTTCGACCGGTCCGGCTTCCAGGAGGACCACAACGTCGTCTTCCCGATCGACCGCCTGAGCGAGCTCGCGCGCGAAGGCATCATCGGCTCGGTCGCCGAGTATCACTACGCGTTCATGGGGGCGGCGCCGATCAAGGAGTTGAAGCCCAAGGCGATGGAGCTCGCGTGGCTGTTGAAGAAGGACAAGGTGGACGCGGTCCTGCTCTCGCCGGTCTGACCGAACTGCACGTGCGCCGTGGGCGCGCTTAGCCACTACCTCGAGGAGGGCGGTATCGCGACGACGGGCATCTCGCTCATTCGCGAGCACACCGAGGCGATCAAGCCGCCGCGCGCACTGTGGGTGTCGTTCGATCTCGGCCGGCCGTTCGCCGTGCCGCACGATGCCGCGTTCCAGCGACGCGTGCTGCTCGCGCTCCTGCGCCTGCTCGAGGCGCCGTCCGGCCCCGTATTGGTGGATTACCCGGAGCAAGCGCCGCACACCGACGCCGACGAGATGGAAGGCGTGGCGTGCCCGGTGAGCTTTGGCGGTGCCGCGGAGCCGGGCGATCTTGGCGCAGCGCTCGCGCGCGAGATCGAGGAGATTGCACCTTGGTACGACCTGGCCAGGCAGCGCCGCGGCCGCACCACGGTCGGCGCGAGCGGTGTCTCTGTAGAAGACGCCGCGCGTATCGTTGGCTCGTACCTGAACGGCAAGGCGAGCGAGACGATCAACGGCCTGAGCGCGGGCGAGAACCTCAAGCTCGCGTACGAAGACATCCGCGCTTATTACTTCGAGGCGGCTGGCGCGCGTCCTGGCAGCGCGCGGGCTCAGGAGATCCTGCGCTGGTTCTGGTTCAAAACCGCCGCTGGCCGTGCCTTCGCCCAGCTGCAGAAAGTGTGCCTCGCCAGCCGTGACGAGTCGGCGAAGCTCTTCGCCAGCCGCTCGCTGGTGCCGAATGTGATTCAGCGCGAACTGCCTAAGTGACGGGTGACGGGTGACGGGTGACGGGTGACGGGTGACGAGTGGTGAGGAAGGGTGACGAATTAGCACGTTGAAGACGCTCTCGAGGAGTAACATGAAGGCTTAATTCATTGAGCCTGCTTGGCGACCCTGCCGCTCGTCCGCGCTGTCACTCAATACGCCTTACCCATCACTCGTCACCTGTCACCCGTCACTCATCACCGGCAAGAGCCACCCGATGCACATCGACCGCGACCTCAAGCTCGACTTCTGCGACGTGCTGATCCGCCCGAAGCGCTCGGCGCTGCCGTCGCGTGCGGAGGTGGACATCCATCGCGAGTTCGTCTTCCGCAACTCGCAACGCAAGTACCGCGGCATCCCGATCATCGGCGCCAACATGGATACCGTCGGCACCTTCGAGATGGCGCGCGTGCTGGCGGGGTTCGACCTCTCGGTGGCGCTGCACAAGCACTACGCCGAGGACGAGCTGGTAACGTTCTTCAGCTCGCTCGAGAAGAAGTCATCCACTTTCTACTCGATGGGCATCGCAAAAAGCGATGCCGACAAGTTCGAGCGCGTGCTCGAGCGCGCGGGCGAGGCGATCGAGTATGTGTGTATCGACGTCGCCAACGGCTACACGGAAGGCTTCGTCAAGTTCGTCGAGAAATTCCGCCAGGCCCACCCAGGGATCACCCTCATAGCGGGCAACGTCGTCACCGGTGAGATGACCGAGGAATTGATCCTTTCGGGCGCCGACATAGTGAAGGTCGGCATCGGGCCGGGCTCGGTGTGCACCACGCGCACCATGACGGGCGTGGGTTACCCGCAGCTCTCCGCGGTGATCGAATGCGCGGATGCCGCGCATGGCCTCGGCGGTCAGATCTGTGCCGACGGCGGGTGCGTCGCGCCCGGCGACATCGCCAAGGCGTTTGGCGGCGGCGCGGACTTCGTGATGCTGGGCGGTATGCTCGCCGGGCACGACGAGTGCGCGGGCGAGGTCATCGAGAAAGACGGCCGGCGCTATCAGCGCTTCTACGGCATGAGCTCGCGCATCGCGATGGAGAAATACGCCGGCGGCGTCGCCAACTACCGGGCTTCGGAGGGCAAGGACGTGCTCATCGACTACCGCGGCCCGGTCGACGGGACCGTGCGCGAAATCCTGGGCGGCGTGCGCTCGGCCTGCACCTACGTCGGCGCGCGGAAGCTGAAGGAACTCACCAAGCGCACCACGTTCGTGCGGATGTCAGGGCAAATGAACAACGCCTTTGATGAGTGATCCATGAGTCGTGAGTCGTGAGTCGTGAATGGAGTTTGTCACTGACGTTAATTTTCTTTCGCCTTCATCTTTCAGGCGGAGTCTGTGATGCTTGACGAGCCAACCCGAAGCCTTACCGCCAAGGACGCCAAGGCCGCAAAGGAAGAGAAAAGCTATACCGCTGAGAGCGCAAAGGACGCGAAGGATTAAAAATTGGAATTCGAAAATGCGGTAAGTGTAAGTCTGTCCGGGCTGTCTGGACCATCTGCTCGCCTATATGCAGCCCTTGGCGTTGTCTTCGCGTCCTAGGGGTTGGATTCAAATTATTGCTCCCTTGGCGTCCTCCGCGTCCTCAGCGGTGAGGCTGTTGTTTTCCCTAGCGTCCTCCGCGTCCTTGGCGGTGAAGCTTTGGCCCGTCTCCTCTTTACTCATCACTCGTCACGGGTTAGGGTGTTCCAAGCAAGCCATTCGCACACGCCGCGGCCCATGATCCACTCCTTGTCCTCTGCGCTGAGCCAGGGAATCTCCTCGGTGAACATCGTGACGCCCTGGCGGTAAGTGCACGGCAGGCGTGAGAGGTCGCTGCCCCAGAACACGCGCTGCGGGCCAAAGGCGTCGTAGACGCGGCGCAGGTAGGGGTGCAGCCGGCGGAACGGGTAGGTGTCGGTGGTGAAGAAGGGCAGCACGCTCGCTTTCACCGCGATATTCGGCCGCCGCGCCAGCGCGAGCAGGTGGTCCAGATCGCGGAAGGCCTCTTCGTCCTTGCCAAGGACCAGCCCGAGGTGGTCCATCACGAGCTTGAGCCCCGGGTATTTTTCGGCGACGGCGTCGATGAGGTGGGCGCGCACGTGGGGCACGAGCACCATGATCGGCACGCCGGCCCGCTCGGCCTCCGCCCACACCCAGTCCAGGCGCCCCTCGATGAGCGGCTTCTCGAGCAGCGGCGTGTGCAGCGCAAAGCGCAGCCCGAGCATTCCGAGCTGGCTGCGCCAGCGCGGGACCTGCGCGCGCGCGCCGGGGGCATCGACATTCAACCGGCCCATGACCGCAAAGCGCTGCGGATGCAGCCGCGCGGCTTCGAGCGCGAGGTCGTTGCGGTCGCCTTCCCACGACGGCGGCACGATCACCACCCGGTCCACGCCGGCACCGTCCATCTCGCGCAAAAGCTCGTCTTTCAAGATCGGTGTGTCGCGGTGCGCCGGCACTGGCTTCAGCCCGCCCTGCGGCTGTGGCCATGGCCGCTCCGGCGTGCTGGCGCCCCAGATATGCGCCTGTGCGTCTACTATCCGCATCTTTCGTTCTCCGCAGTTTCGTGGGCAGCTGAAGCCATCTTACTCGGCGGCGCCGGCGTACTTGAAAGGCGGGACTAGTGACTGGTGACTAGTGCTGAAGAAGTGACGACTGATGACCGACGAGTGACGACGGGCCGTTCAGTCCACTCATTATTCGCGATTCACGGCATTTCAGTCACCAGTCACAGGCGTTTGGCCAGGGCAGCGGAGGAATGCTGCGGTGCAACGAAAACCTAAAATGTCCCGGCGGACGGTCTTGTTGTGTCGCGTCTGGATCTAGGGTTAAAGTGTCCTTTGTCACATTGAGACGTCTTTGCGGCAGCACCATCCGGTCTGCGGCTTTGTTTCCGAGCTTGTTCTGAAGCGGGTTTGCATTCCATCGATAAAGGAGAAAGACACATGAACAAAATCATTCGCTGGGCATCGATCGTGACGGCGGCGGCGGTGCCGATTGTGTTTGGTTCGGCCGCGTACGGTGCGGACGTCATGCACCTCACGATCGTGGGGGCCGGCAAGGGCGCCGGCGCGTTCCGGCAGGCGGGTGCGCTTGCCGAGGTGGTGAACAAGAACAGCAAGACGCTCAACATCACCAACCAGGAAAGCCCCGGCTTCGTCGCGAACACCCGCATGATCTCCGCCGGACGGGTGGAGTTGGCCATGTCGAATGGCGTGTTCGTCGATTTCATCCAGCGCCAGCAGAAGCCCTTCCACACGGAGAAGAAACCGGCGACCAGCATTCGTGGCATCGGCCCGGGCTCCGGCTCGTGGCTGCAGATTGTCGCGCTGAAGGACAGCGGCATTAAAAGCCTGGCTGAGCTCAAGGGCAAGCGCGTCAGCATGGGACCCAAAGGCAGCAGCACCGCCTTCATGATGGAAACTGCGTTCAAGGCGATCGGCATTAACGATTCGATGCGCAAGGACTACCTGAAGTGGGGCGACGCCGCCAACTACATGATCGACGGCAAGCTTGATTCGTTCGGCATCCCGAACCCGATTCCCAGCCCCTCGATTCTCCAGGCAGCCACGAGCCGGCCGATTACCGTCCTCGACCTTCCCGATTCGGTGATCAACAAGTTCATCGATCTTAGCAAGGGCTACTTCGAGGACAACGCCGACATGAGCGTTTATGCGGGCATGGAGGGGAAGAAGGCCAGAACCGTTGCCTACAAGGTGTTCTACTTGGCGAACGAAAAAGTGTCGGCTGACGCGGTGTACGAAATCTGCAAGTACTTCTACGATCCCAAGAACCGGGACTTCATCCTGAGCATGTACAAACCCCTCCGCGACGGCCTGGATACCGCCATGAACGACAAGTTCATCAAGCAAATGAGCGCGTTCAATCTCAAGCTGCACCCGGGTGCGGCGCGCTACTGGAAGGAGCGCGGTTACGCGGTGAACTAGCCTGAGACCGGCGTGCATACCGCCGGCGTCAAGCTGAATGGACGCAACATCAAACGCCTCGGAGCCTGCTCGATAGTCTCCGGGGCGTCTTCGTGTAGCGAGTTGCTCCTGAAATATTGCGTTTGCTGGGACGGAGGAGGAGTCATCACGTGCGCGGACTGATGTGGAAGTGGATGCTGATGATCTTCTCGCCGGAGAGCCTCGGCCGGCGCCAGCTTACCCGCGGCTTCCAGCGCGAGAATCTTCCTGTTTGGGGCGTGCTGGCGGCGCTCTTCGTTCTCTACACGACGCTCGTTGCCGGCCGCACATTCGAACTCTATCTGCCGCTCGAGGATGCCTGGGATTGGCAGGAGGTCACTTTCCCCCACCTGGGTTGGTTCGTTGGTGTCGGCGGGTTTCTGTACACCTCGGCGCTGTGCTTGTTTCCGAGGGCATCGATCTACGTCAGCGCGCTGAGTTTCACGGGCTACTTCTTGTACGGGGCGGCGAACGGCGCGCCGGTGGACTTCATGCTTGGGTTCGCGCAGCCGATCGGCATCGCCTTGAGCCATGTTCTTCCCACAGGGGCGGTGAAGTCGATGTCGTTCTTGTGGGACGGCGTGCATTTTCCGCCGGTGAAGTACTACGCTTTTCACTTTTTCCTGCCGGTCTACATCTTCTTCACCGCGCTGCTGACCTTCGTCTACTACCCGGCGCGCAAGGGATCGCCGCGCCACCGCCCCTCGGCCGTCGACCTGATCCTGTGCGTCTTCACGATCATTTTCACCGTGGAGTACGCGATCAACTTTGCGGAGCGGGGCGACCGCTCGGGAAGTATCCAGTGGCCCGACGTAATCATAGGAACGCTCGCGATCATCGTCTCCATCGAGATGGTCCGGCGCGTGCTCGGCCTCGTGCTGCCGCTCCTGGGTGGCCTGTTCTTCCTCTACAACCTCTTCGGGAACTACGCCCCCGAGAGGCTCATGCACAAGGGTTTTTCGTACAACGAAGTCGTCGCCTTCATCTACGGCGGCGACGGCATTTTCGGGGTCATCGCGAACGTCTACGCGAGCTACGTGTTCCTCTTCATTCTTTTCGGCGTGTTTCTGGAGATGACCAAGGTAGGCGACGTGTTCGTGAACCTCGCCTTTTCCCTGGTTGAGGGCCCGCGCGGCGGCGCCGCCAAGGCCTCGGTCGTGTCGAGCGGGCTCGTGGGTACCGTGGTGGGAAGCGGCGCAGCAAATATCTGCATCACCGGCACCTTCACCATTCCGCTGATGAAGCGCGTCGGCTTCCCCGCCCACTACGCGGGAGCGGTCGAGGCCGTGTCCTCTATCGGCGGACACCTGATGCCGCCGGTGATGGGCTCGGCGGCGTTCCTGGTGGCGGCGTTCACCGAGACGTCCTACAACTACATTGCCTTGGTCTCGATCGTGCCGGCGCTGATGTACTACTACGCGGTCTACACCTCGGTGCACAACCAGTCGGGCAAGCTCGGCATCGTGGGCATGGCGAAGAAAGACATCCCCGATTTCTGGCAGCTGATGAAGAAGGACGGCTACTTGCTCATTCCGGTGGCGGTCCTGATCACACGCCTCGTCATCGGCCGCTCGCCGTTTGACGCCGCGCTTTGGGCCATCTGCCTTTCGATCTTCCTGAGCTTCTTCCGGGCGGACACGCGCCTCGTGGCGCTGCCGCCCCTGATCGCGCGCTGGCTCAAGCTGCCCCACTGGGGAACGGGCCGCGACTGGGTCGCCGTGCGTGCCGACGAAGCCATGGCCGCCAAGATCCGCGCCGGCGGCAACAACGAAGAGGCCGAGGCGGCAGGCCAGGCGGTTCTGGCTGCCGAGGAGGGACCGCGCCAGAGCGTCCTGCGCGAGAACTGGATGCTGTGGCTGGCGGGCGTGCTGTTCGCCGTGTTGAACGTGGCCGGCATGGGCGCGGGGCCGGCGCTCTTCTGGTCGCTGGCTGCCCTGTTCATCTTCTCTTCGCCCAAGATGATGGAGGGCCTCGAGCGCGCGGCGATCAATTCGCTGGTCATCGGCGTCACGGCCGGCGTGATGGGAATCGTGCTCTCGGGCGTGTCCCTGCCGGGCATCGGGATGAAGTTCTCCTCGGTGGTCGTGGGTTACTCGAAGATCTTCGTGGACGCCTTTGGCTGGTACGGCACCGAGCTGCCCATGGTCATCATCATGTCGGGCGCGGCGAGCTACATCCTTGGCATGGGCATGACGATCACCGCCGCCTACGTCTTGCTTTCGCTTCTCGCGGTTCCTGCCCTCATGTCCCTCGGCGTGCCCGAGTTGAACGCGCACTTGATCGTGCTCTGGCAGACCCAGTACGCGTCGCTCACGCCCCCGTTCGCGCTGGGGGCGTTTGTCGCGGCCGGTATCGCGCAGTCGGACCCCATGCGAACCGGATTCAGCTGCCTTCGAATGGCGTATCCGCTCTACGTCATTCCCTTCCTGATGGCGTACTCGCCCATCCTCATGGACGCGGGAGCGTCCTGGGGCAGCATCGGGCTGGTGTGGACGACGGGCTTCATGGGGCTCTATGCGATCTCCGCCGGGTTCGAGGGTTTCCTCAAGCAGAACTTGACGTGGCTCGAACGCATCAGCTTCATCATCGCGGGCGGGCTGCTCTACGTGCACTCGATCTGGCTCAACGCTGCCGGCGCCATTCTGATGGTGCTTGGCATCCTCTGGCATATCAAGCTGAGTGTGTTTTTCAGAAGGGGCGCTCGCGCGCCGGCTTCCGGCCCCTAGTTGTTCCAAAGGCGTGACGGGTGACGGGTGACGACGGACGGTTCAGTCCACTCACCATTCACCAGTCACGGAAATTGATGAACCGCCAAGACGCGAAGAGAAGCAAGGATCAAGACCGGTTATTGATCACCCGTCACCCGTCACTCATCACCTCTTAAATTCTAGTCACACGTCACGCTGTACGAAGCCCTAACACAACCATACCCAAGCGGTCTGTCTCACCAATGGATTTGATGAAAAGCGAAACGCGCGATGGCATGCGCATCGACTGGGATGCGCCGATCCCGATGGATGACGGCGTCGTGCTGCGCGCCGACGTCTTCCGCCCGCTGGGTGAGGGCAAGGTACCGGTGATCATCAGTTACGGGCCGTACGCGAAGGGACTGGCGTTCCAGGAGGGCTTCAAAAGCGCCTGGGTGCGCATGACGACGAGTTATCCCGAGACGGCAGAAGGCTCCTCCAATAAATATCAGAACTGGGAGCTCGTCGATCCGGAGAAATGGGTGCCCTGGGGCTACGCCTGCGTGCGCGTCGATTCGCGCGGCGTCGGCCGCTCGCCCGGCTTTCTTGATCCGCTCTCGCCGCGTGAGGCGCAGGACTTCTACCACTGCGTCGAATGGGCCGGCACGCAGCCGTGGAGCAACGGCAAGGTCGGGATCAGTGGCATCTCCTATTACGCGCAGACGGGCTGGCTCGTGGGCCCGCTGCGTCCGCCCCACCTTGCGGCATTGTGCGCGTGGGAGGGGGAGTGCGATTACTACCGCGAGTGGTCGCGTCACGGGGGCATCCTGTGCGGCTTCGCCGAGAGCTGGTACCGGCGCCAGGTGGTGAGCGTGCAGCACGGCGTCGGCGAGCGCGGCCCGCGCAGCCGCGTCACCGGCGAGCCGGTGGCGGGACCCGAAACGCTGCCGGAAGAAGAGCTTCGCAAGAACCGGGTCGATCACGCCGGCGATTTGCTCCGCCACCCGCTGATCGACGACTACTATCGCCCGCGCCTGCCGGCGCTGGAGAAGATGACCGCGCCACTGCTCTCCGCGGCGAACTGGGGCGGGCAGGGGCTGCATCCGCGCGGCAACTACGAAGGCTGGCTGCGCGCCGGCAGCAAGCAGAAATGGCTGGAAGTGCACGGCGACACCCACTTCTCGCACTTCTACACCCACTACGGGCAGGGGCTGCAAAAAAAGTTCTTCGACTATTTTCTCAAAGGCGAAAAGAACGGCTGGGACAAGCAGCCGCGCGTCTCGCTCAACATCCGCCATCCCGGTGAGAAATTCGCGCCGCGCGGCGAGAACGAGTGGCCGCTTGCGCGCACGCAGTGGACGAAGTACTACCTCCACGCGGATGGCCATGGCCTCTCGACCAGGAAGCCCGAGGGCGAGACGACGATCGTCTACGAGACGAGCGGTGACGGCGTGACGTTCCTCACCGCGCCCTTGAAGGAGGAGATCGAGATTACCGGCCCGGTGGCCGCGAAGCTTCGGGTGTCCTCGGACACGACCGATGCCGACCTCTTTCTCGTGCTGCGCGTGTTCGACCCGGCCGGCAAGGAGCTCGTCTTTCTCGGCTCCAACGACCCGCGCACGCCGATCGGCCTGGGCTGGCTTCGCGCCTCGCACCGCAAGCTCGATCCGGAAAAGACGCTGCCCTACCGGCCCTATCACACGCACGACGAAGAGCAGCCGCTCACACCCGGCGTAGCGGTGGAGCTCGACGTCGAGATCTGGCCGACCTGCATCGTGGTGCCCCCGGGCTACCGCATCGGCCTCTCCGTGCGCGGCAAGGACTACGAATTCGACGGCCCGCCCATGGAGATTCCGCACGCGCCGTATCCGATGCGCGGCGTTGGCCCCTTCACGCACCAGCATCCCGAGGATCGTCCGCCGGCGATTTTCGGGGGCAAGAACACGCTGCATTTCGGCGGGGGCGACAAGGCGCCGCATGTGCTGCTGCCCGTTATTCCCAAGGCGTGATGGGTGATGGGTGATGAGTGACGGGTGACGCGTTAGGCTAGGGTAGAATCAACTTGAGCCGTTCACCGTTCACCGTTCACCGGTCACGAATCACAAGAAGTTGGGCGTTTGGCTGCGGCTAATTGATCCTCGCGGTTATGGATACGGAATTCTGGGTCATACAGGTCTTCAACGGGATTTCGTACGGCGCGCTGCTGTTCCTGCTGGCGGGCGGGCTCTCGCTCATCTTCGGCGTCATGCGCATCGTCAATCTTTCGCATGGCTCGTACTTCATGCTGGGCGGCTATGTCGCGCTGACGGTGATCTGGACGACGGATTCGTGGGTGCTCGCCATTCCCGTGGCTGCACTGACGATCGCCGTGGTGGGCCTGATCATGGAGCGGGTGTTCCTGCGGCCGCTGGGATTCGATCCTCTGCGGCAGGTGCTGCTGACGGTCGGCTTCGCGTTCCTGTTCCAGCAGGGTGCGCTCGACATCTGGGGCGGAGACAACCTCGACATCTCGCCGCCCGACATATTGAAGGTGAGCGTGGTGTTGGCAGGGATCTACTTCCCGCTGTACCGCGTGTTCATGATCGGCGTGGCCGTGGCGATCGGTGTAACGATCTGGCTCACCATGGAAAAGACGCGCATGGGCGCGATGGTGCGCGCCGCGGTGGATGATTCCGAGATGGCGCGCGGCGTCGGCGTCGACACCTCGCGCGTGTCGATGTTCATCTTCGCCTTGGGCGCATTCCTCGCCGCGCTGGGAGGCGTGATCGGAGGCGCGTTTCTGGGCGTCTACCCGGGGCTGGATTTCGAGATCCTGCCGATCGCGTTTGCCGTGGTGATCATCGGCGGCATGGGCAGTCTCGGCGGCGCCGCTGTGGGCAGCCTCATCGTCGGGCTGGCCGACAACTTTGGCAAAGCGCTCTTTCCGGAGATCTCCTACTTCACTCTGTACGCCCCGATGGTGCTGATCCTGGCGCTGAAGCCGACGGGCCTGTTTGGGCGCGAGTGAGGCGGCTGCCATGAGCGAGAGAGGCAAGATCGTCATCGTCATCGCGGTGTTGGCCGCTCTGCTGGTCGCGACGCCGTTCGCAAACTCGTTCGTGGTCCTCCTGGTCACGCAGGCGCTGGTGTTCGCCATTCTTGCGATGAGCCTGGATATCCTGCTCGGCTTTACGGGACTGCCGTCGCTGGGTCAGGCCGCCTACCTGGGCGTGGGTGCGTACCTCACGGCGATCCTCGCGAGCCAGTACGAGTTCGGGCTGGGCTCGAGCTTCTGGGTCGTCATCGTGCTCGGCTTCGTGATCGGCGCCGTCACCGCGGCTTTCTTCGGGCTGTTCGCAATCCGCGCGACGGGAGTCTATTTTCTCATGATCACGCTCGCGCTCGGCCAGTGCGTGTGGGGGCTCGCGTATCGCTGGAACTTGCTCACGGGCGGCGACAACGGGATCAACATGCCCGGCCGTCCCGAATTCGGAATCGATCTCGCGGACGACTTGACCTTTTTCTATTTGGTGTTCGGTTTTTTCGTGGCGTCGCTGGCGATCCTCTACCTGTTGGTAAAATCTCCCTTCGGGCGCAGCCTGGTCGGAATCCGCGAGAGCGAGCTGCGCATGCGCATCCTTGGCTACAACACGTGGCTGCACAAGTACATCGCGTTCATCATCGCCGGCGGCTTCGGCGGGCTCGCGGGCGTGCTGTGGGCGTTCCTGAACGGGCTGGTGAGTCCCGAGGACGTCATCCTGACCACCTCGGTCGACGCGCTGCTCATGGTGGTTCTCGGCGGGCCGGGCACGCTCGTCGGCGCGGCGATCGGCGCGGGCGTGGTGGTCTTTCTGCGCGAGTATCTCAGCACGCTGGTGTCGTGGTGGCAGTACGCGCTGGGCGGCGTTTACGTGCTGACGATCCTGTATCTCCCGGGCGGCCTGATGGGCATTCCGGAGCGAATTCGCCAGCGCCGCGCGCCGTCGGCGGCCGCTGAGGGAGCAAA
>Ga0224512_10002932_pt1 | contig 15251 bp, 12 predicted proteins | sample SF_May12_sed_USG_4_FD_169103 | JGI IMG/M metagenome (GOLD analysis project Ga0224512, IMG submission 169103) | Sediment microbial communities from San Francisco Bay, California, United States - SF_May12_sed_USGS_13 | ecosystem: Environmental > Aquatic > Marine > Sediment | place: USA...
ACGGACGCCGATTATCATCATGACGGCCTATACCGACCTGGATACTACGGTGCAAAACTTCCAGGAAGGCGCCTTCGAGTACCTGACCAAGCCGTTCGATATCGACGACGCATTGCAGCTGGTGGCGCGCGCCTGTGAACCGGTGGTCGACGACAGCGGCAACCCGAAACCGCTGCCTTCCGAACTCGAGGACTGGCAGGGACCGCTGCGATTGTGGGCGAAGCAGCAGCTCGTGCGCGGCGAAACCGACATTCTCAAGAACGCCGCCCGGGCCTTCGAAAAGACGCTGCTCGATTGCGCGCTCGAGGCCACGCGCGGCCGCAAGCAGGATGCCGCGCGCCTGCTTGGCTGGGGGCGCAACACGCTGACCCGGAAACTCAAGGAACTCAACTAGTTTTAAAGCGGGGACAGTTTACTTATATCGCTTGCGATATAAGTAAACTGTCCCCGGATATCCCGGATATCGGTCATTCCGAGATGCATTTCATGTAGGCCTGCTCGAGCGTATCGGCGTGGTAGCGCTGCAGGCAGTCCCCAGGGGTGCCCTGGTACTTCATCTCACCGTCGTGCAGGATACCGAACCGGTCGCACAGGTCTTCCGCATCCGCCAGTAAATGCGTGCTGTACAGAATCGTGCGACCGGCCGCTTTTTCGGCGCGCATCAATTCCTTGAAGTGAAAGCGCGCGCGTGGGTCGAGGCCGCTGAGCGGTTCGTCGAGAATGATCAGGCGTCGCCCGAGCATGAAACAGCTCACCAGCCCCAGTTTTTGCACCATTCCCTTGGAGTAGCCGCCAACCCGGGAATCGAGCCGGTCGGGCGGAAAATCGAGCCGCTCGGCCAGCGTATCGATTTCCTTTCGGCTCAAGTCCTGGTGGTAGACCGCGGCGATGAAATCGAGATACTGACGCCCGGTGATGTTTTTCTTGACGTCGAATTTTTCCGGCAGGTAGGCGAGCTGATCGCGGCATTGCCGATCCTGGTTGTCCATCCCGAAAATTCGGATCGAACCGCCCGGTGCGGGGCGAATCAGATCGAGGATAAGCCTGATCAGCGTCGATTTTCCGGCACCGTTGACGCCGGCAATCGCGTAGTACCGACTCTCGGCGAGGTCGAGGTTCAGCCTTTTCAGTATGTTGAGCCCCGCAACGGAGTAGCTGAGGCTGGATATTGCGAGCGCCTGGGTCATGAAACGAAAATGGCCTGCCGGTTTGGCAGGCCATTGTCGCAGATCAAAAACAAGGTTTACAGGCGGAATGCCATGTCGTAGCGCTGGGCGTCGTCGTAAACCGCCGCGGCCGACGCCGGCAGGGTCATGTCGGCGCCGCTGATCGCCGATTGAACGCGCCCGGTGTCGCCCGCGTCGTCATCGAGCCTTGCCTCGATAATTTTCGCGATCGGCCCTTCGATCGTGCCGAAGATGGTCACGTGACCCGACATGTTCAGCGCGCCGTCCTGGATACCGATCTGGCCACCATAGGCGTTGGTCGGCTTGGTATCATCGACACCGCCGCCCGGGATCAGCCCGGCCGCGCGCAGGTGCGCGAAAAACATGTTGGTCTCGGCCGTCAGCGCCAGGGTTATATCGCCAGTCGAGGCAACATTCCACAAACCGTCGATGGTGCCGGATCCGTCGCCGTTGACCGGGTCGCCGGCCGCGTAGACGGTGAAACGATCTTCCGCGCCGCTGTCATCGCCCGGCAATTGCAGGTAGCGGTCCTGGTACGAAAACATCGCCGCGGCAATACCCGCGTTATCGCTTTCGATACGTTTCAGCTTGGCGTTGGTAATCATTTCCTGGCCCTTCAGGACGCCGCCGATCAGCAGGCCCACGATAACCAGTACGATAGCGATTTCTACGAGTGTGAAACCTTTTTGTTTTGAATACTGCATTATAATTCTCCAGTCATTTCGGTTGTACCTGGGGAATATAGAGCATTAACCGTGCCAGTACGAAAAAAAGCTTATAATTCCGTGACACCCGGCAAGATATTTTTTCAACCAGGCGTCGTTTGTCGAGATTCGAACAGCTTTTGTCGGAATGCGGACAGCTTTTCCTGCAAAAACCGTTTTTCGTCGGGGTCGTTTACCGAGCCGCTCTGCAGCATGGCATCGATTATCGCGATCGCCGATTCGAGCTCGTTCAGATCGGCGAGCAGCAAAAAGTGAAAATCGCGTGCCCATTGCGGCATGCGGACGCTGGCCGGTTGCCGCGCCAGCTTTTCGGCGAGACGCAGCGCCAGCTCGAGATCATCGAGCCTGTGCTTGGCGAGCAGGCTGGCCTCGGCAAGCCGGCGCCAGTGCAGCTGCGGAGCGTCGTCGAAACGGCGCTCGATGAAAACCAGCATGCGGCGCAGCTGGTCCCGGTCACTGGTCGAACTGTATATCCGCGACGCCAGCAGCATCGGGTACTCGGTGCCATCGCTGACCTCGGTGATGCGATCGAGCCAGTCGACCAGGATGTCATAGTCGATCAGGCGGTAGCGAAAATGTCGGCCGGCCTGGTTGTCGTGCAGCTGCAGCCGCAACGCAAGGAGATACCCCATCAGCTGTTCCGAACCCATCGCGATGCCGCGGTAGGCTGCGGCACTGAAAGGACGGGTGAGGCCCCGATAGCTCGCATCGAATCCACGCAGGCCGTAATGATGATAGATCAGCTGGCAGCCCAGCAGCAGCACGAACGCGACCAGCAGCGGGCGCGGCAAAGCCAGCAATGGGCGCTCGCCGCGACGCACTAGAGGTTGAACTCCTTGCGATAAAAGTCGATCAGGCAAACCGCCAGTAAAAACAGCGCGTAAAGCGTAACCGAGAAAAGCTGGCTACTCAGCGCTGCGAGCAGATCGACGTTTTCGAAGAACACGTCGTTTCGCGCAAAGGTATTGCTGCCGGGAATGACGTAGAGCACCGCGCTGAATATGAACTCCACGACGCGGCTGGTGGCACTCCCCTCGGAGAGCCGCACCGACTCGTCGAGCATCAGCACGATCAAGCCCGACAGCTTCGCCAGCAGGTAGACCGCCAGCGAAAAAAATACCGCCTGCGGAATTTTCTCGAGGCTCAGGATCGCGAGCAGGCCGAGCAGGCTGATCAGAAACAGTTCTAGCCACAGCGAGGCGGCCCAGTAGAATCCGAGGCCCGCATCGCCATACAGCGCGATCAGGATCAACGCCGGTACAACCAGCAGCAGGCACAGGCAGGCAATCGCCAGCGTCTGCGCGGCGATGTATTGCCAGCGCGCCAGCGGCATCGTCAACAGGCGTTCGAACTGGCGCGATTGATAATCCTCGGCAACGCCAGTGGCGATCATCAGCAGCGCCAGCAGGGCCGAGCTGTAGCGTAAAAAATCGGCGACGAAAGCTACCACGATGGCTTCGCCGTTGATAATGGCGAGCTCGCCGATGAAGCTTGCACAGAGCACCGCGACCAGCGACAGAATCGCCATCAACAGTAACAGCCGGCGACTCATAATTCCAAGCATCAGGTAACGAAACAGTGATATAGTCTGCGCGAGCATTCGGTTTTCGGGCACCTTGATTAAAGTAAATTTTCTACTGCAATTCGGCCAGCAGCTACTGGCCACCATCCTGCTGCTTTTCCACCTGCTGATCTGGGCGGTCGACGAACCGCTGCTGCGTTTCGGACTGTCATTCGTATTGTATGGCCTATTCCTGCTGTGGCAACCACTGTGGAGCAAGGAGGCGCGCATCAACGCGGGCCCGGTTGCCGTGGTCACCACCGTTTTTTTCGTGGTCAATTTCTTCTTTCCGAACGAGTCGCTGGTGTTCATCGGCCTGATGCTATCCGGGCTGATCGGCAGCCGCCTGCTGAGCCAGACCGCATATCGCTCGTTCGACCTGCTCGCGCTTTTGATCATTACCCTCGAAATGGCGGTCGGCCTGATTCCCGATACCTTTCGCCAGATCCAGCTGCCGCCGCTATTCGCGGAATACATGCAAACCCTGGTGCTGGTGCCGGTGCTGCTGTTTTTCTTCGCGCCCAATCCCGACCACCAGACCCAGGGCCGCAGCCAGGTCGACCTGATGCACGGCCTGCTCGCATCGACCCTGCTGTTCATCGTGCTGCTGGGCGGCATCGTCATAAACCTGCTTTACGGCGTCGACTATATCGACGGCCTTTTGCTGACGGTATTTATCGTCGCCACGCTGACCATCGGCATCAGCTGGTTCTGGAACCCTGGGATCGGTTATTCCGGCATCGGGGTGCTGTGGAATCGTTACGCGATGACGATCGGCGGACCGTTCGAAACCTGGATCAACACGTTGACTACCCTGATCGAGGAAACCTACCTGACGCCCACCGAGTACCTCGAGGCGGCCTGCGAACGCCTGGTAGAAAACGACTGGTTGAACGCGATTCAGTGGAACTTCGAAAACTTCCAGATCAGCGCCGGTGAGAAGACCGGGCCCCGGCTCGAGCATCCGCTCGGCGACAAGCTGACCGTGGTGCTTTACTTCAAGGCCGACCCGGGCACGGCGCTCGAACAGCATACCATTCTGCTGATTCGCATGGCTTACCAGTTTTACCTGGCGAAACTGAACCAGGAAAAAATTCGCGCGCAGGAGCACTTCGCAACCATCCACCATACCGGCGCGAGGCTGACGCACGACATCAGGAATATCCTGCAATCGATCAAGACCTCGATCGAAATTCTCGACATGGAAAAGGATTCCGCGGAGTCGCAAAAACTGCTGCAGACCAACCTGAAGCAGATCGGCGCGCGCCTCGAAAGCACGCTCAGCAAGCTCAAGGCGCCGAAGCTCGATACCCAGATCAACATGGTCGATTGCCGCAAATGGATGGCGCGCATCAGCAAGCAGCACAATGCCAACGACAAGCTGCGTTTTCACAGCGACCTGGAAAACAACATTACCGTGCCAGTCGAACTATTCGACAGCGTGGCCGAAAACCTGATCAACAACGCGCTAAAGAAGCCCTCCGCGAACGAAATCGAGGTGCGCCTGCTGTGCACCGACGAGATCATCCTGCTATCGATTTGCGACGATGGCGCCGCGATCGCGGCGGAAATCGAAAAAAGCCTGTTCGCGCAGCCGGTATCTTCGGGCAGCGGCATGGGGATCGGCCTGTACCAGGCGGCGATCATGGCGCAGGCTTTCAATTACCAGCTGGAACTCAGCCAGAACGAGCGCGGCCGGGTCTGCTTCAACCTGTACCAGCATCTCGCCGAGTAGCGGCGTATTCACCCCCGGGGAAAGTCATCCCCGCGCAGGCGGGGACCTTGCGATGGCACGGTGATCAGGTTTTCAGGGGTGACGGACGTACTGCCTGCCGTCCAGGCGCTAGGGGAGTTGGCCAGCCTCGATCATTTTCGAGTACAGGATATGCGGCGAGGCCCATTTGACGACGTCGTCGAAGTCATCGGCAAAACCGGTCGGTCGGCGCACGAAGGTCGTTTCGCCACCGGCGACGTTCTTCAGAAAATACTGGTTCCCGCTCAGACCGAGGGCCATGCCGAGGTCGGTACTGGTGCGTGAACTGCCGCGGTTTTCGAGCTCATCGTTGACCGGGGTATCGGCCCAGTTCTTGCCCATCGACAGCAATACAAACGGGGCGCCGCCATAATCACCGAGACCATTGGGCCTGCCGAAAACCTCCGTCGCGCCGCCGTCGCAATCGTCACCGATGGTAGCACCAATGTTGTCGCAGATGACGTAACGACCATCGAGGTCGGTGTAGCCATCGCCGTCCGAGTCGACGATGCCGACCGCGCGCATCTCGCCGGGATTGACAAAATCCGACCCGCCGGCAATGTTGAAATCATTGTCGGTAACATAGTAGCGATAGGGGTTGCCCCAGGGATCGAGCAGCAACGTGTCCTCGTTGACACGCCCGGTGAGGCCGAGCGTGTTGATCGGCACGAAACCCCCGTAATCGGTACAGTCAGGGGCGCCGTAACTCTCGACGCCGGCCGAGGCAGGAATTGCCGGGCAGGGCAGGCGTCCGTTGACCTGGGCGAAGCCGATGATGGCATCGAGGATACGGTCCATTTCCTGGTCCGCCGCGCGGTACTGCTTGAGTTCCTGCTGACGCGGGAACATCGCCACGGTGTAACCGAGCAGAATGGTCACGATCAGCAACACGATCGCGATCTCGACCAGGGTAAAACCATGCTGATTTCTGCCGATTTTAATCATCATCTATTCCAGAAGTAATACCGTATCGTTCGAGCCTGCCGGCCGGGAATCGAAGATCAGGTCCAGGGTATTGTTTTCACCTTCGAAGATGTCCGCGAGATCGTCGCTGAAATGCAGCGGAGCACCGAAACCGACACCGAGGCTATCGCCGTTCGGCGCCTGCGCGGCATCGTCCAGGCCATCCACCAGGCCGAGGTCGACATCACCATTGATATCCGCGCCGGACAGAACGATCAACCCGGTCTTGTCATTGGGAATGCCGCCGATATTCAACAGCGTCAGGCAATCGTCGACGCCCGCGGTGCAGCTGCCATCGCCACCGGGCTGCAATGCCGACGAGTAGGCGACCAGGACCCGGTTGTGCCAGTCGTTGTCGAGCAACCAGCTCGGCAGAACAGGATAGTAAGGCAGACCGACCTTGATCGTGTCGCCGGCGTCATAATTATACAGGCCGTTGTCGTTGTTGCCGGCCGGCGTTTCGGCAAAGCTGGCCTGGAAATCGTCGTCCTGCGACCAGGTAAACGACGAAATGTATGGAACTCCGGCTGGCCCATCGTCATACTCGACCGCGATATAAACGTGATTCTGCGGATCGGGATTCTCGGGGCTCGACTGCCAGAACTCGATTCCTGTCGGAGCCGGGTCGACTCGATCGCCAAAGGCAAACGTGAGCGGACCACCACCTCCGTTGAAGGTTATCGTAACCTGACGCACTCTCAGCCAGACGTCACTATCGCTGGTACCCATGAAGTTTCCGCTGGTATCACGGTTACAGTCCTCTTCATCGTTGGTCACGATCGGGCAGACTTCCCAGATATCATCCTTTGGTGAAAGGGGGTCCTCTTTCATGGGATCGTTGTGACCATCCCAGAAAAACCGGGTAATCGTATAACCATCGTCGATCGAGCTGTTCAGGTCGCTATTCGCCTCGAAAAAAACGTCGTCAAGCGGAGGCGGCGGAATAGTGAGGTTATGGATTTCGCCCTCGATATTAATCGACAGCCGCAATTCCGGCCTGAGCGCCTGGCTCGGTACAAGGTTCGCGTTGTCGAAATAATTGGCGAAGATCGACGGCATTCTGCCGATCACCGGATTGGGCGCCGCCGGGGTGATAACCGCGTCGAAGGTCGCGAGGCCATCGTCGCTGTCGTAAGGGTCGAGCCAGGGATAACGATTGGCGCCGATGTTCGTCCGGTATTGATCGAGCGCTTCACGGTAGGCCTGGAACACCGCCTTCTCGGCCACCGCGGTCAGTTCCTCGACAGTAATGACGGCAACCTGGTCGTTGATCACGAAGGTATTGAACGCGGGACTGTTGGGATCGTCCTCGCGCACCGGGCCGAGGATAAAGCCCTCGCTATCGGCGTTTCCGTTATTGACGAATGCGCTGTTGACAAAGCCGTTATAGGTATCGAGGTAATTCCTCGGATCGGTTCGCTGGAAAAACGTCCCCCTGACCTGGTTGTATTCGTAGGTGCCGTTATTGTCTTCGTCGAGCGCGATGGGGGGCCCGGGCGCGATGATAACCGCCGCGACCCCGTTGGCCGCGCCGTCATAGGCGATGGCCCCGGACTGATCGAAAATCGTGATGGTGCCCAAGGTGTCGGAATTGATAATATCCGCGGCATCGAAATGATTGAAGTCTTGCGAAACGGCGTACCAGAGCCTTGCTCCGCTCGCGTCCCGGATATCGTAAAAATCCATGCCGTCCGCATCCCACGGAAACCGGCCGACCGTGCCGGTACCGGCAACCTGTTCACAGTTATTGAAGGTATTGGGTGTGCCCGAATCGTTGATGTCGGGACAGGGCAGCCGCCCCGGTCCGCGAATACTCGGCCCGGTGTCCAGCGCTATTTCAGGATAGCGGTAGGCGTACATCAACAGCGCCTGTTTCGCCTCCTTGAGCACCCGCTGGTTACGCTGATACCTTTGCTGATCGAGCTCCTGCTTGGCGCCCTGGGTAAAGCCGGCGATGACGACGCCGCCGACGCCCATCAACGCGAGCACCATCAAAATCAGGGCATAACCGGCCTGCTGCTTGACGCGGGGCGCTTGCATGGCTAATTTGCGACGGGTGCCAGATAGGTAACGTCGAGCGTCTGGCCGCTGGTTGCGTAGTAATTCTTGCCGTCCGGCGCGGTGATCCTGACGCGGATCCCGCCGCCCGTGAGAACCGTCACCCGGCTGTTGTCGTCGAGCTGATCGCCGTCCTCGTACATCACCGAATTGATCCACACCGAGGGTGGGCTGTCCCGGGATACCGTGATCCCCGAAATCCGGTATTGCCGCTTGACCTCTTCCTGTGCGAGTTGCTGGCGCGGAATTTCGATCGCCTTTTCGTTTTCGACCTGCCTCACCGGTTTGGGCTTGTCGTCCTTGTAGCGGTTGGCGTTGATAATCTGGCGTTCCTGCGGGGTCGTGAACAGGGTGGACAATTCCGCCGCCGCGAGCGATTGCGGAAGCCCCGCGGACAGGGCCAGCAGCAAGGCGCCGCAAGTGTATATTCTATTTGGCATCGATCGTCACCCAGCGTATCGTGCATTTGGTGGACAGATTGGGCCGCCTGGTGTCCAGCGAGGTATTGACCGGCGACGGCCGGTTGATCGAGCAGCTGTCCACCGTGAACAGGTTTTTGATCGACAGACGCAAGCCTTCGAGCAGCGCAAACAGGTCTTCCTCGTGTAACAGGCCGATCGACAATACCATCGGCGAGCTGTTGACCTCCACGCCTCGCTTGACCTTGAAACCGGGACGCTCGAATTTCTCCTGCGGGTTCAGGTCGTAGGTCAGCGTCGGCAGCCGCAGGGCTTGGTTGGTGGACTCGAGGCTTTCGATCCAGCTCAGGCGACGCTCCTTGCCGACCAGCCCGGTCGACTTGTATTCGCTGTACAGGTTTCGATACTGATCGAGCAGGTCGATGTCGTTGACCATGTTACGGTAGATCTTGTGTGTCGAGCGCAGCGTCGCCATCGCCTTTTCGTATTCCTCGGCCTGGGCCTTTTCGTACTGCCAGCCGGCGAGCGCGAGCGCGGCAAAGATCAGGATCGAAATCAGCAACATGATCAGCGGTTTTCTGAGGTAAATCCAGTCGATCTTATTCATCGCTGGAAATCTCCCTGACCACGCGAAACGCGACTTCCGCGCGATCGGCTTGTTCGCCGGCGCGCTGGTTGCTGACGTCGCCGCTCAGGCGGTTGTCGGGCTCGACATCCAGCGGCCGCTTGGTGATTTGCACGGAGAAATACTTGCCTGACTCGCTCATCGTCTTTTCGAGGTCGTCCACCGCGCTCAGCGCGTAGCGATAGTTGCCGTCGAAGTTAAGAAACTCGCCCTCGACCTGGGCGATTTCAAAATAGCCCTTCTTGGGCTTGGGGATAGTCGGGTCGCGCCTCTCGGACGAACTCCGGCGTCGTTTTTTCGGCTTGCCCCACTGCACGTCATCGACCTTCTCGATATCCGAAAAATTGGCCAGGAACCAGTCGACCCTCTTGACGCGGATATCGGGAAAAATACTGATATCGCTGCTGATCATCGCCAGCATTTCTTCCGGATCCTGCAGGTACTTGCTCTGCACCGTTTGCACCGTTTGCACGATATCCTGCATGTTGCTGGTCGAGGTCGTCGAGTCGATGCGATTTTCACTGAGCTGGTTATACTTGGCCTGGTACTTCTGTTCGATCAGCGTGGTCTCGACGATGGTGTCGTGGTACAGCCAGCCCTTGACGCCGCTGGTCATCGCAAATCCCGCGCCGAGAGCGATCAGCGCGATGCTGGCCGCGCGCAACGCAAGGCTGGCGCGGTGATGCTGGAAATACCGACGCTCTTTCGGCTGCGCGTAATGGTTCAGCGATAACTTCCTGCTCGCCAGGTAGCAGTACAGGCCGGAGCTGAAATCCTGTTCGTCGCTGACGTCGATCTTCTCGCGCGCCAGCAGCTCGTTGATTTCATGGATGGTGAAGTCGAAATAGCTCTCTTTTTCGCAACGCAGCGTCAGCTTGTCGAAGTGGCGCTTGTTGGTGACGATATGCACCGTCACGGTTTCCGAGCGCTCGACGATGCGCTGGCTGATCAGGTAGCGCTGCGTCGATTCGATATCGCGCAGCACGTCGGAGGCGTAGTCGCCCTGGTAAAAACTCGCGATCGGCACCAGCCGGCTCAACACCAGCTTGCCGTCGACGAACACCGATTGCCGCAGGTTGCTGGGCACCTGCTGGCTCACCACGATGATCGTCCGGCTCTCGGATTTCAGTTCCTTGACATAATCTTCGGACAGCAACGGCAGGCTGATGATTCCGGATAGCGGCGTGCGCGTCTCCTCGATGATCTTGAGCCAGGGCTCGAGCAGGTACTGGTTGGTCAGGCCGATGAGCAGCAGCTTTTCTTCCTTTCGGGTTTTCTTTTCCACCGACTGCGAAATCGCGAACTTGTAGTTCGAGGTGCGGAAGTACTTGGCATAGTTGCGTTTCAGGATCGCCTGGCGATCCGAACCGCGCAACAGCGGAATGCGTATCTGGCGAAATTCCTCTTCGATCAGGTCCACCAGCAGCCGCACCGGTTCGTTGCGGAACGAGCGCAGGTAAGCGCTGAACAGGTCCAGCCCCTGTTCGTCGGGCTCGAAATAGACGCTGCTGGCGAGCTTATGGCCGGCCCATTCCTGCGCGACCATTCTGTAACCAGTGAAATATAGAACTCTTTTCATAATTCCTGGCCGCTAAAAGTCTATCGTGCTGATGGTATCGTAAATCGGGCCGAGCACCGACAGCGCCAGCCACAGGACCACGACGCCAATCGTCGCCATCAGCGTGGTCTGCAATACCGGCTCCAGTTTGTCAATGCTGTCGTTGATATCGCGATCGAAAAAATAGCTCACGTTGTTCAAAGACTTGTCCATTTGACCACTGGATTCGCCGACGCGCAGCATGCGCACGACCAACGGCGGGAAAATGCCGATATTCTTGAACGCCTCGCTAATACTGCTGCCTTCCGAGATCTGCTGCCAGGCGCGTTCGATGCCGTCTTCCAGCACCGCGTTGCCGACCACGGCCTTGCTCAGGTTGATCGCATCGAGCACGGTAATGCCCGACGCAAACATCAGCGAAAAGTAGCGCGTGAAACGGGAGATCTTGATCTTCTCGCTGACCGGGCCGATCAGAAACAGCTTCAGCATCAGGCCGTCGAGCCTGAAGCGCGCCTTGCTGCTGGTGTTGTAGAAATACTTGGTCGTGAAGAAAGTCACGAACGGTGCCGCGAGCACCACGTACCAGTAATTGACGAGAAAATGCGAGGTCGCCATCAGCGCCCGCGTTTCAATCGGTATTTCGCCGCCCAGGCCGACGATCGCGTCCATGATATCGGGCACGATGAAAATCATCATGAACATGATCACCGAAAACACCAGCGAACCGATTACCGCGGGGTACATGACGATCTTGCGCGCCTTGGCGAGCAATTCATCCTGCCACTTGAGCGTCGTCGTGATATCGACCAGCACGTCGCTCATGCGTCCGGTGCGCTCGCCGACGCGGATCAGGCTGACGAAAACCTCGTCGAAGATCCTGGGATACAGCGCAAGCGCCTGCGAGAACGAATTACCGCCTTCGATCGCCTCGATCAACCCGGTAACGATGTCGCGGAAGGTCGGGTTTTCCTCGCCGTCGCGCAGGTCGGCCAGCCCTTCCAGGATCGGCACGCCGGCGCGGGTCAGCTGCTCCAGGTAAAAAGCGAAGTTGATCAGGTCCCGCCGCCCGATCTTGTTGCGGCCAAACAGGTCGTTGCCCGGTTCCTTCTGCTTGTAGGTAACCAGGTCCATGTCCATTTTCTCAAGCCGTAGCTCGAGGTCGTTGATGTTGCCGGCGTCGAGGCTCCCCGAAATGAACTTGCCGCTGGCATCGATGGCCTTGTACTGGAAAAGCGGCATGGCTAGCTCATCCGCTCGGTCAGGTCGGCAACGCGCGCGACCTCCTTGATCGAGGTCACGCCCTCGATGATGTGGCGCACGCCGTCATCGGCGAGGGTGAAGAATCCCTGCTTGTAGGCGGCGTCCTTGATTTCCTTGGTGGTCGCGCCGTGGGCGAGTAAATCGTCGAGATCCGAGTTCATCTTAAGAATTTCGAGCAGCGCCATGCGGCCCTTGTAGCCGGTATTGTCGCAGCTGGTGCAGCCCTTGGCCTTGTAAATTTTTTCCGGCACCAGCCCGCGGTCGTTCGCGAGCATGTGCAGTTCGTCCTCGCTCGGGGCGTAGGCAACCTTGCAGTACTTGCAGAGCTTGCGGATCAGGCGCTGGGCGACGACGCCGATAATGTTGCCGGCCATGATTTCCGGGATGATGCCGATATCGCGCAGGCGCGGCAATGCGCCGATCGCCGAGTTGGTATGCAGCGTCGAGTAAACCTGGTGGCCGGTCATCGCCGCGCGAAAGGCCATTTCCGCGGTTTCCTCGTCGCGCACCTCGCCGACCAGGATGACGTCGGGGTCCTGGCGCATCAACGACTTGATGCCGCTGGCGAAATCCATCCCGGCCGCCTCGTTGACCGAGGTCTGGCGAATCAGCGGAAACGGATATTCGACCGGGTCTTCCAGCGTCATGACGTTGATCTGTTCGCTGCTGAGGTAATTCAGCAACGAGTACAGCGTCGTGGTCTTGCCGCTGCCGGTCGGGCCGGTAACGAGGATAATGCCCTCGGGTCGCGACATCATGATCTTCAGCGTGCGCAGCGACTCCGCGGGCAGCTCCAGCTTTTCCAGCGGAATAACGCCCTTCTCGCGGTCCAGCACCCGCAGTACGATATTTTCGCCGTGAATGGTGGGCTGGGACGCGACGCGGAAGTCGATCTGGCGCCCGACGATGGTACGCGAAATTCGTCCGTCCTGGGGCGCTCGGGTTTCGGCAATATTCATATCCGCCATGACCTTGAGACGCACCGCGATCGCCGACCAATAGGTCTTGTGCAGGCTGCGGATCTGGCGCAGCACGCCGTCGATGCGGTAGCGGATACGCAGGAAACTCTCTTCCGGCTCGAAGTGCAGGTCCGAGGCGCCGCGCTTGACCGCATCGGAAAGCATGACGTCGACGAGGCGCACCAGCGGCTGGCTGTATTCCTCGATATCGCCCTGGTAATTGGTGTAGTCGGCTTCACCGGTTTCGATTTCGCGCAGGATGCCGTCGATGGACAGCTCGTAACCGTAGAACTGGTCGATCGCGTTGGATATCTCGGCCTCGCCGGCGAGCACCGGGATCAGTTCGATGTGCTGGCCGATCTGAATCCGGATCCGGTCTAGGGTAAACAGGTTGAAGGTATCCGACATCGCTATCGTCAGCGTGCTGCGAATCGGATCGTAGTTCAGCGGGATAATCTTGTGCTTGCGCGCGGTATCGGAGTTGATCATCTTGATCGCGTCCGGGTCCGGGACCACGCGCGACAGGTCGACGCTTTCCTGCTCCAGCGCCTCGCCGAGCGCCGAGCGCATGATCGCCTCGGTGGCAAACCCGAGGTTGACCAGCAGCTTACCCAGCGGTTCGTGAACCTTCTTCTGTTCGGTTAACGCGATTTCCAGCTGATCATTGGTGATGACACCCTCATCGATCAGGATTTCGCCCAGCCGCTTGGGTTTGTTTTCCGCGTTCATAACTTTGCCAGAATCTCCAGTCGCTGATCTACCACTTCCCTGCTGAACGTGGCGAGGCCGTTATCGAAATTATCCAGTGCGCGCTGATAGTAGGTCATCGCCGCCCCGGGCTGCGCGATATGCTCCAGGCTGACGGCAAGGTTGTAAGCGTAGTTCGGATCGCCCGGATTGTTCTGCAGCGCCTTGAAGTATAGACGCTGCGCTTCCTGCCAGCGTTTCTGCGCGCCGTAAATATTGGCCAGGGCAAAGTTGAGATAGGGGGAGTCGGGTTCGTCGCGAATCATCAGCTTGAGCTGCGATTCGGTTTCCGCGGGCGAAAAGTTTGCCACCGATATCATCGAGGCCATTGCTAGCGAATCCGTAGGGTTGGCCAGCAGGATAGTCTGGTAATCCCTGATGGCGGCGCGGCTGTTATTGTTCTGCACGTTGATCGCGGCGCGCGCCAACAACGCGTTTCGGTTACCGGGATCCATTTCGAGCACCTTGTTATACAGGCTCATCGCCAGGTCGTCGTTACCCGCCTGGTAGGCGGCATAGGCTTCACGCAGCCAGCGGCTCTTTTCCTCGACCCGGCTACTGGACGAAATTTGCAGCGTCGACGAGCCGGTCCGGTTGCCGCTTGCGGCGGACGCGGACGAGGCCAGGCTTGCATCCCCGGTGCCGCTGCCCTGCGCCGACCGATCCCGGGTCCCGGCGCTGCTCGCCGCCGCGGTTGCGCCTGCACCCGCCTGTTGCACGACCACGGCGCGCTCGGTCGTCGTAGCTGCCGTTGCTGCCGTTTCCGTGACAATCTCTTCTTCGACGACAACTTCTGCGCTGATAACGCCGGCGTTTTCCACCAGTTCGATGGTGCGCTCGGTGATCTCGGCCTGGGCCGTCGTTTCGGGGAACAGGTTGATGTCCTTTTCTTCGCCCGCCGGCTTGATCACGCCGGGCATCGGGTCGCGCTTGAGCGGCCGCAGGCTGGCATCGATGCTGTTCGATTCATCCTGGTACTCGAAGGCGCCGTAGATGCCGATTGCGAGCAATATCGCGATCGCGATTCCGCTGTAAACCTTGTAATTCTGCATGCGCTGCGCCGACGACTTGCTACGAAAGACTTTCTTCGCATAGTCCGGCGTCATGACCACGTCCGAATCTGATTTCATGCCGGCAAAAAGCTTCGACGCATCGTCGCTCGGCAATCGCATCAGGGTGCGATCGTAATTGTCGGGCGCATAGGTGCGGGTCGAGGTTTCGGTAGCCGTCATGGTCGCCGAAGAGGTCCGCGTATCCTGCGCGATGCCGGTGGTAGCGGTTGCGCTGCCCGCGGTGGTATCGGCGTAAGCGGTTTCTTCACCCGGCAGCTGGTGACGCGTCGTGTCTACCAGCGCCAGTCCGTCGTCAACGGCATCCTCCGCCCGCAACGCGTTCATCTGTTCCGGTGTACGCGGATCCGTCGCCGAGGTCGGGCT
>Ga0224512_10002933_pt1 | contig 15250 bp, 14 predicted proteins | sample SF_May12_sed_USG_4_FD_169103 | JGI IMG/M metagenome (GOLD analysis project Ga0224512, IMG submission 169103) | Sediment microbial communities from San Francisco Bay, California, United States - SF_May12_sed_USGS_13 | ecosystem: Environmental > Aquatic > Marine > Sediment | place: USA...
TCTCAAAGCCGGGGCGAAGAAGGTCGTCATCTCCGCTCCCGCGAAGGGAGAGGACATTACCATCGTGGTGGGAGTCAACCACACCGCGTACGATCCGAAGGCGCATCACATCATTTCCAATGCCAGTTGTACCACCAACTGTCTCGTTCCGGTGGTGCATGTGCTCCGATCGAAATTCGGGTTCGTGCAGGGATTCATGACCACCGTGCATTCCTACACCAACGATCAAAAAATTCTCGACTTGCCGCACAAGGACTTGCGGCGTGCGCGGGCGGCAGCCCTCTCCATCATTCCCACCTCGACGGGCGCGGCCCGGGCAACGGCCCTGGTCATCCCGGAGCTGAAGGGAAAGCTCGACGGCGTCGCCTTGCGGGTGCCAACCGCCAACGTGTCGATTGTCGAGCTGACGTGCACGGTCGAGCACCCCACCACGGCGGATGAAGTCAACGCCGCCTTTCGGGCGGCGGCAGGCGGCGCGCTCCAGGGCGTCCTGGCCGTCAGTGACGAGCCGCTGGTGTCGACGGATTACATCGGCAACCTCTACTCGAGTACGGTGGATGCCGAGCTGACGACCGTGATGGGAAGCATGGTCCACGTCTCGTCGTGGTACGACAACGAGATGGGATACTCCGCCCGGTGCGTCGATCTCATCCGCCACATCGGCCGGCAGCTGTGAAGCGCAGCCTGTCTGCGCTGGGCCACGAGACGCTCGCCGGGACGCGGGCGCTGGTGCGGGTCGACTTCAATTGTCCCATTGAAGACGGCGCGGTCACCGACGCCACCCGGATCCGAGCGGCGCTCCCGACCATTCGGTACCTCAAGGAGCGGGGGGCGCGGGTGGTGCTTCTGTCGCACCTGGGGCGGCCCAAGGGCAAGAAAGACCCGGCGTACACGCTGCAACCAGTGGTCGGCGAACTGGAGCGGCTGCTCGGCGAGCCGGTCACCTTCATCGAAGACCCCGCGGCACCCGAGGCGGCGCGGGCCACAGCCAGGCTTCCGCGAGGCGGCGTCGCCGTGGTGGAAAACACGCGGTTCCTTCCCGGCGAGGAGAAGAACGATCCCGACACCGCCCGCATGTTCGCCGCCCTCGGCGACATCTTCATCAACGATGCCTTCGGCGCCGCACACCGCGCCCATGCAACCACGGTTGGCGTGGCTCAGGTGCTCAAACCCGCCGTTACCGGATTTCTCATGGAACGGGAGCTTCGCTACCTCGGTGCGGCGCTCGAACAGCCGGCCAGGCCGTTTGTGGCCATTCTCGGCGGCGCCAAGATCTCCGGCAAGATCGATCTGATTGGCGCCTTGCTCCCCAAGGTGGATCACATCCTCATCGGCGGGGCGATGGCGTGCACCTTTTTCCGGGCCATGGGACTGGAAGTCGGAAGCTCGCTGGTCGAATCCGACCGCATCCCGATGGCCCGCGACCTCCTGTCCGCGGCGGACGGCAAGCTCGTGCTTCCCAGCGGGGGGGTGATCGCCGAGCGGCTCGAACCCGGGATCGCGACCCGCGAGGTTACCCGCGATGCCATTCCTCCGGGGTGGGGGATGTACGATATCGACAGCCCGACCATCGAGAGCTACAGCCAGACCATTGGCGCCGCCGGAACGGTGCTTTGGAACGGTCCGATGGGCGTGTTCGAGACCGAGCCATTCGACCGCGGGACGCTCGGGGTTGCCAAGGCCATGGCCGCGGCGACGGCCCGCGGGGTCGTCACGATTGTCGGCGGTGGCGACTCCGCGGCTGCCGTGGCCGCGGCCGGGCTCTCGGAACAGATGACGCATGTCTCAACCGGTGGGGGCGCCTCGCTCGAATTTCTCGAAGGCAAGGAGCTGCCGGGCGTTCAGGCATTGGACGATGCCTGAACGGTCACCGTGCGGAAGCTGAAATGCCGGAACTGCTGTACGCCGCAAACTGGAAGATGAACCTCGGCCCCGCCGAGACGGGCACCTACGCCGAGGAATTCCTCGCGGCCGTGCCTGTCGTCAAAGGGCGGGACATCTGGTTTTTCCCGCCCGCGGTGTCGCTTGCCGCGGCGGCCGACGCGTTTCGGGGTCGCCCGGACATCCGGGTCGGCGCGCAGGACATCCACTGGGAGCCGTCGGGCGCCTACACGGGTGCCACGTCCGTCCCGCTGGCCGTGGCCGCTGGTGCCACCGCGACTTTGGTGGGACACTCCGAACGCCGGCACGTGTTCGGGGAAACGGACCAGGAAACCGGACGGAAGGTCCGAGCGTCCATCGCCGGTGGACTCATTCCCGTCTTGTGCGTGGGTGAACGGTTGGACGAGCGCGAAGCCGGCCGAACCAAGGCCGTGGTGCAGCGGCAGCTCCAGGCCGGCTTGGCTAACGTCGGCCCAAAGGAATTGGGGCGGGTCATCATCGCGTACGAACCGGTCTGGGCCATTGGGACTGGGAAGAACGCAACGCCCGCCGATGCCGCACTGGTGCATCACCACATCCGGCAGCAACTGGAGCAGCGAGGAGCGCGCGAGCGCATCCGAGTGCTGTACGGCGGGAGCGTGAAGACGAAGAACGTCCAAGCCCTCCTGGCCGAGCCGGAGCTGGATGGCGTGTTGGTTGGCGGGGCCAGTCTCGAGCCCGCCGAGTGGGCCAAGCTGGTCGCTCTCGTCATGGACCGGGCGTAGTCCGTTGACCGGGGTCGGCCACATCGTTAGTCTTCCCCGCCCAGGAAAGCGCTGACGGAGCCATGTTTCACTTCATTCTCGTTCTCATCATCATCGATGCCATTGTCCTCGCGGTGGTCGTGCTGCTCCAGGCCGGCCAAGGCGGCGGGCTCGCGTCGCTTGGCGGCGCAGGCGGGACGGATTCAGTGCTCGGCGGGCGCCACGCCGTCAACTGGCTCACCAAGACCACCTGGGTGTCGGGCGGGCTGTTCCTCTTCTTCTCGCTGATTCTGACCCTCTTGAGCTCGAACCGTGCAGCGAGCGGCAGCGAAGTTCAGGATCTCTTGCGCACCGCACCCGCCCCTGTCGAGGCACCGGCTCAGCAAGGGACCCAAGGGCAAGTGCCGATACCAGGACTGGGCGAAACCCCTGCGGGCGGCCAACCCGCGCAGGCCGAGCCCGCGCCCAGCCCGTGAGCCTCGGCGCTCGGACGATCCGGCACGGCGGGGCGATCGCATGACCGATCGCCCCGCTTTCGTCTTGTTGGAAGACGGAACACTGTTTTCCGGAACCGCGCCTGCCTCCATCCGGGCATCGTTCGGCGAAGTGGTCTTCACGACCAATCTCACCGGGTATCAGGAAGCATTCACCGATCCGAGTTACCTCGACCAGATTCTCGTCATGACGGCCCCGATGATCGGGAACTACGGCGTCACCAGGGACGACATGGAATCGGACCGCCCGCAAGTCGCTGGTGTGGTGGTCCGGGAACTCTCGCGCCATCCCTCGAACTGGCGCGCCACCGAGTCGCTCGGCGCGTGGCTCTCCGAGTACGGCATCCCGGTGGTGGAAGGGGTCGATACCAGAAGGCTCACGCGCCACATCCGGGAACGCGGCGCGATGCGGGGGGTATTGGCAGAGGGCAGGGCGCCAACGCCCGACCTGTCGGCCGAGCTCGACGCGTGGCCTTCGATGGTTGGGCTCGACCTCGCGTCGCGCGCCACCGTGGCGCAACCCTGGACGGAAGGTCAAGAGGGGCCGCACGTGGTGGCGTTCGACTTCGGAATCAAGCGCAGCATCATTCGGCAGCTCCGGGCTCGTGGGTGCCGCGTGACCGTTGTCCCGGCGAGGACCTCGCCTGAGGAAGTGCGTGGCTTCCGGCCAGACGGCCTGTTCCTGTCCAACGGTCCCGGAGACCCCGCCGCCGTCGGCTACGCGTTGGCGACCATCCGGACCCTGGCGCGCTCCGGATTGCCGACTTTTGGTATCTGCTTGGGGCACCAGCTCTTGGCGCTCTCGTTTGGCGGGAGCACCTCGAAGATGCCCTACGGTCATCGTGGGGGTAACCACCCGGTGCGCGACTGCCGGACCGAGCGAGTGCTCATCACGACGCAAAATCATGGTTTCACGGTTGTGGGCAACGACCTCGAAGTTGCTGGCGCGCCAGAACTTGAGGTGAGCCACGTGAACCTCAATGACGGGACCGTCGAGGGCCTGCGACACCGAGTTTTGCCCGTCTTTTCGGTGCAATACCACCCCGAGGCCGCGCCCGGACCCCACGACGCCTACCCTCATTTTGGGGAATTCCTCGATCTCATCGGGGCCCCGGTATGACCCCAAATCCCCCAACCCCTTGACAGTCAATAGGTAAGCTCGTATCCTCTGGCCCAGAGAAGGTCGAGCTGCGACTCGCTGGGGTTCCCTGGGGGACGAATGACCAAGGCTGATCTCGTCGAATACGTCACCGCCTCGATTGCCCGAACCTCGGGGCCCATGATATCGAAGAAGGACTGCGCACGGGTGGTGGACGCGTTTTTGGACGCTGTCAAGGAAGCCCTGCGCACCCAGCAAAACATTGAGGTTCGGGGGTTTGGGACCTTCAAGATCAGGCGCCGGAAGACCCGGATGGCGAGAAACCCGCGGACCGGTGAGCCGGTGCAAGTGGCGGCCCGTCCGGTTCCGGTTTTCAAGCCGAGCAAAGAACTCCGGACCCTCGTGGCAGAGTACGAAGGACCGGTCGGCGGTCCGTCGCCAGGTCTGGGCTCGTCCGGAGACTCGATGTAGCGGGGCATATCAGCAGATTCTTTGTCAGACTCGGGGCCGCGCATGGGGTGCGGCCCTGGTGCTTTTCACCCTAGATTGCTCCTTCACTATGCGAGCGAGACTAGACCCTCCAGCGCCAGTGCCTGCGGCAAGTACGATACAGGTCGAAGTCCTGGTCTTTGGCCAGCTCGTCGAGTTACTTGGCGCGAGCAGCCTGTCGGTCCGGCTGCCGCGGCCGGCAACAGCACAAGATGTGTTTCACGCTGTGCTCGCCACGCTGCCAAGCCCCGCTCCTTCCATTCCTCCACTCGCCTTCGCGGTCAATCGCGTCCATGCCACCCCCGAGGCAGCGGTGGAGGACGGCGATGAGGTGGCCCTCCTGCCTCCTCTGGCGGGGGGATAGCGTGCCGCACCTTACCACGGAGCGGCTCCGGCTCGATCGACTGGTCGCCGAGGTCCTGTCCCCGGAGCGGGGTGGAGTCGCGACTTTCATCGGAGTGGTGCGCAATCACCACGATGGCCGCTCGGTCGTGCGGCTCGAGTATTCCGCGTATGACGCGATGGCTGAGGCGGAGTGCCAACGGATCGTAGTTGAGGCTGCGGAGCGCTGGCCGGTCCGGGTGGCGGTCGAGCATCGCCTGGGCACGCTCGAAGTCGGCGATGCGGCGGTCATGGTCGCTGCGGCTGCCGCGCATCGGGCACAGGCATTCGACGCATGCCGCTACGTGATCGAGGAGCTGAAGCGTCGCGTGCCGGTGTGGAAGCGGGAACATTTCGCCGATGGAAGCATGGTGTGGGTGGAGCCGGCCGGGGGCGGTGGAGCCGGAAACGTTCCACCGGACGGGGCCGCATGATGGGTACACCGCTGCGTCCGACGGATCGCCATGACCGGCCGATGGGAAGTCTTCGCGTGTCGGTGACCGATCGTTGCAACATGCGGTGCCGGTACTGTATGCCGGAGGACACCTACGTATGGCTGCCGCGAACCTCGCTCTTGTCCTTCGAAGAAATCGAGCGGTTGGTCAGGGTGTTTGCCTTGGCCGGCGTCGACAAGATTCGGCTCACCGGGGGCGAGCCGCTGTTGCGTCATGACCTACCCTTCTTGATCGGACGGATTCGGCGCGTTTCGGGAATTCGTGACCTCGCCTTGACCACCAACGGGGTCTTGCTCGCGCGTTGGGCGCGGCCAATGCGGGAGGCCGGCCTGGACCGCGTGACCATCAGCCTGGACACCCTGCGGCCCGAGCGGCTACGCGAGTTTGCCCGCACTGAGCGCCACGACGATATCATGCGGGGCATCGCCGCCGCGCGCGATGCCGGATACCCGACCATCAAAGTGAATGCGGTGATCATTCGCGACTACAATCTGGACGAAGTGGCGGAGCTACTCGCGTTCGGGAAGGCGAACGGGCTCGAGGTCCGTTTCATTGAATACATGGATGTCGGTGGCGCCACGCGCTGGTCAATCGATCAGGTGGTGTCGCGAAGGGAGATACTCGATGTGATCGGCCGCGCACTCGGTCCAGTCACCCCGCTGCCCGGCGATCCGAGGGCGCCGGCCGAGCAATTCACCTTGTCGGATGGCAGCCGGTTCGGCATCGTGGCGTCGACCACGGCGCCTTTTTGCGGCCAATGTGATCGCAGCCGTCTCACTGCGGACGGAACGTGGTTCCTCTGCTTGTATGCCGAGGCAGGAGTCGATCTGAGGGACGCGGTGCGTGGGGGGGCGTCGGACGCGGAGCTCCGCGACCTGGTTGTCAGGGCGTGGCGGACGCGAACCGATCGGGGCGCGGAGACTCGCCTGGGCCTGGCCGATCGCGGGGCACTCTACCCGGTCGAAGCGCTCCGGCTCCACCCGCTCCGCGAGATGCATACCCGTGGAGGGTGATCCGTGACGCTGAACGTGGCTCTGATCGAACCGCTCATCCCGCCCAACACAGGCAACATCGCCCGGCTCACCGCGGCGACCGACAGCGCCCTCCACCTGATCGAGCCGCTGGGCTTCTCGCTGGACGACCGGGAGATGCGCCGGGCCGGCCTCGATTATTGGGACGCGGTGGATCTCTGGGTCCATCCCCACTGGCGCGCCTTTCGGGAGGCGATGGATCGGGAGCGGTGTTTCTACTTCACCTCCAAGGCCGAACACCCGTTCTGGTCCGCGCCGTTCCGTCCCAACAGCTGCCTCGTCTTTGGGAACGAGACCGACGGCATGCCGGCGCGAATATTGGAAAAGCACCCGGAGCGTTGCTACCGCATTCCGATGACGTCGCAGGTCCGGAGCCTCAATCTGGCGACGGCAGTCGCGATCGTGTTGTATGAAGCGATCCGCCAGTGCCACAGGCACACCATGACGTGAGCTAGCGGCCTGTGGCCCCGCTAGCTGCCCGGCCCTGAACCGTTTACATTCTCTGCACCCGCACCGATCCACCCCCCTTCCGAAAATATGAAAGCGGGCCTGCAATGATGGACAAGATCGCAGTTGTGGGTGCCGGCCACGTCGGTGCCACCACCGCACAGCGGCTGGTCGAGAAGAATCTGGCGCGTAGCGTCGTGATGATCGATGTCCTCGAAGGAATTCCCCAAGGTAAAGCGCTCGACCAGTGGCAGGCCGGACCGATCGAGGGTTTCGACGGCAGGATGGTCGGCACCAACTCGTACGCGGAAGCCGCGGGCGCGGAGCTCTTCGTGGTGACGGCCGGCATCGCCCGGAAGCCGGGAATGAGCCGGGATGACCTCGTCAAGACCAACGCCGGAATCGTGCGGTCGGTGGCGCAGGAGATCAAGCAGGCGGCGCCCAAGGCCGTCGTCGTCGTGGTGTCGAACCCGCTCGACGTGATGTGTGCAGTCACCAAGCAGGCGACTGGCTTCCCGCGCGAGCGGGTGATGGGCATGGCCGGAGTGCTCGACACGGCACGGTACCGGACCTTCCTCGCCGATGCCATCGGCGTCTCGGTCGAGGACATCCAGGCGATGGTGTTGGGCGGCCACGGCGACACCATGGTGCCGCTCATTTCCTACACGACGGTCTCCGGCATTCCGGTGACCCAGCTCATCGACCGCGCGACCCTCGACAAGATCGTCGAGCGGACCCGTGGTGGCGGAGCCGAGATCGTGGGGCATCTCAAGACCGGGTCGGCGTATTATGCGCCGAGTGCGGCGGCGGTGCAGATGGTCGAGGCAATCGTCCTCGACAAGAAACGGCTGCTGCCATGCGCCGCCTGGCTCGACGGCGAATACGGGATCAAAGGCGTCTTCTGTGGCGTGCCGTGCCTGTTGGGGCGGGGTGGGCTCGAGCGCATCGTCGAAATCGAGCTGACTGCCGACGAGCAGGCGGCGCTCGAGAAATCGGCTGAGGCAGTCCGGTCCACGATGGCTGCTACGGGCTGAGGCGCGCGGCGCATGGGCTGGGCGCTCCGGTTTTACCGCTCCACCATCGGCAAGAAGATCCTGATGGCGGTCACGGGCCTGATCTGGGTCCTGTTCGTGATCGAGCACATGGTCGGCAACCTCCTGACATTGAAGGGTCCTGAGGCAATCAACCGGTACGCTGCCCTGCTGAAGTCGTCCGATGAAATCCTCTGGGCCTTCCGGATCGTGCTGTTTGTCGCGTTGGTGGTGCACGTGGACAGCATGCTCAAGCTCACCGCGCGTAACTGGACCAGCCGCCCGGCTCGGTATGCCAAGGTGGCGCATCAGACGTCCAGCCCGGCCTCGAGGACCATGCGCTGGGGTGGGGTGTTCCTGATCCTGTGGCTGGTCTATCACATTCTGCACTTTACCACGGGCCAAGTGCATCCCGACTTTAGCCACACCGATGTGTATCGCAACGTCACTGTGGCGTTCCAGAGTGGAGGGAAGGTGGCGCTGTACGGTGCCGCCATGGTGGCGCTGGCGCTCCACCTCTATCACGGCGCTTGGAGCATGTTTCAAACGGTGGGGGCGAATCATCCGCACCTCGAGAAACCCCGCCGCTGGGTGGCAACCGCGATCGCGATCCTGATACCGCTCGGGTTTATTACCGTACCGCTCGCGATCTACTTTGGGATCATCGGCTAGACCGAGGAACCGCATTCGCAATGGAGCTCAACGCCAATATCCCGTCCGGGCCGATCGCTGACGCGTGGGAGACCCACCGCTTCGACATGAAGTTGGTGAGCCCCGCCAATAAGCGCCGGTATACCATCATCGTGGTCGGGTCCGGGTTGGCTGGTGCGTCCGCCGCAGCGACGCTCGGCGAGTTGGGCTACAACGTCCTGTGCTTCACGTTCCACGACTCCCCACGGCGGGCCCACAGCATTGCAGCCCAGGGCGGCATCAACGCGGCCAAGAACTACCAGAACGATGGGGATAGCGTCTACCGGCTGTTCTACGACACCGTCAAGGGCGGAGATTTTCGGTCTCGCGAAGCCAACGTGTATCGCCTGGCCGAGATCAGCCTCAACATCATCGACCAGTGCGTCGCGCAGGGCGTGCCCTTCGCCCGCGAGTACGGCGGCCTGCTCGACAACCGGTCGTTCGGTGGCGCGCAGGTGTCCCGCACGTTCTATGCACGCGGCCAAACCGGGCAGCAACTGTTGCTCGGGGCCTACCAGGCGCTGGCCCGCCAGATTGCCGCGGGGTCGGTCAAGATGTTCACGCGCTCGGAGATGCTCGACCTGGTCGTGGTCGACGGGCACGCCCGCGGGATCGTCACGCGCGATCTGGTGAGTGGGAAGGTGGAGTCGTTCGCGGCCGACGCGGTGGTGCTCGGAACCGGTGGCTACAGCAATGTCTTCTACCTCTCGACCAATGCGAAGGCCTGTAACGTCACCGCCATCTGGCGGGCCTACAAGCGGGGAGCGGCCATGGCCAACCCCTGCTTCACGCAGATCCATCCCACCTGCATTCCTGTGGCCGGCGACTACCAGTCCAAGCTGACCCTGATGAGCGAGTCGCTCCGCAACGACGGCCGCGTCTGGGTGCCCAAGGCCAAAGGCGAAACCCGCCGCGCGCGCGACATACCGGAAGCGGAGCGGGACTATTTCCTGGAGCGGAAGTATCCCAGCTTCGGGAACCTTGCACCGCGCGACATCGCGAGCCGGAGCGCCAAAGAGGTGTGCGACGAGGGCCGCGGGGTGGGTGAGACGGGGCAGGGTGTCTACCTAGATTTTGCCGACTCCATTCAGCGGCTCGGTGAAGACACCATCCGGGAACGCTACGGTAACCTGTTCGAGATCTACGAGCGCATTACCGACGAGAACCCGTACCAGGTGCCGATGCGGATCTATCCGGCGCCGCACTACACCATGGGTGGTCTCTGGGTCGACTACAACCTGATGAGCACCATTCCAGGACTCCACGTCATCGGCGAAGCCAATTTCTCCGATCATGGGGCCAACCGGCTGGGCGCGAGCGCGCTGATGCAAGGTCTGGCCGACGGGTATTTCGTGTTGCCTTACACCATCGGACACTACTTGGCCACGTCGAAGCCCGGGCCGGTGGACACGTCGCACGCCGCCTTCCGCTCGGCGGAGCAGGACACCCAGGCTCGCACGGCACGGCTCCTCGACATCCGCGGCACGCGGACCGTGGATTCCTTTCATCAAGAGCTCGGCCGCCTCATGTGGAATCACTGCGGCATGGCACGCACGGCCGACGGGCTCACCCAGGCCCTCGAACGGATCCCTGCGCTACGCGAGGAATTCTGGCGCAACGTGACTGTGTCGGGCGGACCGGACCACCTGAACCAATCGCTGGAAAAGGCAGGTCGCGTGGCCGATTTCCTCGAGTTCGCCGAGCTCATGTGCCGTGACGCGCTCGACCGAGGCGAGTCGTGCGGCGGGCACTTCCGCGAGGAACACCAGACAGCGGACGGCGAGGCCCTGCGCGACGACGCCCAGTACGCCCACGCCTCGGTGTGGGAATACCGCGGCGAGGAGTCAGATCCCGTGCTGCACAAGGAGCCGCTCACGTTCGAGCACGTCGCACTCGCCCAGCGGAGCTACAAGTAGCCATGAAACTCACGCTACACGTCTGGCGACAGACCGGTCCCAACGAGGCAGGCCGGCTGGTCACGTACGACGTCCCCGACGCAAGCCCGGACATGTCGTTCCTGGAGATGCTGGACGTGGTGAACGAGCGGCTGATCGAGCGGGGCGAGGAGCCCATCGCGTTCGACCACGATTGCCGCGAAGGGATTTGTGGATCGTGCAGCCTGATGATCAACGGCGTGCCGCACGGCCCGCGTCGCGGCACGGCATCGTGCCAGCTGCATATGCGGACCTTCAAGGACGGCGACCACATCTGGGTTGAGCCGTTTCGCGCCCGTGCGTTTCCCATTGTCCGTGATCTGGTGGTCGACCGTTCCGCCTTCGACCGCGTGATCCAGGCAGGCGGATTCATCGGCGTGTCGACCGGGAGCGCCCCCGACGCCAACGCCATCCCGATCTCCAAGGCCGCCGCCGACCGGGCCATGGACGCTGCCGCCTGCATCGGGTGCGGTGCGTGTGTGGCGGCCTGCCCCAACGCATCCGCCATGTTGTTCACCGCGGCCAAGGTGAGCCATCTCGGGTTCCTGCCGCAGGGGCAACCGGAGCGGATGCGGCGAGCGCTGGCGATGGTCTCGCAAATGGACCTCGAGCATTTTGGCGGCTGCACAAACTACGGTGAGTGCACCGCCGCGTGCCCCAAGGAGATCCCGCTCGAGATGATCGCACGGCTCAACCGTGACTACCTCAAGGCGACCCTGGTCGCCCGTGACTAGGAGACAATGGGCGAAGGTGTGCACGAGGGCCCGCTGACTCCCGTCCTAGAACTACCCAACACAGGATAGACGCATTCGACCGCTGGCCCTAACTGCCGCGCTCTCCGCGGCGGCCGTACCGCTCGTGTCTCAAGCTCCCGCGACGCCGTGGATCGAGGTGCGCCTCGAGGTGAACCCCGTGCACGCGACCGTCGATCCGGTGCCGGGCGGCGGATCGCTGAGTGAGTTTCGGCTGGCCCGTCCCACCGTGGCCGTCGAGGCCGGAGTGCTGGGCGACAAGCTCAGGCTCCGGAGCGCCGTCATCTTCGAGGGATGGACCATGAGCGACGGCGAGCTGTCGCTCGGTGCCTTTGGCGAGGGATTTGTCGACCGGCGGCATCCGCACACCTACGTCCACGAACTCATGCTGTCAGCCGACGATCTCCTCGGGTCACTCGACGGGGGCGCCCGGGTATCCCTCGCCGTGGGCAAGGGATTCGTCGCGTTCGGCACCGACGACCCCATGAGCCGCCCGGCGCTGCGCTTTCCCGTCAATCATCACTGGAGCCAAGTGCTGGAGCGAGCGGTGGCTACCGTGGGTGCCAAGGTGGGTCCGGTCGCGGTGGAGGGCAGCCTGTTCAATGGCGACGAACCGGAAGAGCCGGGTCAGTGGCCCCGGATCGGGAATCGCTTCGGCGACTCACGGGCGCTCAGGGTGACGGTATTCCCCGCCACGGGAATTGAACTCCAAGGTTCCCACGCGGTCGTCGCGTCGCCGGAGCAACGCGAAGGAGCAGGGCCGGACCAATTCAAATGGAGTGCCTCGGCGCGGTGGGCGCGACCGATCGCCGGGCGCCCTGCCTACGCCCTCATGGAATGGGCCAGGACTTCTGAGCTGGATGGCGCCTTCGTGTTCTCCACCTTCCTCGCGGAAGGCCAGTACCGGATTGGACGGCACCGGATGTACTACCAGTTCGAGCGCACTGAGCGCCCCGAGGAGGAGCGCCAGCTCGACCTGTTTCGCACCGTGCGGCCCCACCACGATGACAATCTGCTCGGTGTCACCCGCTGGACGATCCATACCGTCGGCTACGGCGCCAACATCTCGCAGTGGGCCGGTGTTCGGTTGGAGCCGTTCGCCGAACTCTCGTTGGGCCGCGTGAGTCGAATTGGGGCCGGGCTGTTCGATCCGGAGGCCTTCTATGGCCGGCGGTCGCTCACCTCGCTGAGCGTCGGAGCGAGACTCGCCTGGGCGTCGGCCGGCGGGATGGAACACCGTATGGGCCGTTACGGCGTCGTGGCCATGCCGCGTCACTCGGGCACCCACGATCACTAACTGAGCGGATAAAAGGGGCTGAGATGCGAAGGGCCAGAACCTTTGACTGGTGGCACACGGGCATGGCGTGGATCCTCATTCTTGTCGGGTCCGGGTGCGGGTCGAACGAAAGCACCACCGGCCCGCCTCCACCGCCGCCTCCGAGTCCACCGTCCGTGAACAGCTTGGTCGTTGCAGCTGGCGATGGTCAAGTCGGAACTGTGGCGGCAGGCTTGACCGAGCCACTTACGGTGCGGGTGGAAGACACCAGCGGGCAGCCCGTGAGCGGAGTGTCGGTCAGTTGGTCCGTCGTAGCCGGCGGGGGAACGCTGTCCTCGGTCGCATCCTCGAGCGACGCTTCGGGCCTTGCTGCAGTGTCGTACACGATGGGCACGACCGCCGGCACGCAGCGCGTCCGTGCATCGATCGCAGGCACATCGACCACGGCCACCTTCACGGTTACCGCGCGCGCTGGTCCCCCGGCGACCCTGGCTGTGCTGGCCGGCAATGACCAGGCCGGGCCGACCGGTGCGGCACTGCCGGTCGCGTATCGCATTCGGGTCGATGATCAGTACGGCAACGTGGTCGAGGGAGCCACCGTGGCCTGGACGGTGGTCAAGGGAGGGGGAAGTGTCGCCGCGGCATCTTCGGTGACGGATGCCGCGGGCGCGGCGTCGGTCATCCACACTCTTGGCCCCCAGGGAGGAGGTCAATTGGTGGACGCTGCGGTTCAGGGCACCGCCGTTTCCCCCGTCCGATTTCACGCGACCGCCCGCTCCGCGTTCGCCATCACCGGCGGTGGATCCAACGTGGCCGAGCGATTCGGGTCCGACCTCTGGATCCACGGTGGTTACGGCTACAGCGGAACGTGGGGCAATCGCAACGGCACCCCGGGCAATGCGGTCAAGATCTGGCAACTCGATCCGTCGGGCGCACCGACGTTGATCGACAGTGTGGTGACGGCCGGCATCAGTACCGTCAGCGACGTAGAAGTAAGCGCCGACGGCAGCGTGCTCATGTTCAGTGCGGAGGGTGGGCCGAATGCCGGCCTGTACATCTATCGGCTGACCGATCCGCGTAGCCCGACCTTGGTAGACAGAGCGCTGGTATCGACAGGGCTCCACACGGCGACCTTCGGCTACATCGGCGGGAACACGTATGCCTTTGCGGCCAAGAACCCCGGCAGCCCCGCGCTCCTGATCTACCAGATCGACGCGACCGGACCCAATCCCATTACGCTCGTGTCCACCACGCCGATCCCGCCGGCCTACGGCATTCACGACACCTTCGTCCGCGACGGCATCGCCGTCGTCTCGGCCTGGGATACCGGTGTCATCTTGTACGACGTTGGGAACGGACTGCGCGGCGGCACGACGAGCACCCCGCTCGAGATCAGCCGCATCGCTACGGCCAACGGGAATTCCCACAACGCCTGGTGGTTTCATAACCCGAACACCGGTGAGCGGCGCTACCTATTTGTCGGTGAGGAAGGCCCCGGCGTGGTTGGGGGCGCCGCCTCCGGCGATATCCACGTCGTCGATGTGTCGGCCCTCAGCTCGCCGCGTGAAGTTGCCACCTTCAGCGTCGCCGGAGCGGGGACGCACAACTTCTGGATGGACGAGCAGGCGGAAGTGCTGTATGCTGCCTACTACAATGCTGGAATCGTGGCCATTGATGTCTCGGGCGACTTGAGTGGCGACCTGACCATCCGGGAGATCGCGAGGATCCAACCCGGGGGAACCGGCAACACCTTCACGTGGGGAGTGCAGCTCTATCAAGGGTCGGTCTATGCCGTCGACATGCTCTCCGGGTTCTGGCAGCTCTCGCGTCCCTAGTCGGGGCTCTGGCGTGCTCGCGTGGGCCCGGGTGAGCGGTATCGGCCTTGCCGTGCTACTGCTCCTCGCCCAGCCGCTGGGAGCGCAGGGACGACTCGCGGGCTTCTCACCGTCCGCGAGCGTCGAGGAACGTGCGCTCGAAGCGGAGCTCTCGCGCGTTCCCGATTCGGCGAGCGCGCGATCACATTCGCGGGCGCTGGCCTCGAGCGCACACGTGGCGGGCACGGCGGCTCAGCGCCGCACCGCCGACTACGTCCTGGACCATATGGCCCAATGGGGACTCGACACGAGCCGGGTCGAATTCCGGGTCTTCCTACCGTTCCACGACTCGACGGTCGTCGAGCTCGTGGCTCCCGAACGGGTTCGCCTCGTCCTCGAGGAGACCGCCGAGCCGTCCGACTCGGCGACGCTCGACGGCATCTGGCCGGCGATGAACGGCTATAGCGGTTCCGGAGACGTCACGGCCGCGGTCGTCTACGTCAATTACGGTCTTCCCGAGGACTACGCGGCGCTGGACTCGATGGGCGTGGAGGTCGAGGGCCGGGTGGTGATCGCACGGTACGGCCGGAGCTTTCGCGGCATCAAGGCCAGGGAGGCGGAGCGCAACGGCGCGGCGGCGCTCTTGCTCTACTCGGATCCTCAGGACGACGGCTACTTCCGCGGCGACGTCTATCCCGACGGGCCCATGCGTCCGGAGTCGGCGGTGCAACGC
>Ga0224512_10002934_pt1 | contig 15250 bp, 10 predicted proteins | sample SF_May12_sed_USG_4_FD_169103 | JGI IMG/M metagenome (GOLD analysis project Ga0224512, IMG submission 169103) | Sediment microbial communities from San Francisco Bay, California, United States - SF_May12_sed_USGS_13 | ecosystem: Environmental > Aquatic > Marine > Sediment | place: USA...
TGAAAAAATATTCTGAGGACATAGATTATCCAGGCAGACAAACCTAATACTTGGAAATCCACTAACGTAAAAATCACACGAATGAACATGCTTCATAAGATAAATTTCCAGCCGGCCCTCACAGCAAGAAAACTTTGGTTCCTAGATCACTCATTATTTTTTGGAATGCTGTTTCTCCTATTACTCGCGTCAGGCTGTAATCATACCCTTCGATCAGCTCTTGTCGGGGATATGGTACTAGAGGACGGGATGTTTCTGGTAGAGCGATTTGGTACCAAAAAATCAGAAATCCTGCCGATCCGAGAGAACGAAAAAGTGATTACTTATAACCAGGAGTTCATAGATCATACCGATCAGGAAAAAGAAATTCTGGTTGTAAATATAAATGAGTTTGTCCCACTTGAACTGGCTGAGAGCCCGCAGACAAAAGAGCAAAATGATAACCGGAAAATGCTTCTATTGCAGCTTTCCGAAGAAGCAAAAGAGCAATTGAAAACGTTCACGGCAACGCACCTCAACGCCCATGCGGCCATTGTTGTCAACAATAAAGCCCTGACCAAGCACAAGATCAAAACGGTGATCGATGGCGGGCTTTTACAAATCACCAGATGCACCGACAATGCCTGCGAAATGTTGTACACCGAACTTCAGGACAACGTCGTTGGTAAGGACTAGATACTAGCCAGTAAATGAGCTTGGGATAGGCCCATCCAAATTATGTGATTTTTCACTAAATCAGTCGATCGCGTTCGCAGGTGAAAAGTTAGAAAACCCAGGCAAGGATGCTGGTATGCGATATGCGAGCAGAGTCCAGATTATCTTGATCTAATATTCGATTATACTCTAAACCCTCAACTTTAAACAATTCGCCGTTCCACGTCCATGATCGAAAAACCACGAAGACACTATCCAACTTCATCAATTCAGTCGAGCGACGGAGCGCTTCGTTTTTCTGGGCACTCACGGTCTGCCGACAGGCAGGTAAAAAACTGAAGAATGAAAAAAAGTGCATTGCTCGCGAAGACCTAAGTACAGAGACTAATCTTCAGCCGTATTTGCATTTGGCAAAACCCCTAAATCCCCTGGAAGGGGACTTTTGACAAGATTTACCATTTTGCCTTAGCAGATGAAAAGTTAGAATACTGACGCTCACTTTATGTCAGCTAATCTTACTGACGCTTACATGTTCGGTCAGCACTGGGCGGAGTGTCAGAAATTGAGTTGTTTTAGCTCCGCTAGAGATAAAGCATTATCTTCTGAATCGGTAGTGAGATGGAAGCGATATCAGTGACCATCAAACAAAGTTGTTCTTCCGAAAATTATCTAAAAGGAAGTCGAAAACATGAAGAACCAAATGACCCCTGAATCATTTCAAACCAGTACCATAGCGGTCTGTTGTTTGCTACTTGCAACACTTCTACTCTATCCCTTACCTGCCGCTGCCCAGCAGATCATTTTCGAAGCAAAGTTCGACAGCACTTTCCACTCGGAAGAAAATGAAGCACCCGTGGTAGCTTCGGGTCTAAGTTTTGCAAAAGGAGTGTCCGGGCAAGGGGTTGTACTTGATTCTGGAGCCATCCTGCAGTATACCCTTCAGGACAATATCAAGACCTCAGAAGGCACCCTATCCCTTTGGGTGCAACCCAATTGGGATCCAGGCGAGGTACTTTATCGGATCATGGTCCTCGGCAACGAACCCCGAAATTTTGAACTCCATGTAGACGAAGGGAAACAACTGGCATTTTCGGTGAATACCTCTCAAATTGAAAATAAACCGATCAAGGTAGCCTTTGCCTCGGCTGATGGTTGGAGGGCGAATACCTGGTATTTCCTGACCTTCAGCTGGAGTGCGGAGAAGATAGTGATCTATGTCAATGGGAAGAAAGCGGGTGAGGAAGCGGTAGGGTTTGATATACCGGCAACTGCTGATGAGGTATTTCATTTGGGATCGCTGGATGGAGGACAAGCGTTTGAGGGGATTTGCGACGAATTGCGCGTATATGATGGATCGCTCACCCCGGAGGTGGTGCAATCCCTATATGATGAGTACTTGGATCAACTGCCAAATGCCAATAACATCTCTGTGATCGACCTGTTTGGCCGGGATGTCACCTCTGGCATCACCCTGGTGGACTGGGAAGGTCCTGTCCGTAACCCAGCCATGAAATATTCTTTGATGGGAAACGATGCATTGGTATATCCACTGACGGTGAATTTATCTTCGGCTGAGGAACAGTCCTCATTTAGCTTACCGTCTACGATCTCAAAAAATGGTCCGACCAAGAGTATGTCGATAACTGCTCCTGATGAATTGTACTCCTTTCTATTCTCCATCTACATGGATGAAAATGGTGACAGTGAGACCTTCGATTTAGTTCTCCAATACAATATGGATGGCATTCCGGCCCGCCAGATCGTGCCCGTGACCGTCATTGATCAAGATGTTGATCGACCTTTATCTTATCCGGTTATCGTTGATTTTTCCGAAGCCAGGCATCCAGTTATGCTCGACGAGGCAGCACAGATGGTGATCAAGCAAGCAGCGGAAGATTGGCTGTACTACGTTGATGGAAATGATATCGATAGCATCGGAAAGGGTGAGAGTTTTCTAATCGCCGGGGGTCAGGATCACTTATTTGAAGAAAAAATATTGGAGAATCCCGTGGCCTATAAAGGATATTATCTTTTTGCCTATGGAAACACAAATGCAGGGCCATGTGTATGCTCGACCGGGGCTCCAAACAGAGAACTTCTTCAAACAAGAAATGGTGAGGTGGTGCCAATTTTCCGAGTTGGAGGCCTTCATTTAAATGTGTTTGGGCAGGCATTTGAAACAGAACCCACCGGATGGGAAGTCCTGAGTCCCTATGAAAACTGGACACAAGAAGGTCTTATTGGTACGGATATGTACACCCTTGCCAAGCACGAAATTGGTCATGCCATGGTCTTTGAAAACTCCCCCCTATTCCTGCTGGCTCAAGGCCGGGACCCAAACAATCCTTTCCCTGATGAGTCGATTATACCGGTACCAAACGGTTTCACCAGTCCAGCGATAACGGCCTACTATCCGGATACAATTGTACCCTTGTTTCCGGAGTCCCTGTCCCATCTCTTTGATGTGATTGATCCCGCGAGTCAATCCACGGTTTATGGAGGGGCAGTGGAAGAACCCATAATGCCCCATGGCCGGGAGATGCTGACTAAACTGGATATCCTGATTATGGAATCAGTAGGATACCCTCTTAGAGATAATGGTGTGACCCGCTCTCTCACACTTACATCAGATGCATCCTTCGACGGAGCTTTGAACGAGGACTACAATCTAAAACTCACTGCCCTTGGCGGAATACCGGTCTACTATTATGAAATCATCGGTGGTGTTTTACCCGATGGATTGGCACTGGACTCAAAGACCGGAGAAATAACCGGTGTGCCTTCAGAATCAGGTACGTTTGACATCACCTTCCGGGTAAAAGATTATGACGAAAGAAGTGTGGGTGCCGCTTTGCAAGTCACCATTAACATTACCGACGAGACCACTGCGACAGACGATTTTTCTTCAAGCAATGCCGGTGGTTTTACGCTGCAGCAAAACTATCCCAATCCTTTTAGTCCGGAGACTATCATTCAATTTGATCTGCCGAAATCGAGTTACATCACATTAAAGATTTACAATTTACTCGGCGATGAAGTCCGTACCCTGGTTCAGGAATTGGTGCCGGAGGGTACCTTTCAGGTAACCTGGGACGGTAGAAATAAAAGGGGCCAGCGAATGGCCAGTGGTGTGTATATCTACCAATTGGCTGATGGAGAAACCTTTTCTCAGACTCGAAAGTTGATCATGTTGTAGGACATAATCAGCATATAAAGCCTAGTGCCTTTTAGGGCTATCTGATATAATTAAAGGACCTGGATCCCGCCTCTGACTGCTCCTGATATAACAGGTAAAATCAGTCACTCGCCAAACATCACTCTCTTAGGATCTTATATGAAGGAGAGCATATTTTTGGGGACCCTCCTTACTTTTAATTTAATGGGACGTTAGACATTAATACCCTACATACGAAACACGTGATAAAGAAGATCAATGGCATCAAAAAACTACGTACTAACTCCTGAAATTGCCGACTATATCCAATCGGTATCCCTCAGAGAACCTTCGATTTTGCAGAGACTGCGTAAAGAAACTCAGCAAATGGATGAAGGGGTCATGCAAGTTTCTCCGGAGCTAGGGCAATTTATGCGCCTTCTAATCAAGTTAACCGGATCAAAAAACATCCTGGAAATAGGTGTGTTCACAGGTTACAGCACGTTGAGTATGGCCTCAGCTATTCCGGAACAGGGCCGTATTGTTGCCTGCGACATTAGCGACGAATGGACAAGCATAGCCCGAAAGTATTGGGAAGAGGCCGGAGTTCAACATAAAATCGACCTTCACCTTGCCCCTGCATTGCAAACCTTAAAGGAGCTTGAGCAACAGGGTAAGACTTCGTATTTCGATTTGGTTTTTGTGGATGCGGATAAAGCCAACTACCCCGCTTACTACGAGTTATGCATAGAATTGCTTCGTCCAAACGGCTTGATGTTAATCGACAACACACTGTGGGGTTTCAAGGTTGCGGACCCGAATATTGTCGATCTGGAAACAAATGCAATTCAAAAACTCAACAGAAAACTTTCAGAGGACGACCGGGTAGATATCAGCATGTTGCTCTTTGGCGACGGCTTAACCATGCTGCGAAAGAGATGAGCCTGGGAATTCCTCAGATACCCAGTTCCACAAATTTCCATTTCCACAACTCCGCAATTCCACAATTCCCCAAATACACAATTACACAAATACACAGTTCAACAAATACACAGTTCAACAATCATGTCGCCCAGGTTTTCCCACCTGCTTCGTCCAAAGGCATGCACCCCTGAAAGTCACCCGGAATTGGATCATAATTGAGTACCTGCGTGGCCCCGACTTCAGAGGTAAAGAAGCCGAGCACGGTCATTTCCTTGGCAAGTAAAAAGAACGGCTTGGTGTCGGCATCCTGCTCCTGCTGTCGAGCTTCCTCTGCCAACTCGGTCACCATCACATGTTGCTCCTCAGGCGTCTTCCCGGTAAACTTTCGTTCGGCCAGTGACGCCAGGCCATCCATGAATGCGTTGCGTTCCGCTTCCGGCAAGTATCCTGCCACCATGCTATCGATAAATCGTTCGACCCCTGCCTGTCTTGCTCCCGGTGTCGACGTCTCTGGCAATATCTGCTCCGCCAGGGCGGCGACTATGAGGACTTCTTTGGGAGTGAGGGCTTCAGGTCTCCAGTCCAGGACAGCATCTGCTTTGCAACCTGCCAGCACTCCCATAACTAGAGAGGTGCTTAGTGCTCCCCCCATGATTTTAGAAGCTTTTTGAATGGCTTCACGACGATTGATCTTATCCAATGGCTGCTTCATTAGAGATTCCTTTTGTTTAGTTCTTTAATCGCATAGTCGCAGGCTCTTGCAGTCATCGCCATAAAAGTGAGTGAGGGATTACCCCAGCTATCGGAACACATACCCGAACCATCGGTGGCAAAAACGTTGGGAACATCGTGCATCTGATTCCAGCGGTTTAAGACCGATGTTTTTGGATCTCTACCCATTCGCGCCGAACCCATTTCATGTATGCTAAGCCCCGGTTCGCTTGGCTCATCATAGGTCGTAATATTCTTGAACCCTGCCACTTCAAGCATTTCGGCGCTGGCGCTTTGCATTTCTTTTCGCATCGCCATTTCGTTTTCACCATGAGCTACATCCATCACCAGCTTTGGCAGTTCCCAAGGATCAAGCTGGTCATAGTCAAGATAGATCCGGTTGTCGTGATTAGGAAGGCATTCTCCAAAACCAAGGAAATTAAATGTCCAGGGACCGGGTACTGTCAACCGATCTTTGTAGTCCGCTCCGAATGCGAAGGCATCCGGCTCATTCCTCCAATAACCTCTGCGCGACCCGAAGCCATATAGTACAAATCCCCGGAGGTAGTCTTTGCGACGGGTCTTTCCATCCAAATTTTGAAATCTGGGCACCAATACCCCTACGGGCCGGCGGCCCTTATAATACAGGTCGGTGTAGCCATCGTGCTGTCCGTAAGCTCCTACCCGAAAGTGATTATCCATCACGTTATGCCCTAGTTCACCACTCGTGTTGCCCAGGCCATCAGGAAACGATTCCTTAACTGATCGCAGTAAGATCGCAGTCGATGCCAGAGCTGAGGCACATAAAAAAATGACCTTCCCATAGAATTCCATAGACTCTTTCGTCTGAGCATCAACGATCCGGACTCCCGAGGCTTTCTTTCTATCCTTATCATATAAAATCGTGTGCACAATTGAATGTGGTCGTAAAGTCATATTGCCGGTTGCTTCGGCGGCAGGCAAGGTCACGACGTTGCTGCTGAAATAGGCTCCATAAGGACATCCGCGTTCGCACAGATTACGGGCCATACAGGCCCCGCGGCCGCCATGAGGCTTAGTAATATTTGCACTCCGGCCAATCGCCAGCATCCGGTCAGAATAGTGCTCGGCGATTTTCTGTTTAACATGCTTCTCGATGCAATTCATTTCCCAAGGTGGCAGAAACTTGCCATCAGGTGTTTGAGGAATACCATCTCGCTCTCCACTGACACCGATATAGGATTCGACGTAGTCATACCAGGGAGCTAAATCGCGGTACCGGATAGGCCAGTCGATGCCCACACCATCCCGGGCAGGAGCATCGAAGTCATAGTCGCTCCAGCGATAGGCCCACCGCGCCCACATGAGCGATTTGCCTCCAACGTGATTGCCTCTCATCCAGGTGAATGGCCTCTTCTGGATATAGGGGTGATCCCGGTCATTAACAAAGAAATGCTTGGTGGATTGTCGAACCGCATACGCAGTCCGATGTTGAACCGGGTAGTCTTCCGCGATCTCCCTCGGGGTCAGCTGGTCACCATAGGGTAAATCCCAGGGATCCCAATTCATGGTGGGATAGTCGGCGATGTGTCGCACCATCCGGCCTCGCTCCAGTACGAGAGTTTTGAGTCCTTTTTCACAAAGCTCCTTGGCGGCCCAGCCTCCACTTATTCCCGATCCAACTACAATCGCATCGTAAGTATTTTGTTGTACTGACTGTAAATTAATGTTCATATCATCGAGGCCTTATTGACCTATCAACCTATGAGATTTACGAAGTAAAAGAGAAGAGCTAGATCACGACCAAGGCTGATCCCGATCCGTCACACTCGACCAGGCCACGCCAAACAACACGACCATAAGATCTCATCAAAAAGGAATAGTGCTTCATCTTTGAATGTTTCCGATCAATTTAAAAATCATCAGACGTTAAAAAAGACGCAGAGGCGCTCCACAGTCTGTTACAAAAAATCAATGGCATCAAAACACTACGCACTGACTCCGGAAATTGCCGACTATATCCAATCGGTGTCCCTCCGCGAACCAGATATTTTGCAAAAGTTGCGTACAGAAACTCAACAATTGCATGAAGGTGCAATGCAACATTCTCCGGAGCTGGGGCAATTTAAGCGGCTTTAAATCCAGTTAACCGCATCAAAAAACATTCTGGAATTAGGTGTTTTCACAGGCTACAGTACTTTGAGTATGGCCTTTGCCATCCCGGAGCAGGGTCGTATTGTTGCTTGCGACATTAGTGACGAATGGAAAAGCATCGCTCGAAAGTACTTGCAAGAGGCCGGTGTGCAACAGAAAATTCACTTGCACCTCGCTCCTGCATTACAAACCTTGAAGGAACTTTAGCAACAAGGCCAATCCCCATTTTTCGATTTTATTTTTGTGGATGCCGATAAAGCCAACTACCGGTCTACTACGAGCTCTGCATAAAAAATCTTCTGCCAAACGGCTTGATGCTCATCGATAACACACTGTGGGAATTCAAGGTTGCAGATCCGAATATTGTCGATCTGGAAACCAATGCGATCCAAAAACTCAACAGACAGCTTTCGGATGACGACCGGGTAGATATCAGCATGCTGCTTTTTGGTGACGGCTTAACAATGCTGCGTAAGAGATGACTCAAGAGAGTAACTGATCGCAAGTGACTACATTAGCCATCAGAACGTTATTAGGTTATAAGTCAACCGAGGTGTTATCGTGAGGCCTCACCTGCAAGATGGATGAAAAATGAAGTTCTTAACAGCCATATTGATGTTACTCCCTTTCTTTACGTTAGCTCAGATTGACTTCACACAGGTATCGGAGATCGACAATACATTTTTCAAACTAGACAGATTCTGGCGAGGAGCTGACGGAGGTGCGACCGTGGCTTTGGGCCCTCACAGGATCTTATGGCTCTTCAGCGATACCTTTATCGATCTGGATGGTACCGGAAAAAGATCCAATGCTAAATCGATGATTCGCAACAGTATCGCGATTCAACATTCCATTTCGTTAGATGCAGAAGTGACTTACCACTATAGGGGGACCGTGGAAGATCCGCAGGATTTCTTCCAGCTGGAAGGCGGCAATTGGTTCTGGACGGGCCATGGAGTCCTGATCGGCGACAAACTTGTTGTATTTCTCATGGAGGTTAAATCAACAAATACCGGGTTAGGGTTTGAGATCATCGGATGGTGGATGGCACGAGTGGATAATCCCGCTGATAACCCGGATAATTGGATTATAAATTATTTCAAGGGGCCGGAGACATTCGGGGTGATAGCCGGATCCTCGGCAGTCCTTCAGGAGGCGGACTATATCTACACCTTTGGCGTGAAAGAGCCCGATAGTCATGAAACCTATTTATTTCGTTTTGAAAAAACCAGACTATATCACGGAGACCTGTCCAATCTCGAATGTTGGATCGATCAATCCTGGACAACTATCGTACCCGAAGAACCAAAGCCGTCTTCCCTTTTCATTGGTCAGACTGAGTTTTCTGTGCACTTTGACAGGGACTTAAATAAATACATTCAAATACAGACATATGGCTTTGGCCAGGCCTCCCTTGGATACCGCCTGGCAGATCAACTTCAGGGACCCTGGTCGGAGCCGGTATTATTTTATGCACCTGTCTTGCAGGATGATGGCGAATTTGTCTACTCCGCAAATGCCCATCCTGAATTAAGTTCTCAGGGAATAATTATCACTTACAATGTTAATCATGCCAGTTTCGAGAGGCTGCTTACCAATGAGAATATCTACTTTCCCAAAATCATCAAGCTTCAATTTTGATCGCTCACGGCAGAATCGTTGTATGACTTGAAGACAGAAGAGAGAAATAAAGGATAATAATGGTAACTATCATGTAGATTTATTGCACATGATTTGAGCTGCGCTGAGTTTTTTACAGTGAAGCGCTTGAGTTCTGATCGTAAAATTTTGAATTAGATGATCTACCGTAAATCGTTCCTACTTCCTTTAGTATTCATCATCAAAGTGACTTCCCTGGCCGCTCAGGGTACTTACCAACAACAACCAAACCTCGAAGCCCGGGGTGTAGGTCTCCTCCATACCGAAAATTTGATCTTTAAAGACCATAATAAGAATGAAAAGTTAGACATCTACGAGGATTGGCGCTCGCCTGTTGAAGGCCGTATCGAAGACCTGCTCAGTCAAATGAATCTTGAGGAGAAAGTCGGCATGCTACTGATTAATACCCTCAATGCCGAGGATTATGGTGAAGTACCTGAAAGAGCAATTGATTTGATCGAAGATCAGAAGATGACCAGATTCATCTTCCGAAACACCATAGCATGGAATCCCGACAGATCAGGTGGCGGACATCCTTTCCGGGGCACTCAAATAACTCCCTTTGAAGCAGCTCAGTTCATGAATGCTGTGCAGGAACTGGCCGAAGGAACCCGTCTGGGGATTCCTTTACTATTCAAATCGAACGCAAGAAATCATATGGACTATGATTCCCGGGCGGGTATCAATGTCGCATCTGGTGCATTCTCCTCTTGGCCAAAAGAGAGTGGACTGGCTGCCACCAGGGATATGGATTTGATCGCAGACTTTGCCCGTACAATGGCCATGGAATGGAAAGCAGTTGGGATCAGGGGCATGTATGGCTACATGGCTGACCTCTCCACAGAACCTCGATGGTACCGGGTGCACGAAACCTTCACCGAAGACAGTGATCTGGCATCTGATATCATCAGCACCCTGGTGAAGAACCTGCAGGGAGAATCATTGAATTCAGAGAGTATCGCTCTTACGATTAAACATTTTCCCGGTGGCGGACCCCAGGAAGGAGGTGGTGACCCTCATTATGATTTTGGGAAGAACCAGATCTATCCTACTGACCATTTTGATTATCATGTGGCGCCCTTCAAAGCCGCCATCGATGCCGGCTCGTCCTCGATCATGGCATATTATGGCATTCCGGTAGATCAACCCTACCATCCCAATACGGTCGGAATGGCATTCTCTAAAGGGATCCTTACGGATCTGCTGAGAAAAAAACTGGGCTTTAAGGGATACATTAATTCCGATACCGGAATCATCGGATCCAGAGCCTGGGGATTGGAAGACAAAAGCGTCGATGAGCAGATATTGGTTGCACTGGACGCTGGTACCGATATCTTGTCCGGGTTTGACGACAACAAGCAGATCAAAGATTTGGTAACCTCAGGGAAGCTCACCGAAAACCGGGTGGACATATCTGTAAGGAGATTGCTGAAAGAGCAATTTGAACTGGGACTCTTCGAAAACCCGTATATAGATCCGAACCGGGCCGATTACTTGTTAGGAAATCCATCATTTCAAAGGAAGGCTGATCTGGCCCAGAGAAAATCCATTGTCCTGTTGCAGAATAATATGAATCTGCCATTGAGCCTGCCTGAGAAAAATGATACCATCAAGATGCTCACCATGGGAGTCGATGCGAAGATCTTTGAGCAAGACCCTTTCTCCGGTTTTATGCCAATTTCCGCAGATTACAATCCCCAAGCTAACGAATCCTTACCCCCTTTGCCGGAAGATATCGATTATGCGCTTCTCCGTATACACGTGACTAATGACCGTAGTGGTGGAAGGATGTTTGGAGGAGCTTTACCTGATGAATTAAACCTGATTTCCTTCTCAGAAATGGCCAAATCAAAATCCTGGATTGTGAAGCCGGCTCTAGAAGACATTCAATCCATCATGGAAAGTGTGGGAGCAGAAAAAACCATTCTATCCATTGACTTTCGTCAACCTTACGTGCTGGATGCAGAAAGCAGGCTCCTGGAAGCAGGTGGGATCATAGCCACATTTGGAGTATCGGATGCCGCCATCATGGATATCATCACCGGCAGATTTACACCCTCTGGCAAGTTGCCTTTTGCATTGGGCAAATCTGCTGAAGCCATCCGTCGGCAAGCACCGGATGCACCCGGTTACTCGCAAGAGGATACGCTTTTCCCATTTGGTTTTGGGCTGAGCTATCAATGACTGGATTGCCAAATGACATCAAACCGGGAAGCAGCCAGCCAATGGAATCAATCGGTCAGTGCCCGGTATATCACTGCATGACCCTTCCGGATCTTGTCCGCAACATCACTCTTGGAGTTGATCTAGATCCAGCAGAGCTCTTTCGAGTTCCTCTATGTATATTACTCCAAGTAAACAGGCCCGAATGAATAAATACGCACTACATGGCAAGCTCACAGCGTTGGAGGGCAAGGTCGAAGATTTGGCAGAAATTCTCCTGAAAGCCTCAGAAATTGTCTCAGGAGCTGCAGGTTGTCATCTTTATGTGATCAGTAAAGACATAGCAGACACCGACAGCGTCTGGATCACCGAAATCTGGGATACCAAAGAAGATCATGATGAGTCTTTAAAGCTGCCTGCAGTACGGGAACTGATCGGGCAGGCGATGCCACTTCTCAACGGAATGCCGGAGAAAGGACAGGAGTTGGAAGTGTTGGGTGGGCTTGGGCTTTAATAGCTGCCAAAAACCCACAGGCAATCCTTCCTTAGTGATAAATGCTGTGAAGTTTATTTAAAGGATATCTTTTCTTCAATAATCTCCAGGAGGGTATCGCTTTTTATGTAGATGAGCTCTGCTGCATCTATCAATTTCTTGGAGATCAGGGCAACATTAATACTATCGTTGGCCAGGGAGGTAGCCATGGTGCTGGTAATTTTACGCTCACGAATCAGCTCATCCAGTGTTCCATCCAGCAGTACATCACTTTTCTCTGCCTTTCCCTTCAACTTCTCCATCTTATCCAGGTGTTTTTTAGGATCCTTGGCTGTTCTTAATTGAAATAGTTCTCTCAGCACTTTCGCCACCTTTTGACGTAATCGGTCATATTCCTTTTGGATGTGTTCGTTAGGAGATACCAGATATTCATTCATGTTCTGCCTAATTCCACCCAGAGCTTTGATAGCTTCAACTATATTTCGATTTGCCAGTTTAATCCGGGCAAACTCCTTGGTCATTTCGGGTGTCAACGCAAATTGTGATTGCGAAATAGTGGCATATTCAATGATCTTGCTGTAGATAGTTTTCACCTTCTGCACATACATTTCTTCGATATCAACATCGATTTCTTCCCTCGATTTCTCCACGACTTTTTTGATTTTCTCCTCACTCTTAAGATCGGTCCGGTGCAGATTAAGTCCATGAGCCACGATCTTTAGAGTGGATTCCTCAAACAGCCTTTTGGTTTCATTCAAAAGAGCCCGTATAGCCGTTTGAGGATAAGCCATTGAGCTTTGATTTAGGAATCTTGGATAGTCAATCAAGTCCTCCTCGAGTTTCTCTTTAAAGACCTTATGCAGGACCTTGACCAAAGGGTTGATCATAGGGACCATTACTGCCACACCGATGAGATTAAATACGGTGTGGAAAATCGATAATTTGAAAGTAAAATTGTCTTCGGCAACTCCGAAATTAATTGAAATGAAATCGACAAATTGCCTGAGGTATCCGATAAAAATAAGAGCAATCAACCCGGTCACGATATTAAATACGAAATGAGCACCTGCAAGTCTTTTGCCGGCAATATTTGCACTCAGAGACCCAATAATGGCGGTAATAGTGGTTCCGATATTTGCTCCAATTGCTATTGCCAGTGAATTGGTGTAAGTGATTTGGCCTACTGCCAGAGCGGTGAGAGTCAACGCCATGGTGGCACTGCTGGACTGCAATATCAAAGTTATCGCAATCCCGATGGCGGTATACACTATAAGCCCAGTGATGCCTGGCATCGCATAGTCTGCCAGATTAATAGTCTCCTTGTACGTATCGAATCCATCCTTCATGAAATAAATTCCCAGAAAAAAAAAGCCTAGACCAGCAAGCACATGCCCTATCCCTTTAACCTTCTTCGACTTTTGTAGAACAAGGATGATTCCAAAGGCTAGCATTGGCATGGCCAGGCTCGCAATGTCGACCTTTAGACCAAAAACTGATACGAGCCATGCTGTTGCAGTAGTTCCAATATTTGCACCAAAAATGATCCCAATACCAGCATTTAATCCGATAAGTCCGGCGCTGATAAATGAAATGGCAATCACTGAAATCAAAGAACTCGATTGCAATACTGCGGTGATTAAGAATCCCAATCCAAGGCTTTTATACAGCTTGTTTGTCGCTCTTTGCAGAAGCTTCTGCAAGGGTCCGGCTACAAAAGAATTAAATCCATCTTCCAGCATGATCATGCCAAAGAGAAGGATGGCGATACCCGCTGCGATCTCTTTTAACGTTGGATTAGTAAAGAGAACAAAGCCAAGTAGGATGAGCAAGCCAGGTAAGAAAAGCTTCTTAAACATCAGACCTCAAACTAACCCATTTAGTTAAATTAGAAAAGTGAATTTGTGCGCTACTCTGAAGTCGAAACAAATAGTGAATGTTTACAAAACACTAAATTGCCAGGAATTTTTTATCTAGCAAGCTTTATACACTTCGCTAGTCTTCAAGATCGAGACTAATTAATGACCACAAAGACTCTCGTCAAAACCTGGTTTGCCACCTGGGAAAAAGGGGACTTTCAAAGCATTCCGGTAAGGGATGATTTTCGACATACCAGTCCTTTTGGAACCATCGAAGGAAAAACGGCCTATCTCGAATTGGTTGAGAAGAATCGAGACAAGTTTCTCGGATACAAGTTTGTCATTCACGACGCCTTATACGGCGATGACAGTGCCTGCGTGCGATATACGGCTATCCAAGGAGCATTTACTCTGGATGTGAGCGAGTGGTATTACATCCGGGATAATCAAATCAGTGAAATCATCGCCTACTACCATATTGGTGAAATCCGGGAAGAGAGGCAGCTTGAGGAATAGATCTAATAAGCGACCCAACTACTCTAAGCGATCCGCCACTAGGTGTCCGAAGTCATTTGCTGGCTTTTCTATGAATAAATAAGAAATATGGCAAAGACCGATTGTAAGTGCAATGGAAATGATCAGATAGGCACTAAGATGCCACCCGGCAAACCAGCTTTGGTTTCGAGCTACATACTCCAGAAAGCTAAAAACCACCGGGTGTAATAGGTAAATCGAGTAACTGATTACACCCAGGTACACGGCAAACTTCGGTGGACGCCTCCACAACTTCACTCCGGAAAAAAAGATCGCGATCCCCACCAGATAAGCAACAGCGTCGAGCACATGGGTTGAGTCGACACCAGTAAGATGCTGAAAAAGGACCAACACTGGAATTGATAATATGACGATCAACTGGAGGAAAAACAAGGTCCTCGTTTCAATGGCCTGGTTCAATAATTTGAAGGAGTGTCCATCCCGATCAAATTGATGCCGGTAGATGACTCCTAAAAACATTAGGCTGAGATGGTAGGGAGTCGCTGTCCAATGGGGTAGTGATGGGTGAAACTGAGGAATGATTAGAAATCCGATCAGGAGCAAATACAAGCAAATCGTGAATACCAGGTACAACTCCAGTCTTCTCAGCCATCCAAACCAGGTCAGCAGAAATACAATCAAATAGAAGATCAACTCGGTCTCCAACGTCCAGTAGAGTCCAATGATAAACCGCTCTGAAAAAAAAGCAGGAACCATTGTAGCATTGCCGGCAACCAGTGATAAGGTGATACCGCGATCATGCAAATACCAGATCGCAAAAAGCCCCAGAATCATTGAAAACCAAAAAAGCGGATAGAGCCGGTAGAAGCGCTTCACTAAAAATTTCTTAAGGGGCCGGGCTCGATCCAGCCTGATGCTTTTGGGAATGACGAAACCACTGATGATAAAGAAGACGGTAATGCCCATTCTTCCGATATCGAACTGCTGAAAAACACGCATCAACGCCGC
>Ga0224512_10002935_pt1 | contig 15249 bp, 12 predicted proteins | sample SF_May12_sed_USG_4_FD_169103 | JGI IMG/M metagenome (GOLD analysis project Ga0224512, IMG submission 169103) | Sediment microbial communities from San Francisco Bay, California, United States - SF_May12_sed_USGS_13 | ecosystem: Environmental > Aquatic > Marine > Sediment | place: USA...
GAACCGGACGGCCGAGGCCATCGTGCGCTCCGCCGGACTGAAACGAACCCTCATCGAGGCCTCGGGCAACGGGCCGCAGATCGTGCTCGATGACGGCGATCTCGAGCGGGCGGCGGAAGCCGCCGTCTACGGTGCCACCTTCGTGGCCGGGCAGTGTTGTGTCGCCACCGAACGGTTGCTGGTGCAGGAGTCGATCCATGACCGGTTCGTCGAACTCCTCCTGGCTGCGGCCGCCGAACCGCGGCTCGGTGACCCGATGGACACCGACACCACCTATGGTCCGGTCAACAACGAGACCGTTGCGGCCCGGATGGACGCCCACGTGGCCGACGCCGCAGAGCGGGGGGCCACGGTCCTGCTCGGCGGTCGGCGGTCGGACGACTTCGGGTCCGACCTGTTCTGGCCCCTGACCGTCATCGACGGCGTCACACCGCAGATGGCGGCGTTCCGGGGGGAGACGTTCGGGCCCATCCTGCCGATCACCACCTTCGGCGACGACACCCAGGCCATCACCCTGGCCAACGATTCGGACCTCGGCCTGCAGGCTTCGGTGTTCACCGCTTCGCTCAGCCGGGCCCACCGCTTCATCGACGAGCTTCGCACCGGCACGGTTCTGGTCAACGAGTCGACCAATTTCTGGGAGCAGCATCCGCCCTTCGGCGGAGCCGGCGGCACCCGTACCGGCTGGGGCCGCATCGGCGGGAAGTACACGCTGCACGACATGACCGACCTTCGAACGGCCGTCATCGACGTACGGTGATGTGTGCCCTGACTCGTCGGTTCGGAGTCGAGCGAGTTCTGGGGTCTGGCCCGGCCCCGCCCATGCCGGGCTCGTCCGCCGGCGATGATGTGGCTCCACTGCTTGGGGTCGGCGACGCTTGGACTCACGGAGGTTGTGACCTTCGGCTCTGCCTGTCTCCGGCACCTACCTGCAGGATGGAGGGGGAGCGAGAGGACATGAGCATTTGCTGAGCCTTCAACGGTCACGGTTGGCAACCGTACTGGTTGCGTTCGGTCTGTTGACCGGCTGTGCCAACGGTGGCGAGTCCGACAACACCGTTCGCGATGCCGCCATCTACCGGGCGGTGGTCGTCGACCTCGTCGATCGTTCCCGGGCCGACCTCGAGCCGTCGGAGGACCTGCCCGTTCTCTTCATCGAGGCGCTCGGCGTTGACGGGATCCCCCTCCAGGTTCAGGTCGAGGTCGTCGCGGGCTTTGTCGAGCAGTATGAGATCCGTTTCATCGATCAGTTTGATGAGGCGGTCGAGGTTGATCTACCCGGCCAGCCGGTTCGGCCCCAGAGCCTGCTCATCGGCCTTGGGGACATCGACGTCGACGAGACCGCCGAGGTCCACAGCGAGCTCTACCTCAGTGTCGATGACATCCGGGGCTTCAGCTACACGCTGGTGGGGGCTGACGATGGTCAGTGGGATGTTGTCGGCGAACCGGTCGACATCGAGCCTGAAGGCCTCGTGCCGTGACCATGACCGCATCGGGTGTTGGCAGGCCGTATCCGGCCGACCGGTCGTTGCTGGGAGACAGCGCGGCGTGGACGCTCCTGCCGGTTCAAGCCTTCCACAGTGCAGGTGAGGCGCTGTTCGCGCTCTCGCTGGTCGGGTCGCTGTTCTTCAACGTCAGCGTCGATGCAGCCAGGCCACGGATCCTGCTCTACCTGGCGCTCACCATGGCGCCGTTCGCAGTGTTGGCGCCGCTGATCGGACCGGTCATCGACCGGTTGCGGGGCGGACATCGTGCCGTCCTCATGGTGTCGATCGGTGGACGAGCGGTGATGGCCCTCCTGCTCGCATCCCAACTCAAGTCGCTGCTGCTCTACCCGCAGGCCTTCGTGATCGTCGTGTTGGCCAAGGTCTACACGGTGGGTCGCAATGCGCTGATCCCATCGCTGGTCGATGATCGCAATCACCTGGTCGTGGTGAACTCCAGGTTGGCCAGAGTCGGCGCAACGGCCGGCGTCGTGGCGGCCGGGCTCGGGCTGGCGGTACTACAGGTCGGCGGCGCCGACTGGGTGCTGCGGCTGGCTGCGCTCTTCTACGGGCTGGGGGCGGTCAGCGCCCTCGCCATCCGAGGGCACCATCTCGGCCTCAACGTCTCGCCCATCGTCGAAGCGACCGAGATGCACGGCCCGGGGATCCACTCGGCCACGACGGGCATGACCGCACTGCGAATGGCCACCGGCTTCGTCCTCTTCCATGTCGGCTTCGCCCTCAAGACATCGGGAGAACCGGCCTGGCTCGTCGCCGGAGTACTTGGGATCGGGGCTCTCGGAGGGTTCGGAGGAACGTTCGTGGCCCCCTGGCTGCACCGGTGGTGGGAAGAGCAACGCGTCCTGACCGCGTCACTCCTGCTGCCGGCGGGCCTGGCCGCGCTGGCGGCGCTGCGGTTCCACAGCTCGACGGCCCTCGCCCTCTCGATATCTTTGGGATTGGCGGGCAGTGTTGGCCGTCGAGCGTTCGACGGCGTGGTCCAGACCGAAGCACCCCATGCCACGAGAGGTCGAGCCTACGCCGGACTGGAGACCCGGCTCGAGGTTGGGTGGGTTCTCGGGTCCATCATTGCTGTTCTGGCTCGGTTCCCGAGTTGGGTGGGGTTGGCGATCCTGGCGGCGGCGTTGGGGGCGTTCGGCGTGAACCGGGTGGTTGCCGACCTCACCGCGGCTCAGGTCAGTTCCGAGGTCGAGGTGGCAACGCTTCCCTTTCGGTTGCTGGAGACCGCCGACGCGGTGGCGTCACGAGGCGATCGGCAACAGGCCGTGCTCGTCGCGCTGGCCGCAGCCGAAGCGGCCGCCATGGTGGGCGATGTTCCCTGCGACCGGCTGGGCCGGCTGAAGCAAGTTGGCCGTCAGGCTGCGATCAGCAACGATCGCGCCGTTGAGGACGATGTGCTTCGTCTGGCCCATGAGCTGGTGGCCGAGTCGACCAGGTAGCCGGTTGCCGGCAGCACGAACACCGATTCGCACCACGGATCGACAACGGAAGCCAAATCTGTTGAGGCTATGGCGATCACCTGTAACAGGTATATCGAATCGATTGAGTGGTCCGTACCTTTTACTTACTATGTAAGGAGCGGCCGGCGGGTACTTTTCAGTTTCATCGATTCTCGGCGAAGGGGGAAGAACGATGTTGAGGCGCCGGATCATCGTAATCCTGGGGGCGGCACTGATTGCCATGGTGGTCGGACTCGTCCTCCAGCCGAGTGCCGGCTCGGCCCAGACGTGCGACCCTCCCGACGAGATCGTCAACCCCGCACCGTTCATCTGGGACTACGCCGGTGATCACTACGTCGGTGTGCTCGAATACGGGGAGGCGACCTTCACCATCAACGGCGAGACGCTGACCACCCGGGCCTACCGCCAGGAGGGCGGCTGCTACTCCATCCCCGGGCCGACCCTCAACATGACGCCCGGCAACAAGTACGTGCTCCGCTTCCGCAACCAGCTCCCCTTCGAGCCGGCCAGCTCGGTCCACAACGACTTCAAGGACCCCAACGTCACCAACGTCCACACCCACGGCCTGCACATCTCCGGTGAATCACCCGGCGACGACGTGACCCGGTTGTTCGAGGGCGGCTTCGGCGGCGATTACGTCTACGACATTCCCGCCGACCACATGGGCGGAACCTACTGGTACCACGCCCACCACCACGGCTCCACCTACCTCCAGGTCTCGACCGGCGGCTTCGGGTTCATCATCATCGACGACAGCAGCGACGGCATTCCGGCCAACGTGGCGGCCATGGAGGAACGCCATGTGCTGTTGGGCTACCTCGACACCAACGCCGCCGGCACCGGGGGCGACAGCCTGGTGTCGGGTACCCTGCCCGCCGGCTGGACGGTCAACGGCACGGTCGACAGCACCATGACCGTACGCCACAACACCTGGGAGCACTGGCGGGTGCTGCTGGCCGACGCGGATGCCCGAACCAAGAATGTGTCGATCGGGGCCGGCTGCGAGGTGATGCTGCTGGCCCGCGACGGGGTGTGGCGCACCTCCGCCCCCAAGCCCCTCTCCGGCAACACCATCAACCTGACCGGAGCCTCCCGGGCTGACCTGGCGGTGCGGTGCACCGCCGCTTCCACCATCTCGGTGGGCAACCAGACGGTGGCCTCCGTGGCGGTGGCCGGCACGGCGGATTTGGCACCGCATCCCTTTGCCACCGACGGGGTGTCGATGTGGTCGGCCGAGCGGCCCAGCTACCTGCGAGACCTGCGGTCGGCGACCGGCGTCAACAGCGAGAAGATCAGCATGGGCGCCCGCACCGTCAACGGCGACAGCTTCGACGTCAACACCCCGACCTTCACCCTGAACGCCGACGCGGTGCAGGACTGGAACATCAAGGGAGCGGTCAACCATCCCTTCCACCTCCACATCTACCACCTCCAGGCCCAGGCCGGCTGTGGCGGCGATTTCGAGGACGGCGAGTTCTACGACACCATGGCCGGCAACTGCTCGGTCCGGTTCGACATGACTGCTGCCGCCGCCTACGAAGGCAGGACGATCATGCACTGCCACATCCTCACCCACGAGGACCAGGGGGCCATGACCTGGATGAACGTGATCGGCGGCACGCCTCCGCCCAGCTTCCCCGCCGGGCACGGCTACAGTGAGTCCTACCCGTTGGGGGCGGGCCCGCCGGCGGCGCCGACCGGGCTGAGCGCCACCGCGGTCTCCAGCTCCGCCATCGACCTGTCATGGACGGACAACGCGGCTGACGAGGACCACTTCAACATCGAGCGCTCCGTCGACGGGGTTGAATTCGCCTTCCTCGACACGGTCGTCGCCGACGTCACCGCTTACACGGACACCGGCCTCGGTGCGGCGACCACCTACTGGTACCGGGTCAACGCCGAGAACAACGACGGAACGTCGGCCTGGTCCAACACCGCCTCGGCCACCACACCGCCCGACGGCGGTGGTGCCACGTCAGTGGAGGTGGGCTCGATCAATGTGACCACGGTCAACGTCGGCAAGGGACAGAAGCGAGCCCGGGCCACCGTGGTGGTGGTGGACGATACGGGTGCGCCGGTGGCCGGCGCCACGGTGACCGGTGACTTCTTGGGCACGTTCAACGAGCCGGACGTCAGTGGGGGCCCGACCGACGCCTCGGGCACAACCGTGTTGCAGACGGCGGGGACTGCCAAGGGTGGCATCACCGTCACCTTCTGTGTCACCGGCATCACCCACCCCGATCTGACCGACTGGGCTGGACCACCCAGCTGCGCAAGCCTGTAAGGGGGATGAAGAGGGCCCACTCGACGAGATCCGGCAGGTCGGCCTGCCGGGTCCTCGAGGGGCCCAAACCCACGGGCAGGATCGAGCGTGCGTTTCGGGCGGTCGGGCTGCGGCGTCGATCGGAGCGAGCCGACGATCAGCCCTGGGGCAGCAGGTAGCGGACGACGTCGGCTGCGCTGTAGTGGTTCGCCCCCGGCGGGAGGAACTTGGCGACATCCGCGACCTCGTCGCCCGAGGTGATCAACATCGGCTCATGCTCGCGCCCGCGCTGAACCTGGCCGAGGCCGACGTTGGCCAGGAGGGCGTTACAGAGACACTTGCGGCCAACGGTGTCGTCGGCTTCACCACCCTTGCCCAGGTAGACCTCCACCGGCTCGGCCGGGCACCGCCAGCCGATCTCGCCGGCCTCGGTTCGATAGGCCGACCGGAGGAACCCCAACTCGCAGGGTTCACGCGTTCGTTCCTCGTAGACCTCGTCGTCGGAGAGAGTTCCTTCCAGCTGCACCACCTTGAAGGGAAAGCCCGACGGTGACGCCAGGGGATCGGTGAACACGGTGGCCTGTTGCCGGCGACTCAACTCGAGAACCCGACGCTTGATGTCGGGATCGAACCCCGATTCCTCGCAGTAGGCAAAGGCGGTTCCGACCTGAACTCCGGCTGCCCCCTGCTCCAACGCCTGGCGGACCCGCTCGGGGTCCGAGTAACCTCCGGCCAGCCAGAACGGCAGACCGAGCTCGGCGATCACGGCCAGGTCGGGGACATCTCGATCACCGTAGATCGGCTCGCCCGCCTCGTTCAGCTGGCGTTTGCCCCGGGGCGGAGCATTGTGGCCGCCTGCCGTCGGAGCCTCGACGACGAACCCGTCGGGCGGGACGTCGACCTTGGTGGCCAGCATCACCGCCAGCACGTGCGATGACACGATGGCGAGGAATGCCGGTCGCTTGATCAGCGGGGGAGGACCGCCCATCACCGATGCCGGGTCGAACCGGGCCCTGAACTGGTCGCCGTCGGTCGCCCCCTTCACATCGAGTCGCAGCTCGACCGGGGCGCCTTTGGCCAGCTCGTTGAGGACTGCGGGAATCGTCCTGGGAATACCGGCCCCCATGAGTACGTAGTCGACGCCGGCCAGCATCGCCCCGTAGAGCGAGGGCAACGTGGGGGCCTGGAGCTTTTCGAGGTAGTTGATCCCGACCGGCCCGTTATGGCCCTCTTTGGCCAGATGAACCTCCACGAAGTTGGCGGAGACGAGAAGCTCGGCGAGATTCTGCGACGGGTTGTCCCGCTTCATCGACGACAGCCTGAATCGCTCGTCGGGGTCCTTGCCTCCGGGCACGAAGTACCGATCCAGGATCCGGTCGGCCACGCCGGGCACCGGTAACGCCTGAAGCGCCCGTTTGATGTGGCCGCCGGAATCCCCGAGCTGCAGGCGGCGAACCAGTACGGTGTCCAGGGCCGTGCCCGACACGACCCCGAGCTGTCCCACCTCGGCCACAGCCCGAGCCAGCCGCCAGTCGGATACGGCCACACCCATGCCGCCCTGGATGAGCACCGGTAGCGTGCGCTCCATGGCCACAGCCTACCGGCCCCGACAGCGACGGAGTCGTCCTCAGCACCGAGATGGGCCAAGACATGACCAGACACCGGGACAGACCCACGCGGCCACACACCGTGACCGACAATCCCTTGACAGGAATTCGGAAATCAGGTCATAGAGGGCGTGCTTCCGAGGTGATCGGGACTCTGTGGTGAGTATCGATCTCCGTCCATCAAGGACAAGGACAGGGACATTGACGTGCTGCCGAATTCTGATCAGACGAGGACTTTTGCCCCTTCTCCGCGGAACCGGAGCGTGGTGTGGTGCGGCCATGTCACGATTTCGTCTTCTGCGTGGTTTGGCGGCGATGACGCTCGTCCTGGCTCTGACGTCGTGCGGCGACTCCGACGACGAGACAACGATCGTGGAGACGGCCTCGACAGCGAGCACCACCCCCGACACGAGCACCACGGAATCCCTGTCGACGACCGCATCCGACGACACCTCGGCAACGAGCGGGTCGACGTCGACGACGGTTGGGACCTGCTCGGCCGCGGGGCTCACCGAGCCCGGCTCCCAAGCGGGTCTTCCGGCACCGGTCGCCGAGCGCCGGACCGCCATCCTGGCCGCCGCCTTGGCCTGTGACATCGAGGGCCTGGTCTCGCTCACCGGTCCGGAATTCACCGCCAGCTTCGGTGGCGATGATCCGGCCACGCTCTGGACCGCAGGCGAGGACGCCGGCGAGGAGCCGTTGCGGTTCCTGGTCGACGTCCTCCGCATCGACTACCGGGTGATCGACGTCGAGACCGGGGGCGACCTCTATGTCTGGCCGGCCGCCTTCGCCTACGACAGTTGGGATGACGTACCCGAAGACGATCGCCTTGCCCTTCTGAACCTCTACGCCGAGAGCGACCTTCAGGACTTTGCCTTGTTTGGTGGCTACATCGGATACCGCGTCGGTATCGACGAGGACGGCACCTGGCTGTTCTTCGTGGCGGGTGACTGATGGCGTCCGGACCGCAGGTCCGTCCAGGTCTGCCGTCGCCGGTCTCGACCAGGCGGGGTGCGCCCGGGCCTGGTGGTGGCGCGGCGACACAACCCTGTCGCTCTCAGCCTTCAGAGGCCCTTTTCCTGACCGAGGTCGAAGAAGTCGACGCCAACGTTGCGCAGCGTTTCGATCTCTTCAGGTGTTGAGGGAACGTCCCCGGACCACCACGCGGCGACGTAACTGTTGTCGATCACGGCAAGCCCGTCGTGGAACTCCGGTGGTGACTTCGCGGCCAGATCCCCGCGGACGGCGAAGACCAGTGACTGGCCCGGGCTCTCCCGCCGTATCTGGTCCGCAGCCCGAATGAACTGCTCCAGATGCTCCTCGGAGTAGCCCTCGTCGATCGGTCCGGTTGCGGTTGTCGAGCTGATAACGATCGTTGCGTCGGGGAAATGTCGGGCGATGTGGATCAGATCCGAGGTCTCCAACTCCATGACGATGAGGTTGTACATCCTGTCGGTGAACGACTTGTCGGAGCGGGCTCCGAAGATGTCGTTCTCGACGCCGGGACCGCGGAAGACGTTTGCGTTGAAATGCACCTGGGCGGGATCCAGGCCGAATCGATCGATCGCCTCTTGCACGTCGGCGATGATCGGTCCGACGTCGTCCCGCTTCAGGTCGAGCTTGACGATCGGGAATTCGGCGATTGCGGCATACTCGAGGAAGTCGAGCAGCGGCATACCCACTGGCACCCTCGGATCATGCTGCAGTACGGGAGTTCCGTCGATGACGGTCACGTTCGCCTCGACTGAAAAGGTCGGGCCCTCCAGCGCAGCGAGCAGTTGGTAGGGATAGTCGACCGTGTGGTAGATCTCGCCGTCTTCGCTGTGCGTTCCCCGGGATGCTTCGGCTGCCTGGCGCAGAATGGTCTCGTCGACGAGCCACTCTGCCGGCGCCGGCGGCGATCGGCTGTCGGTGGCGTAGCCGGCGAGCTGGTCCGCGACGAATGACCGCTGGGTTGCCAAGAACAACCCGAGGGCCACCATCACCATCCCGACGACTCGTGCCACTCTGGATCGCCACACCCGGATGGTGACGCGCTTTGCCACTTCCACGGCGCGCCGCCACATGGCCCGGCGGGTCGACATGTGGCCTTTCGGCCGCTGTTCACCTGTCAGTGGTGCAGGTTCAATACCGTCATTGAAGCAGCTAAGTCCGGCATGGCCTAACACGCGAGAGCCACTGGTCTGGGTGACCGGCTGGAGTTGTCGGCTGTGGCTGACGGGAGGCGCGCCCGCAGCTCGAGATAGCGACGGGACCACGGACCGCGTGGAGAGGGGTGGGGGAGCGGGCTCAAAGCGGACGATCCGATGGGGAGATCGGGGCGGGCAAAAGGGTGTGTCCTTCTAGCGCGGCGTCGACGGCGGCAGCGCAGGCTCTGCCCTCGGCGATCGCCCACACGACGAGGCTTGCCCCCCGGGCCATGTCTCCACAGGCGAACACGCCTTCGGCAGTCGTGGCGTAACCTTCGTCAACAAGCACGGTGTGGGGCTGCGACCCGAGATCGACCCCGAGGTCGTCCAGCCAGGCTCGCCGCTCGGCGCCGGCGAATCCAGCGGCAATCAGCACGAGCTCGCACTCGATTTCGACCTCACCACCCGGTACCGGTTCGAAGATCCGGCGATCTCCCTCATGGCGGAGGTCGATCTTGTGGAGCCGCATCCCGCGGACCTGGCCCTGCTCGTCACCGACGAACTCTTCGACGCTCAATGCCCAGCCTTCGACAACACCTTCCTCATGGGCCGGTGTCCATTTGTGAATACGAGGGACCTGGGGCCACGGGTTCGTCATCGGATTCCGATGTCGAGGCGGCTGTGGATTGTGGTCGATCATCACCACCTCGGTCGCCTTTTGGCGGTTGGCGGTTCCGAGGCAGTCGGCGGCGGTATCGCCTCCACCGATGATGACCACCCGCTTGCCGGCGGCGTCGACCGGGGCGCCGGACAGGCGTCCAGCCTGAACCCGGTTCGCAGCTTCCAGGTAATCCATCGCCCAGACGATTCCCTCGAGGTCGCGACCCGGGACGCCGACGTCGCGCGGCGCCGGGGCCCCGCAGGCGAGAACGCAGGCGTCGAACTCGGTGCGAAGCGAAAGCGCCGAGATGTCGCGGCCGACCTCGACACCGGTCTCGAACCTCGTTCCCTCGCCGGCCATCTGGCACAGGCGCCGCTCGATGAGCGACTTGTCCAGCTTGAAATCGGGGATGCCGTAGCGGAGCAGCCCGCCAAGTCTGTCACTGCGCTCGAACACGGTTACGTCATGACCGGCGCGGGTCAGTTGTTGAGCGGCGGCCAGGCCGGCGGGACCGGAGCCGACGACGGCCACGCGTTTTGCCGTTCGACGTGTCGGTCGATGGGGCTCAACCCAGCCGTTCTCCCATGCCATCTCGATGATCGTTCGCTCGATCTGCGCGATTGTCACCGCTTCGTGGTCAATCGCCAGCACACAGGCCGGCTCACATGGCGCCGGGCACAGCCGCCCGGTGAACTCGGGGAAGTTGTTCGTGGCGTGCAGGGCCTCGGCTGCGTTTCGCCAGTCGGACGTGGCGACGAGTCGGCTCCAATCAGGAACGACGTTGCCCAGCGGGCAGGCGGCATGGCAGAAGGGCATTCCACAGTTCATACACCTGGCCGCTTGACGCTCGACTGCCTGCGGAGGCAGGGGCTCGATGACGGCGCGCCAATCGCGAAGGCGCTCTGGAACATCTCGCCGAGGTGGGTCAACCCGGGGGATCGCCTCGGCGTTCCGGGGTTCGGCTGGCATCGGCATACTTTCTCTGCCGTTGGTGTGAACCTTAAGTCTACTCGCTACGGCCGGCCGGGTCGAGACCCGCATGGCGTCGGCCGCGACACCGGGTCGCCGTCGTGTCAACCCGTGATTGACCTGGATCCGGATTTGGAGCTGACAACCGCTCAGGCCGAGCGTCTGTTCGGAGCCTGGTTGGCCGGCCCGGTGGCGTGCTCACCGATCGCACGGCCGGACAGATCGTCAAGCTGGCGCAGCAGTCCAATCGACTTATCAGAACCCCGAGCGCCCGTTTCAGCCCGGTGCCGACCCCCCGGATTGCCGGTCGTAGATGCCGCGCACGTATCGTGCCTGCCCGGCGTGCTGCATGCAGTCGCCGATCACGCTGACCAGGCGGACGCCGGCCGATACGGGCGGATCCCACCGGCGGTCGACGATTCGATCGAGGCCGGCGGCATCGATCGAGCTCACATACTCCAGTGTTCGCTCGGTGACCGCTCCGAGGTACGCGACGACCGGACCTGGCTCGTCGAACCGAACAGCCGCCACCTGGTCGGCCGAGTGTCCGAACCCGATGTCGGCCGGGTCCGGTTCCATCCCGAGCCGGTTGGCCCAGCCCTCGGACGTGTAGAGCTGCCGGCGGCCGGCCAGCTCGGACACATGATGGTCTTGCACCCGCGTAAGATGCCACACCAGCCAGCCGATCGAATTGGCCGCCGGATCGGGGCGAAAAGCGAGCCCGTCGGCCGACAGTCCGACGGTGGCCGACTCCACTTCGGTCGGGATGCGGGTGAAGGCGTCGATGAGGATGGCGTCGGCGTCCATCGGGCCAGGCTAACCCCAGCCGTCGGCCGGTGTCCTACGAGGGGCCGACCGACTCCGAAGACACCGTGTCGATGAACTCGTCGTCGACGCCGAGATAGGCCAGGACGGCCCGCTCACACCGCCGCTGGTATTTGGGGTGGAGGCGGACCCAGTCGGTCTCCTGAAGCCATTGCAGGAACAGGCCGTCGATGATGGCCCTCACGATTCGAGCCGCTTCGTCGACGTCGTCAACTCGGTACACACTCTCCGAGACCCCGCGCTCGATCACCTGGGCGTAGGCCGAGTCGACGATGGATCGGAAGGCGGCGGCCACCGCTTCGAACTCCGTCATTCGGGTCGCGTGACCGAGCAGGTCGAGATAGGCCAGGTAGAAGCGGCGGTTGGCCTCGGGATTGACGAAGATGGCGTCGATCATCAACGACACCTGACGGCGGGACGATGTCTCGCCTCGAATCGCCTCGTGGATGCGATCCCCCGTTCGCGACAGGACCCACTCGAAGGTCTTCAGGATCAAGCCGTCCTTGGTCTTGAAGTGGTAGAGGACGTTGCCCTTGCTGGTTCCCGCCCGATCGGCGATCTCCTGGAGCGAGACCCGGTGGACCCCCTTCCTGCCGATCAGATCGTATGCGGCACGGATCGACTGCACCTGCGTCGGTCCCAGCACCTCGTCGGTTGTCCCCTGCTCGATTGTGGTCACCATCGGCGCTTCCTCGTCACGCCGGGACCGGAGACAGTTCGGTGCGCTTCTGCAGCCGCTGGTGGGCCAGGAGGGATGCCCCGTAGGCCCCGGCGTAGGCGCCGAGCTCGTCAGGAGGTGTGGCGAACGGCGAGCCCAGTAGCTCGCCGAGTCGGTCTCTCAACAGGTCGACCGATGACAGCCCTCCGGTCAGGGCGAAGGGTGGTTCGGCCTTGACCCGCTTGACCAGCTGGGCGGCCCGGCCGGTGAGGGCGATGACCGCTCCGGCGCACACGTTCTCAACGCTCTGGTCGTCGGCCAGATGATTGATGATCTCCGACTCGGCGAACACGGTGCACACACTCGACACGGTGACGGGGTTGACGGCGGCCGCGGACAGGGGGGCGATGTCGGTCTCGTGGTAGCCGAGATACTTGACCGTCTTCTGCAGGAACGCCCCGGCCCCGGCGGCGCACTTGTCGTTCAGGCGGAAGGCGACGACCCGCCCCACTTCGTCCATGCGCAGGGCCTTCACGGTCTGGGCCCCGGCATCGAGCACGGTGCGGACCTCGGGCAGCCAGCGGTGGGTGGCGAAGGCATGGCAGGTGAGCTCGGTGATGGCGAGATCGTGGATCTCGGCCGTGTAACGCCCGAATCCGGTGGACGCGATGTAACCGATGTCGCCCCGTTCCACGCCGGCGTCGGCCATCGCCTCATCGAGTGCCTTCTGGGCCGCGGCGGCAAAGTGGAAGCCCGTGGGCCGTCTGGCCATGCCCAGGATCTCGCCGGCGCCGTCGGCGATCACCACCTTGGTGAAGCTCGAACCGAGATCGATTCCGGCCGTCAGGCTCATACCGAGGTCCTCCTTTCGGACGGGTGACCGGCCAGGACCCGGTCCCATGCGAAGATGGCGGCGCCGATGGCCCCGCAGTAATGCGACTCCTCACTGGTGTTGACCCGTTCACCGACCTGCTCCGAGACGAGTTCGACCATGGCCGAGTTGCGGGTGACCCCCCCGGTGAAGGTGACCTCCGGTTCCACGCCAACCCGTCGCAGCAGAGTAACGCTGCGGGAGGCGATGGCCACGTGCACACCGAGCACCACATCCTCCACCCGTCGGCCCTTGGCCAGCCAGCCGAGGATTTCCGACTCGGCGAACACCGTGCAGGTTGTCGTCATCTTGACCGGGTTCTTCGATCCGAGGGCCAGCGGTCCCAGCTCACCGAGCGGGACCTCGAGCGCCTCGGAGGCCGCCCCGAGGAACCGGCCGGTACCGGCCGCGCACTTGTCGTTCATGTTGAAGTCGATCACCTGGCCGTCGGCTCCGACCTTGATGGCCTTGGTGTCCTGACCGCCGATGTCGAGCACACTGTGGGTGTTGGGGAACAGATGCACCGCTCCCCGGGCGTGACAGGAGATCTCGGTGACCTGCACGTCGCCGAACGTGATCCGGAACCGGCCGTAGCCGGTGCCGACGACGTAGTCGATGTCGGACTCGGTGACACCGGCCTCGTCGAGGGCCAGCGTGAAGGCGGTCTGACCGGCCTCGTCGAGCCTCGCTCCGGTCGGGCAGAGGCCGTGACCGAGTATCTCCTGGTCTCGGTCCATGATCACGGCTTTGGTCTGGGTCGAACCGACGTCAACTCCCGCTACCAACATGGCATCAACCTCCTGCCTGATCCCGACGGCTCTGCAACGACTCGAAGAAGGCATCGATCCGGTTGCGCATCTGGGCCTCGGCCCAGAGCCGGGAGTCGACCAGATCCGACTGGATGAACAGCCCGGGCACGTCCTCGTTCCGCATCAGCCACTCCCGGGCGTCGGGAAGGCCGGCCGATGTGGTCCGGCACGACTTGACCCCGTGGTAGCAGATCCCGTCGATCCCGTAGTCCCGGACGACGCCGGCCTGCCATTCGTGGGAGTGGAAGATGCCGCTCATGGTCAGCTGGGACGAGATGAGGATCTGTTCGGCCAGGCTTTCGATCGGCCGGTCGAGGTCATAGTGGATGCCGCGGTCGATGCCGCCGCCGGCGTACGACATGTACTCGCTGGCGACGAAGACCCCGCCCCAGCGTTCGAACAGCCCGACGAAATCGCGGAAGTTGGTGTAACAGGCGGTGCCGATCAGCAGCAGGCGGAAACGTTCGTCGTCGACCGCCCCGACTCCCTTGTCGACCCGTTCCCGCAGCTCAGCCAGCGCGGTCTGCATGAACTCGACGCCCTCGGGCCGCCCCCGCAGGATGTTGGCGACCCCCATGTAGTTGATGCCCTCGGTGAGGGCATTGAACGGTGCCGGCCGGTTCTTGTTGAGGGTCAGGATCTCGCGGTAGAGCTCGGACATCTCGTTGACACTGGCCAGCACGTGGCGCAGCTTGTCGATGTCGAACGCGGTACCGGTGACCTCTTCACACAGGGTGATCAGGTCACGCAGCTGTCCCTCGACGTATCGGACGTCGTTGGCGAAGGTCTCGTCGGTGGGGTCGGAGGTGAATCCGGAGCCCCGCCAACCGGGCAGGTCGAGAACGAAGACCGGGCAGTGATAGGTTCGCTCCCAGATCTCGGCCCACTTGATGTAGGTGTTGCACATGTTGGAGGCGACCACGATGGCCGGCTTCGGATAGGTGCCCAGCGGGTGGGCGCGACCGGTGTTGTGCAGGCCGACGTCGACCTTCACGTAGCCGCAGATGTCGGGTGAGTAGCCGAGATCCTCGGCCGCCAGGAGGAAGTCCATGGCCCGGCCCTTCACCGCCGTCTGCAGGGCCGCGATCTCCGGGAAGCTCATCGGCAGGTCGAAGGTGTTCAGGATCTCGGCCATCGACCCCATCACGAAGGTGTTGGCGACGGGTGCGGCCTGGGCGTCGGCCTCGGTGAGCTCGTTCCACCACGTTCCGATGAGCCGCCGGCTCTCGTTCCGCGTGTCACCGTCTCGGCTCATCGATGGTCGGATGGCTACCGGTTGTGGTTTCATGGCGGTCCCCCTAGGCGAACTCGAAGAGCATCGACTCGGCAAAGGTCTCGATCTCCATGCGGGCCTGCTCGAAATTGGCCGTCTTCTCCTCGAACTCCATGATCAGGTGGGGCACCTCGGCTGCCCGCAGGGCGTCGTCGTAGGTGACCTGTTCTTCGAGTCCCGGCTCACACATCTTGGCCGACCCCACGATGGCCGCGTCCG
>Ga0224512_10002936_pt1 | contig 15248 bp, 16 predicted proteins | sample SF_May12_sed_USG_4_FD_169103 | JGI IMG/M metagenome (GOLD analysis project Ga0224512, IMG submission 169103) | Sediment microbial communities from San Francisco Bay, California, United States - SF_May12_sed_USGS_13 | ecosystem: Environmental > Aquatic > Marine > Sediment | place: USA...
ACTGCTTAAAGTCATTTTACACATAAATTAATAAGACGATTAGACTAACCATTCTTCTCTTTAGATGTTTACTTGTCAATTAATCTCATCATATCAAAATCTTATTGCCACAATACATCTACGGAGAGGTTCCTGCTTCACAAAATGATTTCCCCTTAATCATGTTTACTGGTAATACACTGATCAGAATTGCTTGATCGATGAATCAACTAGTTTCTACACTTATCACAAAGTGGAATTGTAGTTATCCCAATATCGTTTCTATCAATCTCAGCTAGCATCAATTCTGTTCCTGAAGTGTGGCATTTATGACATAAACCTATCATTGAAAATCAACTGACATGGAACAAATTTGAAAAATTAGTATTTAGATCCTACTGAGAAATCATACGTTTTTCTTTTAAGTTAATTGTGCAGTTGTTAGTTTAGGATTCTGCGGATAGGAGTCATCTAACCGTTTAACCGACCATAGTAACCGTCCAAGGAATGGGCATGCTAATTTTGGCCCATTCTTTTTCAAATTCTCTTCCAATTATTTTGATTAATCCAGTAGTGAATCACTTATTACATGACGTATTATGCAAAGTCTCATGTCTTCCCAAGTAAGGCCAATGGGCGTAACAATTCTTGCAATACTTGAGATTGTTTCAGGTGCAATTGCAATTGCAATTGGCATATTCTTTAGCGCATTGTGGGGTTCGATGGGAATGGACATGATGATGGATTTTGGCGGGAGTGCAGTTATGGGACTAATCAGCGGCATCATAGTTGCCCTTGGGGCAGTATCCTTTTTGATGGCATGGGGGCTGCTCAAAGGAAAATCATGGGCATGGACCATTACTCTGATTCTGACAATAATCAGTTTGATCTTTGACTTGCCATCAATGAATATTATTGGACTGATCATTGACATTGTGATTTTGTATTACTTGTTTAGACCACATGTTAAGGCATACTTTGGGAAAAGTACACAAGTTCTGTAATCGAGGAAACTCTTCTAAACTGATTTCTATTTGCAGTCAACTAATTCAGGCGGGAAATTAGTATGTGAACCCGATTAGTCACAAGGTTCGATTCCGGTCGGCCCCACGTAAAATTTTATCATCTGTTTCTCAAAACATTAAGTGCAGAACCAGCTTTAAACCAATTAATCTGAGATTTATTGTATGAGTGATTAAGTAAAATTTCATCCTTACTTCCATCTCTATGTGAAAGAATACATTTTACTTGTTTATGTGGCTCCAACTCATTTAATTCTAGAAGACTAATTTTATCATCTTCTAAAATTTTTTCATAATCATCTGGATTGCTGAAGGTAAGTGCTAAAATTCCTTGTTTTTTCAAATTCGTTTCGTGAATCCTTGCAAGACTTTTGGTGATAACTGCTGCGCATCCTAAATATCGAGGAGACATTGCAGCATGTTCTCTACTGCTGCCTTCACCATAATTATTATCACCTACAATTATCCATCTCATTTGTTTTTCTTTGTATTGTCTTGCAATATTTGAAAATGTTTCAAGTTGATTATTGAGAATGTTCTTACCTTTGCCTACTTCATCATTAAATGAATTAACTGCTCCCAAAAGCATGTTATCGCTCAAATTATCTAAATGACCCCTAAGAGACAACCATGCTCCAGCAGGAGAAATATGGTCAGTAGTACATTTTCCTTTGGCTTTAACTAATATTGGTAAATCAACAAAGTCTTCACCATCCCATTTTGAAAATGGTTCTAAAAGTTGTAGTCTTTTACTGTTAGGATCAATAATTACTTCAACATCATTCGAATTTTCAGGAGGTGCAATAAAAATTCCTTCAGGAATCATAAATCCGTTCTCAGGAACTTCAGGTGCAGGTTTTGGTGGTTGTAGCTTAAATTTTGTTCCATCAGAAGCTGTAAGTTCATCTTTCAACGGATTAAAGGACAATCTACCTCCTAATGCTAATGCAATAATCATTTCAGGACTACCAATAAAATTCAAAGTACTACGATGGCCATCATTTCTTCCTGGAAAATTTCTGTTAAACGTAGTAACAATGGTATTTTTCTCTTCATTTTCTAATTCAGGTCTATTCCATTGTCCAATGCAAGGCCCACATGCATTTGCTAGAACAGTTGCGCCAATTTCTTTTAGAGAATCCATCTGACCGTCTCTTTCTATGGTTCCACGAATTTGTTCAGAACCTGGAGTAATTAACAAAGGAATTTTAGATTTGATTCCTTTTTCTTTTGCTTGTTGAGCTATACTTGCAACTCTAGACATGTCTTCATAAGAGGAATTGGTACAACTTCCAATCAATGCAACAGATATTGGATCAACATAATCATTTGATTTTACATCATCACCTAATTCTGAAATTGTTCTTGCCAAATCAGGAGTATGAGGTCCAACAATATGAGGCTCTAATTTAGAAAGATTGATTTCAATCACTTTATCAAAAAAGATTTCTGGATTTGATTCAACTTCAAGATCTCCCACTAGTAATTCTTTATTTTGATTTGCTAATTCAGCAATTTTTTCTCTGTTTGTATATTTTAGATAAGTTTCCATTCTTTCATCATATGGGAAAATTGAACAAGTTGCGCCAATTTCTGCTCCCATATTAGTAATTGTGGCTTTTCCAGTACAACTGATAGATTTTGTGCCAGGGCCAAAGTATTCTACAATAGAATTAGTTCCTCCAGAAACCGTTAATTCTTCTGCGACTTTTAGTATGATATCTTTAGGTGCTGTCCATCCATTAAGCTCCCCAGTTAATTTAACACCAATTTTTTTTGGGTAAAGTAACTCCCAAGGAAGTCCTGCCATAGTTTCAGCTGCATCTAATCCACCTACACCAACTGCAATCATTCCCAGTCCACCAGCATTTGGAGTGTGAGAATCCGTACCAATCATCAAGCCTCCTGGAAATGCATAATTTTCAAGAACTACCTGATGAATGATTCCAGCACCAGGTTTCCAAAAACCACATCCATGTTTTGCAGCTGCAGATTGCAAGAATTTGAAAACCTCACTATTTTCATCAAGAGAAACCTTCATGTCAACATCACCTTGAACTTCAGCTCTAATCAGATGATCACAATGAACGGTTGTTGGTAAGGCAGATTGTTTGAGTCCGGCTTGCATAAATTGAAGCATTACCATTTGACCGGTTACGTCTTGTAATGCAACCCTATCAGGTTTAAGAAAAACATAATCTTTTCCACCAGTAGGAGTTTTGTCAGGAATTTCATAAAGATGTCCAGATAAAATTTTCTCAGTAAGTGTGATAGGTCTTCCAATCACATTTCTATATTTTACAATATTTTCTTTAATTTTTGAATAAACACTTGAAACAAGTTGAGGGGTAGTATCGATATCCACAGAAAACATTGAATGTCTCCTGAATTAAATATTTACAATTTAAAATTTAGAAAAAATAGCAAAATAGGCATACAAATTCCTTAACAATTATAAGCGAAAAGCATGTTTTATTATAGTGTTGGGGAGTAGTATGTTTTTCAGGGTAATTTTCAAATATGGTCAATAAAGGTTTTCCAAAATTTGGCATGTCACAAGCAGGCGCATTTGTTGCTGCATTAAAGAATTACAATTTACCAGATTTCATTCTAGTTTTAATTGCTAAAGAATGTAAATCAGATCTTCTTGAAAGAGGCAGAATTGATGATAGATTACAAAGTATGAATGATGATGCCTTAGAATTACTACACAAAGTTTTTGTGGGTTGTGAGGAAGATGATGCAGGGAAATATGCACAATATAGATTCTATGCATATGTATCAAGTATGTATCATAAATGTGAAGTTCTGGTAAACGAAACAATTCCTGGAGCATCAGGAAAAAATCACAAGATTCCAGTTGCAGTAAAAAATAATGGAATGTATATTTCGGTTGCATACAACAAAGCAACTGGCAATCCTGTTAACAAAAAAGAAACTAGTAGATTTTATGAAATGGTTGATGATATTAAAAAAGGAGATCATGGAACAATGCTAACTGATGCAATTTATGGTTCTTCAGTAGGATTTAGAGGAGATGCATTAGTAGAACTTGAGAACTTGAGCAAGTCAAGAACAAATGATCCTGAAAACAAATTAGATTTCAAAACAGCAAACTTTGAAAACAACATATATTCAGTTACAAAGTGTTAATTTTAAAAATTATTTACAAATTTAATTGAGAAATATTAATTGTTAGAAATATAGGTTTGTCATTAGTTTTTTCAAAGTTACCATCATACTGCTCAAATTCTAATTGTTCAAAGAGATGTTTTGTCCAAATATCATGAACGTCTTGAATGAATTTTTTGTGTCCAAGTTTTCGTAAAAACTCATGGAGTAAAATATGAGATACAGTAGTACAGTTTTTTTCTGCAAGAAACAATGTATCATTTGCTTGTTTAGGAGGTTGCCAAAATACCAATCCAAAATTTTCAGCATGATATCCATCACAAGTGCAATCAGTCCATAATGGTTTGAAATGAGTAAGGTAAAAATGATAGATGTCTTTTCCTCTTTGTTCGTGATCACGTACAAATGTATGAGTATCTAGTTTTTGAAGAATACTTCTTGGTTTTGTAATCAATTCATCACATTGAACTTCATAATCTATACCAAATTTTTCTTTAATCCATAATTTGTAAAATTGACCCATTTTTTTAATATACTCAAATTCGAATTTTCGTTTTTCACGATCTTCTTCTTTTACAACAAAAATAAAATGTAAAATCATAATAAGAAAAAAGGGTGTTTATGTTTGGCCTTCAATACCCATTAGGGTAAGAGTTGAACGAATCTTTTCAATTTTTCTAATCTTCCAAGTAATTGTTTCTCTTAGTTTTTCTACAGTATCAGATTCAATTTTGGCCAAAATATCATATGCACCAAAAGTTCCATGAACTTCCTTCACACCTTCTAAGCCTTTGAGTTGCTGAATAATAGCTTCCTCAGAACCTAGTTCACAGTTTATTAAAACATAAGCTGTTGCCATGATTTCATTAAACAAACCGACTATATCAATAAACCGATTGGAGTTATTTTTGAGAAATATTTAAGATAGTATCCCAAAGTGGCTTTGGAACGGGCATTATGGATAATCTAGAAATTCTGATTAGTTCCCAGTCTTTGAATTTTTTATCTTTTTTCATTTCATCTAGTGTTACAGGGTGTTTCAATGTTTTTTTATATTTTACATCTACAACAATAAAACGTTCATTATCCTCTTTTGGGTTTGGATAAGGTTTTGATGTCACCTGCATTATTCCAACAGCTTGTCTCTCATCACCAGTATGATAAAATAAAACAAGATCACCAGATTTCATTTCTTTCATATGTTTTAATGCAAGATTGTTATGAACTCCATCCCATACAGTTGTTTTTTCTTTTTTTAGTTGTTCAAAGTTGTATCCCCTTGGGCCGCTGGGTTCTTGTTTTGCTAACCAATAGTTTGCCATTTGATTCTTCTGTATCATGGAATGTTTTATCTTTTTAAAAAAAAAGTTAGTGTTCCCCGGTTCTGACTCGCACAAAATCATGGGTACATAGCCATAAGCCTCCTCGCGTTCTGAAACCGGGGTTGCCCATAATGTAGCACGCCTGGGTGAATTAGAAATCATTGGTATCATGACGATCGGCATCATCCTAATCCGTCTGCGTGCCTGCTCTTGGGCGATTATAATGAAACTATTCCTACTAAAAACCATTTAGTAATACTATATTGAAATAATTTTTTAAAATTAAAAATAAATTTTTGGAAAATACGAAATTTGATTAGAAAGCAAAAATACAGGAATTTTTTTGATTAGAATTATAGTTTTGATTTTAGGTTAATTAATTATTATTTTTAATTATCCACAAATCGAGTCTTTTGAAAAGATGGATACAAAGTCGTATTACTTGATGAATGAAGAAAAGAAGGATTTTCATCAAAGATTGATTTTTGAATTTTCTATTTGAATAGTAATTTTAGCATTAGGTATTTTGTTATTAATTATATCATTACTAAGAAGATTTGAAAATGAAGTCTGATAGAGAAATTTCAAATCCAACCACTTTAGATTGAATTTTGTAATTTTCAATAACTTTTGAATTAATTTCCCCAATAACCCCTATAGGTTTACTATTTACAATAACTGTTGCACATCGTCCTTCTTCAAATAAAGAATCAGATGTAGCCTTTGTTTCAAGATCGATTCCAAATCCAATCTTTAATGCAGATTGTAAGATAGATTTGATTTCAGTAAAATTTGCATCCTTATGTGTACTAATTCCAGAAAAATTGATTTTTTCAGAAATGGGATCATCTAATGAAAATACACTACCAGTTTCAAATAATTTTTGAGGATAAGATTCATGTATATTTCTAGAAAGATTTTCTAATAATTCAGGAAGAATAGAGTTACGTAAAATTGTGTGCTCTTGACTTTTTGAATCAAGTACTGAAAGAATTTTTGAAGGATTACGTCCAGTCATATCATACAATACTCGTTTACTTGTCAAACTCGAATTCAATGCCTCAAGATAACCAAGACCAATCATGATCTGATCAAGGGATTTCAATTTATTTGAAACAGGATTTGTTTGACCAATAGTTTGTGAAGGTGAGAATGTTGGTTCTAGATTTTGAATTCCATACCCCAGAGCAATTTCTTCTACCAAATCCATTGATCCAAATATATCAAATCTATATGCAGGAATTGTGCAAAGAATGTTTTTACCCTTAGATACCGCACCCAATCTTGATTTTTTCAGACATGAAATAATTTTTGATGTACTAAGATCCAAGCCAAGTGTTTGATTTGCTAAATTAGGATTAACAGATATTTTCTTTTGTTCAAATTTTGGAGATGAATTTTTCAAACCAAATATTTGGACATTCTCTAAAGTAAATCCAGCACTTTGTAAAATAGTTGCAATTACTGAAAGCATATCTTCTGCATCTTCTTTATTGATTCCAGTCACTTCAACAAAGAGATTCTTTGTTTTCGTAGTAACTGTGGTTGTATTTGCATTAATGATCGGTGGAAAAGAAATAGTTTTTTGATTTGTGTCTAAAATTATAGGAACTTGTGAAGAATTTCCTAGAAGGGATCCATATTCTTTTCCTACATTAACAGTATTTAGTATTTCAGAAATAGATATCTCAGCATCGGAATTTAATGGAACGAATTTATGATTTCTATTGGTGGTTGTGTAAACTAGAGGAAAAGTGATTTTATCTAGATCATGTATTCCAATTGAAGATTTCTTTCTTTTCCTCCCAATTCCAAAATGAAGATCTTCTTGCATTACCATAAGTTGTTTGATAATTTTATCATCAATTTTTCCGTTTTTTGCAACAATACCAGTTACAAAAGGTCGAATTTTTGACACTGAGGGTTTTACAGAAATTCTATACTTGTTGGATTTTTTTATGTTTAATTTTATTGCACCTGTTTTGATTCCAAGTAATCCTTCCAAACCTAATGCAATTCCAAAATTAGTAGAGTAGTCAGGCCTATTGGGACTGTACTCAATTCTAACTAAATCGTTGTCTTCAGATTCAACATCTAATCCAAGAAATGGTAAAGAATCAGAAATTTGTTTTTTTGTAACTTTACCAATTAATTTTTGAAGATTGGAATAAGATAATTCAACTACTGGCATTTCGTAGCACTCCTTAACCAATTCAGATTATTATTATAAAATTCCCTAACATCATCTAATTCATATTTCAACATTGCAATTCTTTCAATACCACCACCCCATGCCAAAACAGGTTTTGATATACCAAGGGGTTTTGTTACCTCAGGTCTGAAAATTCCCATTCCAAATAATTCAATCCATTTTCCTAATCTTTCATTATACACCATAGTTTGTAGGGAAGGTTCTGTATATGGAAAGAATGTTGGCCAAAATTTGATTTTTGTAATTCCTATTCGTTTGTAAAATTCTCGTTGGATTCCCATTAAATTTCTTAGAGTAGCATCTTTTCCAACTACAACACCTTCAATTTGATTAAATTCTACTAGATGTTTGTAACTAACTTTTTCATTTCTAAATACACGTCCCAATGAGAAAACTCTTGCTTCATCGAGTCTATTTTCTGCAAGATGTTTTATTGTAACACAAGTAGTATGAGTTCTCAAAACCATTTTGCGTGCCTCATTAATATCCCAATGATAATGCCAATTCTTTTTGTGAGATTCAGACACTTTTTTTATTTGTTCAAAATTTGCAATTTTTTTAGCAGATATACCATCAAGATAAAATGTATCCTGTAGTTCTCTTGCAGGATGGTCTTGTGGGGTAAATAATGCATCAAAATTCCAAAAACTAGATTGAGTCATATTCCCTATAATTTCTGAAAATCCTAAAGTGACAAAAATTTCACGTATTTCATTAATTGTGTCTTTTAAAGGATGAGTTTTTGCGACAAACACTTGTGGAACTTTGGCTTCAACATCTATTGCTCCCGAAAAATTTGAAATTTCTAATAATTTTGCTGAATCAGTAAGAGTTATTTCTTTAGTTGTTATAATATCCTCAATAATAAAATCAGGTCTTTTCATAAGTCCTAATAGATCATTTTTATCAATTTCGTTTAGAGAAATTTTGTTATTACTTATTTTCTTAAGAGTTTTTTCACCAGGAAGTTCTGATGGAAAATTTTGAATGGAGATTTCTTCAGAAGAAGCTTGAACCCAATTATTTTTTCTAGCTAACCCCATAGCAGGTCCAAAAATATATCCAAGTTCTTTTTGCAGTTCAGATAATTTTTTAGGTCCATCTTTTAAGAAATTAAGTAATCTTCTTTCAGGTAATCCTTTTTGAAGAGATTCAATTCCATTTTTACCTAAACTAATAAAACTTGTTTTTGATTCGTCAATAATTGCTAATTCTTTGAGTTTTAACCATTCAATTCCTCGTCGAATTTGATCTGGTGAAAGTTTAGTTGACTTTTCAAGTGATTCAGGAGTTTGTTTTGGATTGTTTTTTAGAGAATTGATAATTTTTTTTTCAATATCATGAAAAACTTGTGACAATAGCAGAAAGTTCGAAAAAGACTTTTTAAACCTTAACCTAAGTCAGATTGAATGTCAGCTGATGACTTTATTGTGACTCCTTGGCATGTTGAAGGAGATATTGACTATGATAAACTAATCAAGAAATTTGGGACTGAAAAAATTTCATCTGATTTACTAGGAAGAATTAGGAGTGCAGCTGGAGATGATCATTTCATGCTTAGACGAGGTATTTTCTTTTCACATAGAGAAATGAATAGAATTTTAGACGATTATCAAAAAGGAATTAAATTTTTTCTGTACACAGGAAGAGGACCTTCAGGTCATACTCATATTGGGCATCTAGTTCCATGGGTATTTTCAAAATGGCTTCAGGAAAAATTTGACGTTAACATGTATTTTCAGCTTACAGATGATGAGAAGTTTTTTTCAAAACCTAATCTTACTTTAGAAGAGACGAATAAATTCGCTTATGAAAATGCTCTTGATTTTATTGCATTAGGGTTCAAACCAGATAAAACAAAAATCATTATCAATACTAAAAATATTCAAACACTTTATCCAATTGCAGCTCAAGTTGCAAAGAAAATTAATTTTTCTAACACAAAAGCAACTTTTGGGTTTACAAATGAAACAAACATTGGAATGATTTTCTACACAGCATTACAGTCAGCGCCATGTTTCATTGAAGATAAACCAGTTTTGATTCCATTAGGAGTGGATCAAGATCCTCATTTTAGATTAACAAGAGATATTGCGCCAAAAATTGGAAAGTTAAAACCCGCATTGATTCACAACATAATGATTCCTGCATTAGAAGGTTCTGGAGGAAAAATGTCAGCTTCGGATGATAATGGAACGATTTACACTACTGATGTACCAAATGTGGTAAAGAAAAAAATCAATAGACATGCATTTTCTGGAGGTCAACCAGATGTTGAACAGCATAGAAAGATTGGAGGAAATCCAGATATCGATGTTTCATTTCAATACTTGAGAATATTTTTTGAACCAGATGATATTAAATTAAAATCAATTTATGAAGATTACAAATCTGGAAAATTACTCTCTGGAGAATTGAAAGCAATTTTAATTGAAAAAATTAATGATTTTCTATCAGTTCATCAAGAGAAAAGAGAAAAAGCAAAAGACAAGATACATGAATTTCTTTTGGAGAATAAATGAAAATCAATATTATATTTGATGATAAATATGAGGTTCAAAAATTATCTAGTCTTATATTTATAAAAGAAGGAAAAGAGACATACATTACATCAATTCTAAATATTATAAAAAATGAATTAGTTATTTCATTGAAAGATAAATCAGCTCATAGTATTTTGTTCAAAGATGAGGAAAACGTAGAAAAATTTGCAGATTTTATTCAATCAGTACTTGATAAAGAACACAAGATTATTTCTACTACAGTTAATGAATTCAATATAGAAATAGTAAAGGAATAATCTAGGAACCAAATACGGTGTATAGTGCGACTATTCCGACTATAACTATCAAAGAAATTCCCAGTGCCTTAAAATCACCATTCATAATATGATTCATAAATAATTATAATTAAAGTGTTAATAAATTCTCAAAGATGATTCTAGTATTATCTAGGAAAGTATCTGCTTTTTTTCTGTTTGGGTTTTGAGATACTCTTTTTGGGTTTAGATACAGGTTGTCTAATTTGATTACAGTTCAAGCACAATACCTTGAGTTCCTGCTTAGCAAGATCAGGTTCAGAAATGTATTTTCCCCATGAAGATGCAGCGCCGCCACGTCCAAGACTGTCCAAAGTATCATCAAAGATGTGACTAATTCCTAAAGCTCTTTCATCTTTGAATCCACAACTAGAGCAAGTTTTACCACCTAAAATTTCAAACAATTTCTCTTTTAGAGTAGCATAGAATTTTTCTGAACCGCCAGAATAGAAACTCTCTTGTTTTTTTAAGAATTTATCACCTTTAGATTTTTTAAATCTAGAACCAGTTCTAGTGGATTCTAGAGTATTAGAAGATCTTGAATATCTATCATCTCTTGAATCTTGTGGTTTGTTTTGTCTGAAACAATCACTACAGTAAACAGGTTTGTCAGTTCTTGGTACAAATGGAACTTGGCATTGAGTCCCACAATCCGCACATGTTACAGTTGTAGATTCTCCTCGATTATCATCTTTTGAATATCTTGAACTTCTATCTTTACTAGAGTTTCTAAAAGAACGATATGAGCCATTGTCTCTTTTTGAAGTTCTTCGCGAATTTTTTTTATCTGAATACTTTGATTTGTAAAGTTCCATTATATATTGAATTAAGATTATTTGATTATAGATACTTACAGATTGAATTTGTGCCTAAAATAAAAAAAATCACTTCATACAAAGGATTTATCCATTTCAGTAGACATTATTTCTTGAACTTTAAGAAAATAGAGTTTTGTAGAATAAGGCATTTCATCTAAATTATTGTCAACTGCAATCATGAAATATCTAACTGCACGTTTTGAAATATCTAAATTAAATTTCATTGAAAGTATAGGATCTTGATGGACTTTGATTTTATCCTGAAGCCATGTAGGAGCCATCTCAATTGTTTCTTTGATAATTTTATCATACCAATATGAGAGGTTTTGAGGGTGTAGTCCCTGTTTAAGGTTTGATACATCAGTATCAATTTTTTTCATCATGTGGTTGATGATTGCCATTAGGCTCAATCCAAGAATTTTGTTTTATTACGATTACTCAAAGTTAGACAAGCTACTTGTCAATTGAAAGCGAGTTTCCTTCAATGTCAATTTCAGAGTTTTTTATTCGAGTAGTAGATATTCTTTTTCCGTCTTTTGCCAAAAACATAGGGACCGTAATAATTTGAACAGGTGGAAGATTCTTTTCTGCCCTTAATTTATTTAGAATATTTCCTTGATTACTAGTTTCATCACTAACAACTAATGCTTGAACTTCTTTTTCTAAAACTGCAGGTCCAAAATCATTATTCAGTTTATTAATTTGAAAGGAGTTACTAGGATATTTTTTTAAAAGTACGTTGGTCAAATTTTCAAGTCGTTTTTCATATTTATAAAGTGGGAGTTTTCCCTTTTTTTCAGCAAGATCATCACTAGTTAATCCAATAATCACTTTATCTGAAATATCAAATGCGTTTGAAAGTAGCGTTAAATGTCCTTTATGGATAATATCAAAGGTCCCACCCATTGCAACAAGAGAAAATTTAGACATGCATATGTATAAAATTCTGTGAAAATAAATCTACTAGTTTTTTATTATGCTACAAATCTAAATTATATGGAAATTTTATGTTAATTGGATAACTTCATCAATCCTTCTTTAATCAAGAATTGAATTCCCTCTACAAATGAATTGTCATCAATTTGACCATCAGCCCACCATCCAGCATTGCTCTTAATCCAATCAGGGATTTTATTATCTGTAGATACTGAACCTTGTTCAGTAGCAGGTATTTTCATCAATCCTTCTTTAATCAAGAATTGAATTCCCTCTACAAATGAATTGTCATCAATTTGACCATCAGCCCACCATCCAGCATTGCTCTTAATCCAATCAGGGATTTTTGCACCAGTGGATGATGATTCATCTGTAGGTGAAAAATTATCAGAGTTTATCAGAAAAGAAATATTTTGTACTGTAGTTTTTGAATTTCCATATTGAGCTTTTACAATATATTTTCCTTCAAGAAATTTCTCATTTAGAATTACATTATAAGAAAATGATTTATCAGGATTAACAGATGTTTTTTGAGTCATAACTAAGTTTTTACTAGAATCAAAAATAGAAATTCGTAAATTTCTTTCTTCATCATATTTATTTACAGTTCCAGAAAATGTTATTGATTCTCCAAGATTATACGATTCTCTATCAGGATTAATATCTACAGTGTAATTGTTTGCGCTGCTTTGTTCAGGAGGACCACCATAACCTAAAGCATTTTGTCCTGAAAAAGATATGACAAGTAAGGACATTACAATAATGAAAATGAAATTAAATTTCATAAGTACATAGTAATAATTCTTACTGCATTTAAACTGTATAATACTTAGATTATTCTAATTTAATTTACCAGAACTAGAACAAATGGCCCTTGTTCGGATATTGGAATATTATTTCTATCCCAAACAAATGTTTCAATGAAAAATAATCCCTTTTTTTCTGGAATCCAATCTATTGATTGAGATTGAGGCCCATTTCCAATAAATCGTCCATCAAATTTTCCAATAAACTCAACATATGGAGGTTCTCCAGATTCTTTGATTTGTACATAATATGTGTATGGAGTTTCAGCAGGAATTTGTTTTCCAGAAAACTCTACTAGAGTTTCACTTACTATGTTTATAGTAGAACCAACTTTAATTTCAGAGAGACTGTTTCCCTTAGTATCCTGTACAGAAACATTAGAAATTAAAACTAATTTTGTCATAGATTGAGGAGTAGGAATTTTTACATCAACAAAATTAGAATTAAAAATATTTGATTCTGCAAATAACAAAAATCCTACGGATCTAGGATCAATTTCTTCATTTATCTTGAAAGGTACTTCAGTGTTTGGCTCCACATAATCAAGTTCAATGGTAGAAACTCCAAGAATTCGTGGTGGCTCAAAACCATCATAAAATGCAAGGTAGACGTTAGTATCAGTATTAGGAGCTCCTCCATTTTGCAAAACTCCTGAAAATCTTAAAGATGTATCCAAAAACACCTCACTTGAATAAACTGATAATCCCTTTTTTTTGTCCTCTGAAGGATCAAATCCTAAAAGAAATACAGATGCCTGAGTTATGTTAGGATTAGGAGTTTGAGAACGAATAGCATATGGAGATTTTCCATTTGTTGGAATTACTTCAAGTGTTGTATGACCTTGAATGATTTCCAAAGGATTAGGATCAAAATCATCAAAAAATTTTACTTGAATTAGCACATTTGTTACAGGAGATAATGAATCATTATTTTCAACGGTTCCAACAACAACTGTGTAACCCTCTGAATCCTGATAAACGAAAGGAGTCTTACTTGTTAGAGATACAGAAAGAGTAGGCAATGTATCAGATTTTTCTTGAGAGTAAGATTGGGATAAAGGAACTAAAAGTAAAATCAAAAATATAGTAAAAACAAGTTTTTGCATCAAATGTCTTTGCTAAAAGAGATTAATTTCATTTAACATAACATATAGTGAACAAGAAAGGTAACATCGATTCACCTAGTTTACACTAAAACTAGAATAATAAAAAGAGATTAAAAAATAGATGTAATTTTATTTTCTCTTTGCGGTAATTGCTAACCAGTATATCAAACCTGGAACCAAACCGACAATGAGTGGAATAAATACCGGCCATGCGTCTGCTGAACTTGCCATAAGAAAAAACGGAAACTTATCCTATTTAAATCCATCCAGCAGTCTGAAATTCAGCATAGATCGGAATAGTAAAAAGTGGACCGGACGGAATTTGAATCCGTGACCCCCCGCGTGCAAGGCGGGTATACTACCAGGCTATACTACCGGCCCACATGAAGATTGGATATTGTATGGATTTTAATTGTTGTCTTCTTGGCAAGGATTTTATTTGAAAACAAGATTGTTTCTTTATGGTACTTTTAGAGTCTCAAGTCAAACTAAAAACAGGAAGTATTGCACCAGATTTTGAATTATTAGGAATTGATGATAAAAAACATTCGTTATCTGATTATAGTAATTACAAAGGAATTTTGGTGATTTTCATGTGTAATCATTGCCCATATGTTAAAGCCAAGGTTGATGCATTAAATGAATTATATGAAAAATTTGGAAATGATATTGCAATAATAGGAATTAACAGTAATGACTCAAATGACTATCCAGAAGATAGTTTTGAAGCTATGAAAGAGACAGCAAAAGAAAAAGGATTCAAGTTTGATTATCTAGTAGATGAAACACAAGAGATTGCCAAGAAGTATGGCGCAATGTGTACTCCAGATCCATTCCTATTCAATAGTCAAAAACAATTAGTTTTTCATGGAAGAATTGACAACGCCATGAAGCCTGATGATGCAGCTACTGAAAAGACAATGATCAATAATATGCAAAAATTATTGTCTGGTGAAAAAATCGAAAAAGATTTTGATCCATCAATTGGCTGCTCAATCAAGTGGAAAGAAAATTAAACTTAAATGAGTCCTGCCTAGAGATTTGTTCGTGGGCTCGTAGCTCAGCTTGGCTGGAGCGTTCGACTGATAATCGAAAGG
>Ga0224512_10002937_pt1 | contig 15248 bp, 13 predicted proteins | sample SF_May12_sed_USG_4_FD_169103 | JGI IMG/M metagenome (GOLD analysis project Ga0224512, IMG submission 169103) | Sediment microbial communities from San Francisco Bay, California, United States - SF_May12_sed_USGS_13 | ecosystem: Environmental > Aquatic > Marine > Sediment | place: USA...
CGTCGAAGAGAGGATGAGGATCATGACCCTCCCTGGCGCCGAACTGGAGGTAGTGCACCAAGGGGTTCATTCCGGCGGCCCTGACATCGGGGTTGCGCTCGAGATACCAGTGCGTATCGAACAACGGATGCGGGTCGCGCCCCCTGCTGCCCCCATGACGCAGATAGTGCATAAGCGGATTCATTCCCGCCAGAGCTACATCCGGATTGCAGGAAAGGTACCAATCCTCATCAAGAAGACCGGATTTGAGGACGATTGTCGTTCCTTCCCCAATAGGCGTATCTCCTCCGCCGTGAGCTGCATCTCTTTTCCGTTCCAACCCTCGCAGTAACCAGCTGCTTGTCAGCAGACGAACGCACGAACTTGGGCGCCAGCGGCGTATCACTTCGGAGCGGTTGGCTGCCGATGCCGCCTTCCAATCTCGCCAGGGTGTCATTCGCGTTTTCGGTGAGGGGACAGACGACTCCAGGAAACAGCATGTATACGAGTGTCCTCCGCGTTATGCCAAAACTTCCTTTGTCAGATTGATTGCAGTTTCAGGGTAAGCGGGGCAGCCCAGCCGTGGTTGCCATTGTGGCAACGAGTATTCTCGGTTTGTCTTGTATGGTCAACAGGCTAGTGGTGGCCGGTATTCCCCGCGCGATTGCGAAGGTCAGCCGCAGTTGAGGTTGGGGTGGCAACGCCCCGACTCTCCACGATCATGACAAAATATCGATCAATGCGGCCAATGGGATCCGACTTTGGGGTATGGGGTGCGAATCGGCTCCCGCCCGCGCCTAGAATGCACGGCAATTTCCGTATGGTCTCCGTACGAAGGTCCAGACGTTCAATAACTTATTGATTATTTGGTGGGTGGTACTGGTTTCGAACCAGTGACCCCTGCCGTGTGAGGACAGTGCTCTACCGCTGAGCTAACCACCCATAAAGAGCGCGCATTCTAACATCGAGCCCCGGCGCCACCAACACTCATGAACCACCAAGACACAACGGCGCCAAGGACGCGGAAAACGCCACGGAACAGCAAGAACCAATTGAACCGCCGAGACGCCAAACCGTTGAGGCGCCGAGCGAACAAAGAGCGAGCACTAAAATGAAATCTATTCCGATACGCGAGTAAAGTCCGGGCCTGTCAGGCGGGCAGGGTGAGCACTACGCGCTCCATGCCGTTCCGAAGCAGCCTTTCGTGAAAGTTGATTAGCAAGCCGAGACGGCATCCGGTGGTTTTCAAGTAGGAAAGAACCTGAGAAAAGGGGACGCTGCCTATTATTCAAAGCCTTGTGAAAGATTCACCCCATGCCCTGCTTGGCCCGAACCGTCTGCGCCCGCGTCCCCCATCACATCACCCAGCGGGGCGATCGTTGTGAGAAGGTGTTCTGGACCGATTACGATCGCCACGTCTATCTGTATTGGCTAAAGGAATGTGCCGAGAAATACGCGGTCGATATTCTGGCTTATGGCCTTATGACCACACATATCCACTTGGTCGCAGTACAGGCAAGACGATGCGCTGACGAGAAAATCCCGTTGGTGTAAGGACGATAATGAAAAAGGGTGGCGTCCCCCTTTTTCCAGCGGTTTACCGAATCCCCGTGTCGATGCGGATATCGAGTGCCGTCGTCTGTCCCTCCACCACGGTCACCGTTGCAGGAAGATCCTTGGTAGCGAAGCCGAAGCCATCAGTGGGATCCAGCGTGACGACATAGCGACCAGGAGTCACAAATAACCGGTACTTGCCTGCGCTGTCGGTTGAGGCCGAAGCCGCCGCTGACGATCCGCTGGCTGGGGTTACGATGACCTTCGCGCCCGCAACCGGAGCCGAGTTGTCAGAGCCAGGAACTTCAACCGGAAGCACGGGAGCCCGCAGAACCGTCCCGCTAATGCGGCCCATTCCCGGCGGCGGCAATCCGTCCTGCCGCGCGCTGGGGCCGGCCACAGCGGCGCAAGCAACCACGAAAAGCAGGGCGATCAGCGTAATGAGCCGGCGCATCTTCTTTTTTGCCTCTCCAAGATTCATTGTGGCGAATGGGCGCGCCGGAGTCAATGTCAGTTTCGTCAGTCCTGCTCACGCGCCCGCATACGGCCGTAGGATCTAGAAGCGGAGCTGGCCCGGCCACAGGCGCATGACTGACGACAATGATAGGGCGTGACGACGAATGAGCTACCGGCCACCACGTCGCGCGGCACCCAAATTCCGGCGAACAGCGTTGGCGACGGGATTGTGACGTTACTGGATGATGCGCACGCAGCGACCAGCATTGCCGCGAGTAGAACAGGAATTAAACGCATGAGCCTCACCCCTTCGGTCCCCCTGCTTTGAGGGTGCTTCACCATGACGGGAAAGGTAGGGGTCCAGTCAAGTGAGGGTGCACGCTATTGCTTGGAATCGACCTTTGTGACCTGTTATGAAACGGACAAGCGCACGGATCTGAGTATTCTGTTCTTGCGATTTTTTTTGTGGCCCTAACCGCGAAATTGTCATGAGGCTTTTTATGCCCGAACTCGATTCCTGCGGCAAGAGGGCTGGGTGGTGTTGCGCCTGCGCGGTCGGTAAACTGAAGCCGTTGCCAAGATCGGGCCGCATGGGGCTTCACACTACGCACGTCGTTGCATTCCGCGGAGGGGGTGCCAGGTGCCTAGTGAACGAACAGGGGTCAAACCTCGGCCATTGACCCCAAGTGGGACAGCCGACGGAAGACGAAGAGTCCTTTTGCCCACCCGTAGCCGGCGAAGTTGGAGTTGAAGCACCATCGATCAATGCGGCTCGCTGATTTCATTTGTGCCGGCGCCCAGAAGTCCGGAACCACGTGGCTTTATGCCCAGCTGTGCCGTCATCCGCAGGTATTCATGCGGACGAAAGAGCTGAATTTCTTTTACCGCGAACTCCCTTTGTCCTGGTATGCGGAGCAGTTCAGCGGGGCCGCTAACGGCCAGCGCTGCGGCGATATTTCGCCCAATTACGCTGCGTTCGCGGGGCTCGCGGAAAACATTTTCCGTGCCTGCCCGACCGCGCTGATCATTCACCTGCTGCGAGACCCTGTTGAGCGCGCGTTTTCCCAGTGGAAGATGGCGCGACACCTTGGAAACATTCCACCGGAGATTCCCTTCATCCAGGCGTTCCGCGACAATCTTCAGTACATGCGGCGACGAGGCGAGTATTCGGCAATCCTGGAGGAATATGTTCGGTTCTATCCCTTAGGCGAACGGCTGGCCGTTTTTTGGTATAACGACATCAGAATCCGACCGGCTGGGTTACTGCGTGAGATCATGACCTTCCTGGACGTCGATTGGGAATGGAAGTCAGCCGACCTACATGCCATCGTCGCGCCAAGCCCGGCGCAATCCGTTATCAGCTCGCGAGACGCCGTCGAAGTAGCCGCATATTATGCGCCGTTCGATCGACGGCTGTGCTCTCTGCTCGGCGTGGCGACCCTACCATGGTCGACCAACCCGCCTGATTTTTCGGTGAATTGGTGAGAATAGCTCCTATTCCAGCTTACCGAACCCGCTTGCCGTCCGCGAACGCTCTTCGACCTTTTTCTCGAGACCCTCGACCACACACGGTGCGACTCTAACCACGGCCGTTGGAGCGCCAATTCGCAATGCTGCTGTCCAGGCTGCTCGGATCCGAGGCGCCGATCGCCGCCACCGCCGGCTCGGGGACGGCGGCGCTGATCAGTGTGATCCTCGCCCGCGCCAGCCGGGCTTCCGCGCCGCGTGTGCTTGTGTCCTGCTACACGTTTGTTGCCACCGCCGCGGCTGTCGAACAATGCGGTTACCAGCTCCATGTTATCGATATCGACGAGACCACGGGGTGGCTACATCCGGACAAGTTCGTGGCGCACCCTGTGCTGCCCGAGGTTGGGCTGGTCCTGCCGGTGGCGCCGTTCGGGCGCGCTTGATCGGACTGCCAGCCGGCCCCGATCTCGGGCCCAGCGAGATCGAGTGCGTCGTCGCCGCGGTCGCGTACGGACGGGATCGCGTCAGCGCTTAGGGGTCAGACCGGGACTGCCCGTCGATCTGTAGAACTCATCCCGTCTGGTCATGTCGTATCCGGGATAATCGAACAGATTCAGCAGCGACAGATGGCGATGCCGAACGCCGGTCGCGATGCCGGTTTCGTAACCGGCGTCGCGAAACCTCCGGTCGAGCTCGCCGTCCGTTCCGGCGCCGACGCCCGCTAGTGCGGCGCCGCGCAGTAAAAGCAGCCGGCCTGGGGGATTGTGCGGATAGGCCAAATCGTGCGCATTCAGGCCGTTTAGATCCTGATTGCGCTCCGGGCTATGCAGCTTGATCAAACCGGCGAGCTGCTGCTCTTCGAGACCGGGTTCAAGGGCGCGCGCGCGCTCCCAGGAGATGAAATCCCTTTTGTCTATGGCCGGGCCGACCATCGCGAGTCGGGGGTGCTGCTCCATCAGGGCCACAAACGCTCCGAGCCAGCAGGGATCGCGATCCTCGACGACCACATCGCCGTCAACATAGGCAAAAAACTCCCCCGCGCCGTCAACCAGGGACCATATCACCTTCCAGAGTTCCTCGAGATGGTTGCGTGGCGCCCAAATCACCTGCGAAAACATGCCCCGCCGCTCGAAACCCGCGATGACCTGGCCCACCAGGCGATCCTCGGACGCCATGTCGAGCATCGTAAAATGGTGCGGATGCCGGGTGTTGCGATACAGGCTGTCGAGACATGCCCAAAGATAGAGCGGCCGGTTGTAGGAGGTGATGAGAACGGTGACCGGTTCTGTCATGTAGACCCTCACGCCTTGGGCGCCGTGGCCCGTGCCGACACAAATGCCATTCGTCTGGATCCGATTATCCTAGAAGCACAGATTCTAGGCAGCACTTGTTTGGTGGACTTTCTGCTCGTCGCGCCGATCAGAATCAGTCTGGATCGGTCCGCCTTTCCGCTCCGGTGAATTTCCCGCTGGGTCTCCACGAGCAGGATGAGCAGATAGAGCACGCCATGGCCTGCAATCAGATCCCCCCAAGACCTGAATGAAAATGCCGCCTGGTACGGGAAGACGGCCACAGATACCAAGGTGATTCTGTTAGGCACAGGGCCAAACAGGGCCGCTAGGCGCCGGACACCCAGCAGAAAGAGCAGGCTGTTCGGACTGCGACGCACACGCGCGCAAGCGGCAGCCTCTCCGTAACAGCGCACACCGGCGCCAGCACGATACTCATGCCGGGTAGAAATCATCCCCGATTCACCAGTTGAGCAGCCTGGGCTAAACCAGATACGACGCAGCCGCTCAGCATATTCTGAGTGATATGGACAATAACGCCGTGTTTGGATAGTAGAAGTATTCGTCTCCGAGCAAGGGCGGCCTAGAGGTGGCCTGGCAGAAATATTATAGGATCTGGAAGCCGAAAAACAGCGACAGGCCTCCGACAATCCAGAGGTCGGGCCAAAAAGGAATGCTGCCGTTTACAGAACCCGTCAATGACATCGTGGTCGATCGATGATGGCCGAGTTTTATCGCGCTGCCACCGCGCTAAACGTCTCCGCGGTCCGCTTTGACCAGTCGCGGTACTCGGCCGATCTCAAAAGCCCTGGGCGCCGTCGCCGACGTCGCCGATGTGTCCCGGGTCGCTCGGATCCCCGGCTGCTTGCTGTCGGAAGAGGGTCTGCCAGTCGCGATGGCAGGTAAAAACGATGGGCTTGCATTAGCCGGGGCGCCCGTGCGGCTCAACGGGGCCGTTCTAGCCTGGCATGCGTCAGACCAGGCGGCGCAATCGCGAACTCGGAACCTTCGCGATGCGGTTTTGTTGGTCACTAGTGATCACCGATTCTGCGGCGACATCCGTCTGCACGGCCACATTTAACCCCAGCATGGACGCCTCACCGACCGTGACCCCCGGCGCGACGATGACTTTGATGGCAAGAAAGGACCGACGTCCCACTCGGGCGCGAGCGCTGACACCAACCCGAGCCGAGAGAAAGCAGTCGTCCTCGATCACCGCATGGTGGCCGATGTGGCTTCCGCCCCATATGACGACGTTGTTTCCGATCTTCGCGAAAGGCTCGATGATGTTCGACTCGAGGATGAAGCAATGTTCGCCAATGTCCGTGGTGTTGATGTAGGACTCTGGGTGAACGAATGACGCGAATCGATAATGGCGCGCCTTCCCCTCGAGAAATCGGTCGCGCCGAAACTCGTTCATTCTCCAGTAACTAATCGGGCCCAGCAGTTCGACCTGGCTCGGTGGGAAGAACTCCTCGAGCCGGTCCCAGGGCGCGAGCGGAAGACCCTGGAAGGTCTCTGACGTCACGAATTTCGGGTCGACCGTATACCCCACGACCCGGTGTTCGCTGTAGGACTCGAGATAGACCCTCCCCACTTCCGCGCTTTGGCCAGTCCCGAAGAAGACGATGTCAGCCATGAGGCCAGTCGAGAGTGGCGGCCAGTAGCGTGTCCGGGCTAAAAGAAATCCCCACCCCGGGCCTCCCGAGGTGGGGTACGGTTGCTGCGCGACGGGCCGTTTAATGCTGGCCGGGCGCGTTAAAGAGGGTGTAGCCGATCCTGGTCCTCCAACGGTTGGGGGTCCCTGCATACATGCCGGCAAACGCCATGCCATTGTTGCCTGTGGCACCTCCATCGCCGGACGCGTAGAACACCCCGGCCGGGGCGACGGCGGTGTAATCGCCCCAGCGCCCCTGAGTGTATTGACCCAGGCCGACCGCCAGGAACCATCCAGAATCTACGAAAGTGCCGACCGGTTGGGTCACACGCTGGCTGATATAAATGAGCGAGGGAAAGAAGGCGGTGCTGGAATAGCTCAACACGGTTGTGACGTTCCCGTCCAGATCGGGCTGGGGCGTCGGGAAAAACGCGGCATTCGTGCCACCGTAGTTCACGACGGATTCGTTGCGTATCAATGCGCCGGTAATTTGCGGGCAAAGACCCACAGAGGTGGTGCAGCGCGCGCCGTTAGTCGCGTTCAGGAAGGGTTGGACTTTGTAAATGATCGAGGCGACCCCGCCTGTTCCATTGGCCGTAACCAACGCCGCATGGATGTGTCCGTGCGCGTAGGTCGGCGTGCCGGAGATGCGGGTGTCGATGGTGTCGATAGTGTTGGGCCCGCCGGGCTGGGGCGCGTCGGGTGGGAAGGAGTAATTGTTGGCTGTGGGGATTACGACGCTGCTGAGTTCCGGAGAATCGCCGCCGGAAACAAAGCCGAAGGGGTTCGAGACCGCCCAAACGGTGAGTCCGTTGCAGGGAGCGAGGCATCGGCCGTTAAAAATGTTCTTCGACGTGATGAAGAACCCGGCGCGCGGTTGTTCGTAGGGACTCCAGACGTTTACTGGCTGCGACGTATCCGTGGCTACGCCGCCAGAGGTCATGCCAGAGAAAAACACGAAACTGAACCCTGCGCCGGCATACATTGGCCCTTTCGGCAGAACCAACCACTCCTCCTTCAGGTAGGCACCGGTGCTGTTCGAAAACAGGTTCGAGGCCACATAGATGGCACCCGGCGCGCTAAATCCGGGATAGAGCGACGTCCTGTCCTGCCCCAGCCTCGGATAGTCGGCGAGGGCCCCGGCCTGGCTCAGCACGGGGATCCGATAGGTCCACCACAAACCGGCCGGGTCGTCGCTTCGGCTCACCGCGATGTTTATGTTATTGCTATTGGCACCATCGGTGTCCGTCGCAATGACGATGAAACGATGGTTATACCAGTCGAACAGCGCGCGTGGGTCAAAGACGGCGGTCGAAGCCGGCAGGCCGAAGAAAGTCTGCAGGCTCACCGGCCCAATAATGCGCGTCCCATTCGTTCGCCAGACGGACAGACAAGCATTTACCACCTGGAGGATCGGGTTCGGGCCGTCACCGACGGCGAGCGCCTGATCGGCCGGCGTCAAGTTGCTGCAGGGTTGGAATTGGGCATCGCCCTCAATGTTTACTATCTGCCGTGGCGCCGCCGCGCTACCGGTCGATGGGGCCGATAGCCCCACTGTAGTAGGTAGTCGCGCTCCGCCCCCGGCAGCCGCTTGCGCCTTGGCCGCCGCCCACGCGCTGTCGGATAGACCGCTCCGAGGGCGGGGTAGCTTACGCAGTGTCATGTCCGCGGCGGTGACACGCGGCAGGGCTCGCATGTCCACCGACCTTGCTGCACCTATGGCTTCGACGCCCTGGACTGCGCCGTGGTTCTGGGCAAGCGAATTCCCCGACGCCAGGACTACCCCAAGGACGAGTGTGACGATTGCTGGTTGAGCCAACCATATCCTTGGCCCTGATCCGAATTTATTTTGCTTACCGTATGTTTCCATCTCTTACCTCCTTCACTATCTTAGAATTAAAATTATTCTTAATAATTGCTTTTACAAGCTATCCCCCCAATACCTCGTTGTCAAGCCGCAATAAAAAAATAAAACAAACCATTTCAGGTGACTTATTGAAATAAATATCCGCCTAATTGTAATGCTTGTGAATAGGACAATTAATCCTTTTGGGGCAGGACCTTGGGGCAGGACCTTGGGGCAGGACGTTAGGGCAGGACAACAGCCTTTGTTGCAAGCTTATTGATCTAACGCAAACAATGCCGAACGTCTGGAAACAGCGGCCTTCGGTCGTCGGTAGCGGGGCGGGGCAGCATACGCGCACATCTTCTTGACGCTCTGCCGGTGAATACCAAAGAACCGCGCAACTTCGCGGTCGCTCTTGCCTCCAACATCACGGCCCGACGTACTTTTACGTAGAATTCTACTGAATACATCCTTTCCGCCTTCCATTGCCGCTAAAAGCGACAGCTTAAAGGCTTGGGACTGGTACACTTTTATTCCGCGTTTCCAGCAAAATTAGGTGCGCCTCAGTGGGACACTATTCCCGCGCGTTTCATGACCGTGCGTATGACGGAGCGGGACGCGCACGTGGCGCCGGAAAACGCTGAAGCCGCGGTGGCGAAGCTGGAGGGTGTCCCAAACGTATCCCCACTGCGAAAGGACACCGTGGAGGTGCTGCGATAAGTGCTTGAAGTAGTTGGTGGGTGGTACTGGTTTCGAACCAGTGACCCCTGCCGTGTGAGGACAGTGCTCTACCGCTGAGCTAACCACCCGCTGGAAGGTCGCATTCTAGGACCAGCGCTCAGTACGCTCCAATCCCTACACGAGCGCTAAGAAAGCACACACACTGCACTTCTTTGATCCCCTCTCCCCCGGTTTGGGGGAGAGGGTAAGGGTGAGGGGGTATGAATACTCGAGCGCGAATCTTGCGCCACAATCAAATCGATACTGAAAGACGACTATGGAGTCGATACTTCAGGAATTGAGGCACCCCTCACCCCAACCCTCTCCCCGCACGCGGGGAGAGGGAGAATGAGCATCGGATGACTGGTGGTTGGTTTAATCCACTTACCACTCAAGCTTTTGGCGTATGGACCCGTCACGGGTCACCGGTTACGGGTCACCATTTTTCCGAACAGCTCCTCCCCGTTGCGATACGCAATCCGCTCAGCGACCTCTCCCGGCAGTTGGGCAAGCCACCCGCGAGACCAACGGGCATGCACCACAACGTAGTTCCAACGCTCCGCAATATAGGTGTCGGAGCCGATCAGGAAGCGATCCGGGAATTCCAGGAACAGCGAACGCCAACGCGGGTCGAGCCGGCCGCCGGGCGCGTGGTCGGTGCGAAACGCCAGCTCGCACCAGAGATTCGGATGACGGCGCAGCATCTCGCGCACTGCTTCAGGCCGATCGAAGCCGGCGTGCGCCCAGAGAATACGCGCCTGCGGGTTGTGCCGGAACAGACGTTCGATGGCGTCCGCGTCGGAGTGGGCGTGCAAGAACAGTCCGTACCGGTGCGCCAGTTCCACGAGGCGGCGCACCACCGGCCGCTCCGCATCGGCACCGTAGAGGTGAAACTCCCCGATCGCGACATAGCGATAGCGCTTGAGCCGTGCCTCCACGTAGCCGACGATTCTCTCGTCCGACACCCATGTCGCCATGTCCTCGGCAGTGGGGTACGGGCGCAGCTCCGGTATCACCAGGTCGGGCGCCTCGGCGAGCAGCCTCTGCGTCCCGTCATCGTCGGAGCTCGACACGAGCGCGCGCCGGACGCCAGCCTCGCGCAAAAGCGCAACCGCATCCCGAGGCGATACCGTGTCCCACACGGTATGGCTGTAGTGAATGTGCGCGTCGAAGATCGGAAGCTCGGCCGCAGGGAGCGCTGCGACGGCGAACAGGAGCAGGAAACCAGCGGCGGTGCGCATCATGAATGGTGAATGGAGCGTGACGGGTGACGGGTGACGGGTGACGGGTGATGGGTGATGGGTGATGGGTGACGAGTGACGGGTGATGGTTTTATACGCCTAAGTCGTGGTTTGTTTCTCTCCGCGTGCTCTGGCGTGCCGGTCACGTCGTCGATTTCCTCTAACTGACCGGCGAGTTCACGACCAGCTGGCGCGACTTTCCCTCCCCGGTGATGACGCTCGCGGAGACGCGCGACAGCGTCGCGGCGCCGTGCCCCTGCCCTCAGGGCGCCGGGCCGGGGTCGCCGGTCGAGGCCTGCCACGCGGAGAGAAGCGCCTTAAGCCGGGTGAGCTCGGGCACCCGTGTTGGGTCCGGGGCGAAGTCCCTCACCTCCCATGGATCCGATGCCGTCTCGAAGAGCTCGAATTGAGGGCGATCGTAGACCGGGAGCGCGGCGTCGGCGAGATCGAGAAACCGGTAGGCGGCGGCGAAACCCGGCACGCTCGCGTTGGCGAGGATGTGCTCGTAGACGCGGTTGCGCCACGGGTCGAAGTCGCGGTTGTCCGCCGGCATCACCGTGTCGCGGGCCACAGGCATGAACACGAGCCGGAAGGTGCCATCGAAGATGGAGCGGTCGGAGCTCGCCTCGCCCACGACGATGGAGCGGGGAACGTTGCTGTCGCGCCCGGCGAGCCTTTCGCGATGGGACACTCCGTCTAGTGTCGCCGGTGCCGGCAGGTCGAGAAAGCCCAGCAGCGTGGGCATCAGGTCGACGCCGCTGAACAGGTCTGCGCTCACCCGCGCCGGGGTCACGTCGAGGCCGCGAAACACGAGCGGCACGCGCAGCCCGAGCTCGTATGTCGTCCACTTGGCGCGGTGATACGAAGGGCCGTGGTCCCCGATTAGCACGACCAGCGTCTCGCCCGTCTCTCCGGAGTTCTCCAGCGCCCGTAGCGCATCGCCGACGCGCCGGTCAGCGATCCCGACCGCACTCAGGTACTCCGACCAGTCCTGGCGGACGGTCGCAGTGTCCGGCAGGTGAGCGGGCACGGAGACGGTCGCTGGGTCCACCGGCAATGGCCCTGCGTCACCGTCCGGGTACGGGCGATGAGACCGGTTGACGTGGTGGACGAGAAACCAGGGCTTGCCCGCCTGACGCGCCTCCTCGATGAACTGCGAGACCTCCGCGTAGCTGTCCGGCTCCTCCGGGCGCCAGTGGTCGTACGGAAACTTCCCGTGCGGAGAGAGGTGGAACTTGTTCTGCGTCCCCGTGTAGTACCCATAGAACCGCAGCATCTCGACGAGCGTCGGCACGGCGTCGCGGACGCGGTTGCGGTTGCGGTTGTAGAACGAGTTCGGATCGCTCAGGAAGCGAGGGTTCGCGGCGGCAAGGGCCTCGGCCGAGCCCACGAACTCCTGCACGTTCTCCTTGACCCCGTTGGCATGATTGTGTCGCCCGGTAAACAGCGCTGCCTTCGAGGGTGAGCACGACGCCACGGTGACATATGCGCGGGTATACATCGTGCCGGCCGCGGCTAGCGCGTCGATGTTGGGAGTCACGGCGCCGGGGGTGCCGAAGATCCCGGCCTGCGCCCCGTGGTCTTCGGTGATGATGAGGAGCACGTTCTTGCCGTTCGGCGTCGCAGGAGGAAACACGGGGGGCGGAGGTGAAGCCAGCTCGTTTCCCGACCCGCCGCTGCCGCAAGCGGCGAGCGCGGCGAGCAGGGCGGCGAGAGCGAGATTGGCAGCCGCCGACGACATCGATGCCGCCCTGCGTGAGCGCGCTCCTGTGGTCACGTCCGAACCCAAGTCTGCGATCTCTCCCGATACCGAACCCGGCGGCAAACGATAAACGACGGTGTCCCTGCCGCAACCGGGAGCCCACTCGCCGGCGAGAGTTCCTCATCGGGGTGGGGTTCGGGCCTTCATTCGCGGACCGCCCGCTTGGTCCCGGGCACCTGCGACGTGAAAGACGACGAGCCCGTAGCAACGAAACGACGTTAACTTTCCCGTAAAAGGCGATTCCCGGTGCTGCAGCGCGGCATCGCTCGGGAAACTATTCCATACCAGGTTTCACGATAGGCCCCAAACGGGAGACCATGGACACTGAGCAAATAATGCAATAAGATGATCACACATGTTCAATTCTATGATCAACGTATTACATGCATTTTCGTTTTCGCGGCAACAACATACAGATTGTAAAAAGTCAGATTGAGCCCGCTACAGGGAAGGCAAAACCTGTTGCATTGGGTAGCATTAACCGGGCGACCCTCACCATTAGCGAGAAGCTGCGCGAGGCCTGTTCCCACAGCGAGCTCGAGGAAATTGAGGCCTGGGTGAAACGCTACCAGGCGGTGGACGGCATGAAGCTCCAGCACGCGGCACTGACGCTGCCCGAACAAATGGCAGCGGCGGCCCAGTGGTTAGAGAACGCCAACCCCGACGCGGCCCGCGAGGTCGTCGACGACATCCTTACTGCGACGAGGATGTTGCGCCGGGTGCTGACCAGGCGGGGACTGCTGTAACGGGAACGCATCATGGCTGCCACCAAAACCTTGCGCTCGCCTCTCGATGTGACGCTGTCGGTATGGAAGGCGCTTTTCCTGCGAGAAGCCGTCAACCGCATCTCAAGAGAACGCACGGCGTGGGTGTGGCTGCTGGCGGAGCCCATGATTCATATTGTCTTTATAACGTTCATATTCTCGTTCGTCCGCGTGCGCGTGGTGGGCGGAATCGACACCGCCGTCTGGATCATAGTCGGGTTTCTGGTATTTTTCATGTTCAGGCGTCCGGCCCAGCAGGGGATGACTGCCGTGGGGGCCAACCAGGCGCTTTTTAGCTATCGCCAGGTGAAGCCCGTGGATGCCGTGCTCGTACGCGTCGGGCTCGAGGGCTTCCTGATGCTCGTGGTCGCCATCATTGTGTTGATCGGCGCCGGATTGTTGGGGTACGCGGTCGTTCCCGCCGATCCGCTGTCCGTGCTGGCGGCGGTGTTCGGGGTGTGGCTAATTGGCCTGAGCTTCGCGCTCGCCGCTTCGGTTGCCAATGAGCTGATCCCGGAGCTGGGCTGGCTCATCACCCAGTCTCTGATACCCCTGTATTTTGCCTCTGGCATCATTTTTCCCATCACCCAAATCCCGCAACCCTACCGCGACTGGCTCATGATCAATCCCCTGGTGCACGGGCTGGAAGTCGCCCGGCTGGGCTTTGCCCCCAACTACCAGGCATTGCCGGAAACGAGCATCGCCTACGTCTACGCCTACGCGCTTGCCGCCATTTTCTTCGGCCTCACGCTCCAGATCCGGTTTGCAACGAGGCTTGCCGCAAGATGATCATCGTCGACGACGTATACAAACGCTATCAGACCAAACACGGGGCGGGCAGGTGGGTCCTGAGGGGCGTGTCCCTGACGATTCCCACCAAGGTCAACGTCGGCCTGGTCGGGCGCAACGGCGCCGGCAAATCCACCCTGCTGGGTCTCATCGGCGGGATCGACCAGCCGAGCAAGGGCCGCATCGAGCGCCGCTGCCACGTCTCCTGGCCCATGGGGCGCGCAGGCGGACTGCCGGGCGTGCTCACGGGACGGCAAAACGCCAAATTCGTGTGCCGCATCCACGGTCATGAAGACGCCCTTCCCGACCGGCTCGCGTTCATCCAGGATTTCGCCGAACTGGGCGAGGCGTTCGACGAGCCCATCTACACCTACTCGTCCGGCATGAAGTCACGCCTTCAGTTCGCGCTCTCGCTCGCGTTCGATTTCGACGTCTACATCGCGGACGAATCCATTTCCGCGGGCGACATCGCCTTCCAGAAAAAAGCCAAGGCCGCCTTCGACAAGCTTGCCGACCACGCGACCCTCATCATGGTCTCGCATGGTGTTGGCCTGTTGAAGCAATTCTGCACCGCGGGCATCTGGCTCGCGGACGGCAAGGCCCACTGGTTCGACAAATTAGATGATGCCCTCAAGGCCTACGAGGAAAGCCTCCCCGCATGATTGACCGTATCGCCCTCGCACTGCGCCGGCGCAGCCTGTTCCTTGCCGCCATTATCGCCTCGCTGTTCGCGGCCTTCTACTGGGGTCTTGTCGCCTCCGACCGCTACGTCTCCGAGGCCCATATCATCGTCCAGAACACCGACCTCACCAGCGGCCAGAGCCTGGATATCGGGGGTCTCATCGGAAGCGTCAGTTCGAATAACCAGCCCGATCAGCTGCTCCTGCGCGACCATCTGCTGTCCGTGGATATGCTCAAAAAGCTCGATGCGAAGCTCAACCTGCGGGCGCACTACAGCGATTCGAGCCACGATCCGATCTCGCGCATGTGGTACGACGACGCGTCGCTCGAGTGGTTTCACCGCCACTACCTCTCGCGCGTGAGCGTCGAATTCGACGATCTTGCCGGCACGCTGGTGATCAGGGCGCAGGCCTACGATCCGAAAACGGCACATGCGATCGTCGCCATGTTGGTCGCGGAAGGCGAGCGCTTCATGAACGCCCTGGCGCACAACCTCGCGCGCGAGCAGGTCGCCTTTCTTGAAAAAGAGGTGGCTGAAATGCGCGGGCGCGTCGTGCAGACGCGCCAGACGGTGCTCAAATTTCAGAGCCGCGAGGGACTCGTCTCGCCCCAGGGTACGGCGGAAAACTTCGCCGCCATCGTCAACCGCCTCGAGAGCGAACTCACGAATCTCCGGACACGCCGCGCAGCGATGCTCAGCTACCTCACGCCCAAAAGCCCCAGTGTGGCCGAGCTCAATCAGCAGGTCGCCGCGGTCAAGAAGCAGATCAAGCGGGAAAAGGCGCGGCTCGCCGCGCCCAACGACAAGGCGCTCAATCGCACCGTCGAGCAATACCAGCGCTTGCAGATGAACGCCGAGTTTGCGTTTGACGTGTATCGAACCGCGCTGGCCGCGCTGGAAACGGGCCGGATCCAGGCCACCCGCATGCTCAAGAAGGTCTCCGTGCTGCAAAGCCCCTTCGAGCCGCAGTACCCGGTCGAGCCCCGCCGGGTATACAACACCATCGTTTTCATACTGGTCGCATTGCTGATCGCCGGCGTGA
>Ga0224512_10002938_pt1 | contig 15242 bp, 13 predicted proteins | sample SF_May12_sed_USG_4_FD_169103 | JGI IMG/M metagenome (GOLD analysis project Ga0224512, IMG submission 169103) | Sediment microbial communities from San Francisco Bay, California, United States - SF_May12_sed_USGS_13 | ecosystem: Environmental > Aquatic > Marine > Sediment | place: USA...
AACGGCCAGATACATGGCCGGTCACCATATGAGGTTCCAGCGCCCAGATTCGCCGGAACTCGTCGTGTATCTCTTCGCGCGGTTTGCCCGACTCTGTGGTGGGGTGAGCCAGTCCAAATTGTAACGGGGCCTCGCTGTCGGAAAATAACTCGTCGCGAAGCTTCTTGGCCAACTCGAAATGCCAGTCATCCGCTGGCATATTCATTCCGGCATACGCCTCCTTAAAATTCACGGTGTCACCCGGGCCATAAGCAACAGACCAGCTGAGCTGTGGACAGTTAATGCCGCCCACTCCGGAATCGAATGCGCCGTGCGCGGCGGCCTCCATTTTTTCCGGTGTATGCGTGACGTGGCAATAGTCGACGACGCGCGTCACGCCGGAATTGATGGCCATCTTGCCACCCAGGTAGCAATAGTTGTATACGGACTCCGGCTTCATCGCGACCGCCCACATCATGTGCCAGGTCACCATCGTCAGGTCGGGTCGAGTGACTTGCATGGACTCCCACAGATGACGGTGACCGTCGCACATGCCGGGCATCAGAATCATGTCCGTTGCATCGACAAAGTCGGCGTTGGGCGCCTCAATGTTGTGGCCCACTTCGACGATCTTAGTGCCGTCGATTAAGACATCGCCGCCATAGATATCCCCCAACTTGGGGTCCATACTCAGGATCGTGGCACCTTTAATAAGGGTCGATTGTCCTTGTGGGCGACTGGTTGCAGCGCTCGCCGTCGAGATCCTTGTTCCACCAGCGAATAGAGCCGTTCCTGCTGCGGCTGCAGACCCTAGTAGGAATTCTTTGCGGGTCATTTTCATGGGCTTAATCCTCTGTACAACCTTATTTCGGCGTCGACGCTGGCTGCGGCCGCCCTGGGTTAAATGACGGGTGACGTACATCCTCTGCTGTAAGGATTTGTCCGCCTTCGCCGATGAACTTAATGGTCTCACCCGCAGCGCGTTCGGCATCCCAGCTAGCAATAGCTTTCTTGTACAAGCCCTTGTCGAAGTCAACGAGTTCCCCGTCTTTTTTCTGGAGTTTTCCGTGTACCCACACGTGGTCAATGTCCTGGATACCAGCGTAGGTATAGACGCGTTCGGCCAGATCATCGATCGCAGGAAAACCGAGTCGATCGGTGCGCAATAACACCATATCTGCGAGTTTGCCCGGCGTGATGCTGCCGACCTTGGAATCGATGCCCAATGCCTTGGCCCCGCCCAGTGTTGCGATGTGCATGTAATCGCGAGCAGTCATATTCAAGGCAATTTCTTTGTTAAAACCGCGCTGGGCATACATCGCAATATCAGCCGTACGAATGTGCTCAAAATAGTCGAGCATGTTATAGATCAGATGATCGACCCCGAAAGCAACCGGTGTGCCGAGTTTGTGGCAACGTCCCAATGCCAATGGAATGTTCATTCTCACTTCGGCGCGCGGCGTAGAGGCGAGTCCGGCACCAGCGTCCTTAACCATAAGTAGTTCGTCATCGGTGAGGCCATTGCCGTGTCCGACAATGTAGTTTTCTTGCAGCAATCCGTTTTCGTAAAGATCGGCAATCACGCGATACTTCGCAGCCTCGCCCAAGTGACGGCCAGATACATGGCCCGTCACCATTTTGGGTTCCAGCGCCCAGATCCGCTTGAACTCAGCATGTATTTTATCGCGGTCTTCGCCACCATCCATCCCGTTTGAATGGGCAAGTCCGAATTGTAAGGGCGCCTCGCTGTCAGAGAATAACTCGTCGCGCAACTTTTCAGCCAACTCGAAGTGCCAATCATCAGATATCGCGCGCGTTTTCCGCGCTTCTGCGAAATCCACGGTATCACCCGGGCCATAGGTCACTGTACCGCTGAGCGAGGGACAGTTAATGCCGCCGATCCCGGAATCGACCGCACCATGTGCCGCTGCTTCCATCTTTTCCGGCGTATGGGTGACGTGACAAAAATCGACTACGCGTGTCACCCCGGAATTAATCGCCATCTTGCCGCCGAGATAGCAATAGTCGTAAACAGACTCGGGCGTCATAGCCACCGCCCACATGAGATGCCAAGTCACTATGGTCAGGTCTGGCCGAGTGACGGCCATGGATTCCCACAAATGCCGATGCCCATCGCACATGCCGGGCATCAAAATCATGTCCGTTGCATCGACAAGGTCGGCGTTGGGCGCCTTGATGTTGTGTCCAACTTCGACGATCTTAGTGCCGTCGATCAAGACATCGCCGCGGTATATATCCCCCAACTTGGGGTCCATACTCAGGATCGTGGCACCTTTAATAAGGGTCGATTGTCCTTGTGGGCGATTGGCTGCGCGCGCTGTAGAAACCCCCGCCCCCCCGGCAAGAAGGGCCGTTCCTGCTGCGGCTGCCGAAGCTTGTAGGAATTCTTTGCGGGTCATTTTCATCGGCTTCATCCTCTGGTCTGTCGACACTTTTATTGTCCGAACGAATATTTCAAGCTGGCGCCATAGAAAAACGGCAGGCTCCCCGTTAGGGTTCGTACCCGTTGCCCGTTGCTACCTGCCCCCGATCGTAGGATACTGTGCAATCGTTTGCACTAGCCTATATTACCTACAACGTGGCTACTGTTAAAGCCATAATTGAAAAAAATCAGATTTTGTGGCCCCCGCTAGGCGTGCCGGTGTGGCCTGCCGGTCGCGCAACCACAAGCAGTGGCTGCCGGGCTTTTCTTGTTGATCACCGTGCTACGCTTCAGCACCCCTGACTTAATACCATTGCCGCCGGTAATGATCTTGCGTACGGGCCGGCCGGTGAGCGGATCTTTGGTCAAAGATTCGTCGTTCATACGTTGAGTTACCTCGAATCGCCGTGGTATTTCGTCAGGGTCGCCTGGAATTGTTTCGTATGTGTAGGTCGGCATCATCGGATCTCAACGCTTCATTGCGGCTAGTCTGTCTGCAGAAAGTAAGTTACGTCAAGCTCTCCGGCCGCGGCAGCTAACAGCAATAGAGCCGGCTCGAGTCACTCGCCGCAGAGAAAAATATTGTGCTGCGTCGCACTGTAGTCCGGGTGTTTGCTAATGCGGGGCTCATGTAATAAGATTTTATGCACACGTTTGCAGAATATCGGCTGTGCTGGTTAAAGACGCCTGATTTTGCTGTTCAGTACCCTCGCCCTCCAGATAGGGAAGAACAATCAATTGGGTGAAACATGTCGATAATTGAGTCTACGGAACCCGTCATTATTCGTCCCGAAGACATCCAGCCAAACTGGAACTGGGATCGTCCAATCGCCGCACCCGGTCGGACTCACGTCGATTTCGAGGAACGCATCGATTTTCGACGCTTACACAAATATCGGATGGCGCGCGCCCAGCAGGCGTTGGAGAATTCGGAGCTGGGCGCCTTGCTGTGCTTCGATAACAATAATATTCGCTACCTGACGAGCAGTGTTATCGGTGAATGGAGTCGCGACAAGATCTGCCGTTACGCGCTTTTTACCGGTAACTCCAATCCGTACCTCTGGGATTTTGGCTCGGCCGCGTCGCATCATCGCCTGTATGCACCGTGGTTAAAACCTGATCATTGCAAGGCAGGCATGCTTGGTTTGCGCGGCTCCGTTCCAGCGGAGGCGAACCTTTTCAAGAATGCCGCGCAGGAAATTCATGACCTCTTGAAGACTGAAGGTGTCGCAGACATGCCGATTGGTGTCGACATCGTTGAACCACCTATGCTTTTTGCGCTGCAGGAAGAAGGACTGGACATTCGTGATGGACAGCAAGTGTTTCTCGATGCGCGCCAGATCAAGAGTATGGACGAAATCATTCTGCTGAACATGTCTGCAGCCCTTGTAGATGGCGCGTACCACGAAATTGCTGAACATTTAAAGCCTGGCATGCGTGAAAACGAAATGGTCGCTCTAGCGAATAAATTTCTTTACGACAACGGCTCCGACGATGTAGAGGCGATCAATGCGGTTTCCGGTGAACGTTGTTCACCGCATCCACACAACTTCACGGATCGCATGTACCGTCCTGGTGATCAGGCGTTTTTCGACATTATCCAGTCCTATATGGGATACAGGACATGCTACTACCGCACCCTGAATGTGGGTTTGTCGACGCCGGCGCAGGTAGACGCCTACAAGACTGCGCGCGAGTGGATCGATGCCGCAATTGTCATGGTTCGGCCGGGTGTCACAACCGACAAGATCGCAGCGTTATGGCCCAAGGCAGAAGAGTTTGGATTTGCCAATGAAATGGAAGCGTTTGGCTTGCAATTCGGACATGGCCTCGGCCTTGCGTTACACGAAAGACCGATCATTAGCAGGCTGGTCTCGTTCGAAAACCCGTTCGAATTGCAGGAAGGCATGGTATTCGCCCTGGAAACGTATTGCCCCGCAGCCGACGGCAACGGTGCAGCCAGGATAGAAGAGGAAGTAGTTGTCACCAGTGATGGCTGCAAAGTAATAACCTTGTTCCCGGCCCAGGAATTATTCGTTGCTAACCAGTACTAGGTCGGCTCACCGCGCCCAAGCGCTGGTTTGCAACGGCCTTAATACATCAGGGAATTCAGGTGTCGGAATCGAAGACTTTACAGCTTGACGCGCCTTGGTTGGAAATTACCGCAACGCCGTCCGACTGGGATAAGGCTGGTTCCCATTCGTTGCTCAAGATGTTGAATCACATGCATCTGATTCGGGCGTTCGAAGAGGAGATTCTGAACCTCGATCGGGAAGGGCTTGCACATGGCCCGATGCATGTCAGTGTGGGTCAGGAAGGCGCGGTTGTCGCCGCGATGTCGCTTCTAAATACCGGTGACGCCATCAACGGCCCACACCGAGGCCACCACTTGTTTCTTGCCAAAACCCTGAATTATGTCGACGCCGATGGTTATGATCCGCGCAGTGTTCCGACGCCGTCGGCAGTCAATGACCTGTTGTATCGAACCATGGCAGAAATCCTGGGGCTGAGTCCGGGATTCTGTAAAGGCCGTGGTGGATCGATGCATTTGCGTTGGGCTGATGCTGGTGTCATTGGTACTAACGCGATCGTTGGAGGCGGGGTGCCACTGGCAAATGGCGCCGCCTGGTCGAAGCAACGACAAGGCAGCGGCGAGGTCGTATTTACGTTCCTGGGCGACGGTGCCTGCCACATCGGCAATTTTCTGGAGTCGCTGAACCTGGCGGCACTGTATGACCTGCCGATCTGTTTTTTTATCGAGAATAACCAGTATGCTGTTTCGACGACGCTAGCTGAAGAAGCCCGCGAGACACGCATGTCTTCACGTGGCCTCGGCTTTGGAATCCCGTCGTTTCGTGTTGATGGCATGAATCCAATGTCTGTTCGCGCGGCAACCAATGCGGTATTGAAATTACTACGGGAAGGCAACGGACCGGCAGTACTGGAAGCCAATGTGTATCGTTATTACCACCACGGTGGTGGTTTGCCGGGCAGCGCGTTCGGGTATCGAAGCAAAGCAGAAGAAGCGGCAGCGCGGGAGCGCGACCCGCTGGCCAAGATGGAACGCGAAATGCAGTCTCGCGGCTGGCTCGATGAGGAAGGACTCAACACGATCCAGCAGGCGGCCACGACGGCAGCACAAGGCGCTTCTGCAAAGTTGACCGAAGCGGTAGGTGGTAAGCGCACAATCGTCAGCTCCTTGTGGCCGGATGTCAGTTTCCGTGACCAGGGATTGCGTGGCGATCTGTCGGAATTTGATGACATTCATTTTATCGAGGAGGAAACCTACGAGGGCGCGCTTGCAGACGTCAAGATGATCGATTCGATTGCCGCCGTGATGGTGCGCCGCATGGAAGTTGACGACCGGTATTTTGTGATGGGCGAAGATATTCACAAGTTGCGCGGCGGTACCAACGGTGCGACCAGGGGTATTCCGGATCGCTGGCCGGATCGGTGCATTCCTACCCCGATTGCTGAGCATGGCTTCGTCGGCCTTTGTGGTGGCGTTGCAATGGATGGGCATTACCGGCCTGTGGTCGAATTGATGTACCCGGATTTTTCGCTGGTCGCGGCTGATCAGCTCTTCAATCAAATCGCCAAGGCGCGTCACATGTTTGGTGGTGATACAAATATGCCATTGGTCTTGCGCACAAAAGTTGCGCTCGGTTCCGGCTATGGCTCACAGCATTCGATGGACCCGGCAGGCATGTTTGCGATGTGGCCGGGCTGGCGCATTGTGGCCGCATCAACGCCGTTCGATTATGTTGGCTTGATGAATAGCGCGCTGCATTGTGAAGACCCGGTCATGATGCTCGAGCACGTCGACTTGTATAAAAGTACAGGCCCGGGAACCACGGACGACTTCGATTATTACATTCCACTCGGCAAGGCACGGATCGTCCGCCGGGGCGGCGCATTCACGGTGCTGACCTATTTGTCGATGGTTTCCAAGGCAATCGAGGTTGCCAACGAAATGGGAATTGATGCCGAAATCATTGACTTGCGCTCACTGGACCGTGGCGGCCTGGATTGGGAAACGATCGGCAACAGCGTACGCAAGACACACAATGTTGTCATGCTCGAGCAGGGGCCATTGACGACGTCCTATGGCGCGATGGTGACGGATGAGTTACAGCGACGGTTTTTCGACTACCTGGATCAACCCGTCAAACGCATACATGGTGGTGAGGCATCGCCGAGTGTGTCCCGCGCTCTGGAGCGAGCAGCATTCGTCGGTGAAGAAGAACTGCGCCGTGGATTTGCCAACATTATCGCTGACATGGGCCGCTCTTTTGCGGCGGTCAGTTGATGTTGTATCCGGGCAGTCAGGAGTAAGCCGAAGTGACGGTGGAAAGCAACGGAATACCCGGCCTCCGGGGAACAGATCACATCGGATTCACGGTACCGAACCTGGACGATGCCGTCGACTTCTTTGTAAATGTCATAGGCTGCGAACCGTTCTACGAACTCGGCCCGTTTCAGTCCGACGATGACTGGATGCAGGCTCACTTGAATGTGCATCCTCGCACGGTAATGAAGAAGCTACGTTTCCTGCGCTGCAAGAACGGCTCGAACTTCGAACTTTTTGAATACGACGCACCTGATCAAAACACGAATCAGCCAAAGAACAGCGATATCGGCGGGCATCATCTGGCGTTGTATGTTGATGATTTTGATGCGGCGTTAAGCTTCCTGAAAAGCAAGGGAATCCGGATTCTTGGTGAGCCGACCGTTCGGACAGCGGGTCCGAGTGCTGGGCAGACCTGGGTCTACTTTCTATCGCCCTGGGGCATGCAGCTCGAGTTGCTGAGTTATCCCGACGGCAAGGGATACGAAGAAGAAACGTCAAGACGACTGTGGCATCCGGGTGATCCGGGTAAGTAACTATCTACGTAAACGAGACTAACGAAATTGCCGAAAACGATATTACTACCCGCCATGACCGCTGACTTTGAAGGTGGCGCTATAGAAGCGTGGCATAAGGAGGTCGGCGACAGGATCGAGGTTGGAGACGTTATCGCCGAGGTATCCACGGACAAAGCGGTCATCGAGCTGGAGGCTGAGCATGCCGGCATCCTCGGCAAGATTCTCGTGCCCGCAGGCCCCGACGAGGTCAGCGTGGATGCGCCGATTGCCATCCTGTTACTGGATGGCGAGACCCCAGATGCGCTGCCAGGCTTTGATCCTGACGCAGAGAATGTTGCCGATGTGGCCCCTGTTAATGCGGGCGCAAGCGATCTCGATGCGCCGCAACCGGTGGACGCTGCTGGAGATATCGATACCGACAAAGGTGATCGGGTATTCGCGAGTCCTGTAGCAATCCGCATTGCGGATCAGTTGGGCATCGATCTTGCCGGTGTCGAAGGCAGTGGCCCCGGTGGTCGCATTGTGCTTGGCGATGTTGAGGTCATCGCTGCAACACAGCATCCGGCATTGCAACGTGCTGGTACGACGTCGGCACCGCAAACGGCTGTCGATCTGCCGCCGCCGGGTAGCTTTGAGAAAGTTCCGGCCGACAAAATCCGAACCGTGATCGCACGCCGGCTGAGTGAAGCCAAACGAAATATTCCACATTTCTATCTGACTGTCGACTACGAGCTCGACAAACTGCTCGGGCTGCGCCGGCAGATAAATGACTCGGCAAAAGGCGCGTCGAAAATTTCCGTAAATGACTTCATCGTCAAGGCCTGCGCTCTGGCCTTGCGGGATGTGCCAGGAGCGAATACGGGTTGGGCTGACGATACCCTGCTCAGGTTTACCAGTGTTGACGTGGCCGTCGCAGTAGCAACGCCAAAAGGCCTGATCACGCCTGTCGTTTTTGAAGCTGATCGCAAGGATCTGGCAACGATCTCGGCCGAATTGAAGGAGCTTACGTCTCGGGCCAAAGAAGGACGTTTGAAGCCTGAGGAATACAAAGGCGGAGGCTTCACATTATCGAATCTCGGTATGTATGGCGTTCGTGAGTTTTCCGCAATTATCAATCCACCTCAGTCGTGTATTTTGGCGGTGGGTGCTGGCGAAAAGCGGGTTATCGTGAAAGATGGCGAGGTTGCTATCGCAACCGTTATGAGTTGCACCTTATCTGTCGATCATCGAGCTGTAGATGGCGCTCTCGGCGCGAAATTTTTGCAGAGCATCAAAAAAATTATTGAACAGCCTGATCTGATGCTCGCCTGATTGGGTAAATGACCAATTCGCGTATCGGGAAATAATTCCGTCGTGAGGCAGTACGAGTACGAATACAAGGGAACATCATGATGACAAGAAAGCCAAGCATGTTTACGGTCAGCAATATTGGGGCCGCGGTAATGATTTGCGCGCTGGCACTATTGGCGGCCTGCGAAAAGCAACCCGCCGATACTCCGATCCTGATCAAATTTCCACACGTTACGGCGCCAGCCACGCCCAAGGGTCGGGGTGCAGATCGTTTCAAAGAAGTGGTTGAGGAGAGACTGGCTGGTCGAGTCACGGTTGAAGTGTATCCGTCCGGGCAGCTTATGAGCGACGATGACTCGATGGATGCGCTTGCATTCGGCGAAGTTCAGATGATCGCCATTTCTCTGTCGAAACTTGATCGGTTGACGCAAAAGTTTCAGATTTTTGACTTGCCGTTTCTTTTTCCTGATCTGCAGGCGGTCGAAAAATTTCAATCCAGCGATCAAGGGAAAGAGCTGCTCACTTCAATCGTCGACCGCAAAATGCTCGGCCTGACCTTCTGGCACAACGGCATGAAACAATTTGGCGGCCCGGTGCCTATGCGCACAGCTGAGGCGGCCAGCGGCTTGAAATTCCGAATCATGGAGTCTGATGTGCTGCAGGCACAAATCTTACAGATCGGTGGTAACCCACAGAAAATGGCGTTCGGAGAGGTGTACCAGGCACTTCAGACCGGTGCGGTCGATGCACAAGAGAACACCTGGTCCAATATTTATTCGTCGAAATTCTATGAAGTCCAGGCGCATGTGACGGAAACGAATCACGGTTACGTTGGCTACTTGATTACCGTAAATCCGGATTTTTGGAATTCGTTGCCGGACGATATTCGCGAGGAGCTTGAGACCATCACTCGGGAAGTAAGCGCTTGGGTTAACGAAGAATCTGTGAGCATTAATCTTGCTGCCAGGAATAAAATCGTGGCGTCGGGGCGAACTGTGGTAACTGAATTGACCGACGCGGAGAGGGCTGGTTGGCAGCAAGCCATGCGACCGGTATGGGAGATGTTTTCGGACAGTATCGGCGCCGATCTGATCGAGGCGGCAGAGGCTTACGGAAAGTAAATTGGATGAACCACGCACGGTTTACAAGATGATCGATCGCCTGGAAGAGTGGCTCATGGCGGCGTTGCTGGCGTTCATGACCGTGCTGACTTTTGCGCAGGTCGTTATGCGTTACGTCTTCAACACGGGCTGGGTATGGTCGCTGGAGGCGACTACTTACTCATTTGGCGCGCTGGTACTGATAGGAATGTCCTATGGTGTGCGGACAAAGTCGCATATCGCGGCTGACCTGTTTACCAGAAAGATGCCGAAGCCGCTGCGGCGCTATGTTGCTTTACTCGGGATATCGGCGTGCCTCGTGTATGCAGTGCTGATGTTGTACGGCTCGGTCGTCCTGGTTGATCGTTTGATGACGCTTGGCAATGCGGCCAGAGACATACCAGCGCCAAAGTGGCTATTGACCGTATCGATGCCGCTTGGTTTTGCGTTGCTGACCTTTCGCTTTGTCGAGGGGGCATGGCGCCTGATCAGGGCCGGAGAAGGCAATACCGATGACGGCCGGCCACATGCGATAGATGAAGAGGCTGGCGGCCCCGAGGATAAGACTTGACGGCTCTGTTTCTCCTCGCGGCGCTTTTTGTATTGCTGTTCATCGGCGTCCCGGTAGCGGTGTCGCTCGGCCTTGCCAGCGTACTGACTATGTTGATTTTTGGTGACCAGTCGCTGGTGTCGTTGAGCCAGAAGTTCTTTCACACGATGCAAGTCTATCCGCTTTTGGCGGTGCCATTCTTTATCCTGGCGGGTACATTCATGACCACCGGCGGCGTTGCGCGGCGAATGGTTGCGTTTGCCAATGCGCTCGTTGGCCACTTTCGTGGCGGACTTGCAATGGCGGCATTACTGGCAAGTGCTTTCTTCGCGGCAGTGTCAGGTTCGGCGCCTGCAACCGTGGTGGCCGTTGGCAGTGTGATGATCGTCGGTATGGTGGCGTCTGGGTACGCGCGGGCATTTGCTGCGGGTGTCATATGCAACGCCGGTACCCTGGGTATTCTGATTCCGCCATCTCTCGTGATGGTTGTGTATGGCGCGATCACCGAGTCTTCTATCGGCAAGTTATTCATCGCCGGAATATTGCCAGGCATTATTTTGACACTGGTAATGATGATCACGGTTACGGTGATCGCCCGTAAGCAAGACATGCCCCGCCAAGAGCGCGCCAGTTTCAAGACAGTCGTCAACACGTTTCGCGAAGCATTGTGGGGATTGCTGTTGGTCGTGATCATTCTGGGGGGTATCTACGCCGGAATCTTCACTCCGACCGAGGCCGCCGGCGTATCCGCTGTTTACGCATTCTTTATTGCCGTTTTTGTGTATCGCGATATCACCATTCATGACGTTCCGAAAATCCTGGTCGAAGCTTCGAAGATAACCGTTATGCTGATGTTTATCGTTGCCAACGCGTATATGTTCGCGTTCCTGCTTACGACCGAGCAGATCCCGCAGATGGCATCCGAGCTGATTGTCGGTATGGGGCTGCCCGTTTGGGGTTTCTTGCTGGTTCTGAACCTCCTGCTCCTGATCACCGGCAATTTCATGGAGCCAACGTCGGTCGTACTGATTCTCACGCCGATAATTTTTCCAATTGCCATGCAGATGGGCATCGACCCTACGCACCTCGGAGTGTTGATGGTCGTCAACATGCAAATGGGCCTGGTGACGCCGCCGGTCGGCCTGAACCTTTTTGTTACTGCGGGTGTGGCGAAGTTGTCTCTTGAAGATACGATCAAGGCATCGTTTCCGTGGCTGCTGGTCTTGCTTGCGGTGCTCATGCTGATTACCTATGTACCCTGGATTTCATTGGTTATCCCGAATTTGCTGCTCAACTAGATCGACCGCTGGGAGAAGCTCGTGTCATTTGTCCTGTATAACGCGCCACAGTCCACGTGTAGTCAGAAAGTGCGAATCTGCCTTTGGGAAAAGGGCTTGGAATTTTCCGAGATCAAACTTGATCTGTTCACGGGTGATCAGTTGACGGAAGAATACAAGAAACTCAATCCCAACGGCGTTGTGCCGACTCTGGTTCACGACGACGAGGTGATCATCGACTCGTCTGTAATCATCGAGTATCTGGACGAGTCGTTTCCTGAGCATCCGTTGGCTCCGGCAACTCCGGCAGGCCGGGCGCACATGCGTGAGTGGATGCGATTTTTCGAGGAGGTGCCGACGCCGGCCGTACGCGTGCCATCTTACAATCGGGTGTTTCTGCGACTTTTTCAAAATATGTCAGAGGAAGAGTTCATCGCGTTCGGTGAGTCGAAGCCGTTGCGCAAGGATTTCTTCCTCAAAATGGGGCGCCAAGGCTACAGTGATAAGGAAGTGCAGCAGGCCGAAGACCGTCTGCGAATGACAGTAGAGCGTATGGAGGCACAGTTGCAACGGACCGGGCCGTGGCTGCTTGGCAACTACAGCCTGGCCGATATCTGCATCATTCCGGTTATCGTGCGCCTCAACGACATTGGGCTCAGCAGATTATGGGCTGAATGCGATAAATTTGCAGAGTGGTTTTCACGGTTTCTTGAGCGAGAGGCGTTGCGAAAATCCTTTTATTTCGGTTCGTTGTTATCCGAGCAATATTCGGATGTGAAAATTGCCTGACAAAAACTAACTTGACCCGATGAAGCGCAAGATCAAACGGAAAGTGACCATACGGGACGTCGCCAATTTGATTAACGTCCATCACTCGACAGTCTCACGGGCCCTTAGTTCGGACAAGCGCGATCAGATCTCGTTCGCAATGATCGAGAAGGTCGAGAATGATATTCCGTTTATTCTGGTAAACCGCACCGTTGACGGTGGTGACGTCAATGCCGTTGTTGTCGATGAAGATTGCGGTATCCGGACGGTGCTCGATCACCTGAGGAGTCTGATTCATACGCGGATAGCGCATATCGCAGGACCACAACACACATCAACCGGTTATCACCGTGCACGAGCCGTATCCGATTATCTGCGTACTCACGGCATGCGTTCCGACCTGGTAGAGACGACTGAAAGATTCACGATCGAAGAAGGAGAACGCGCATTCCGAAAGTTACTGGCACGAAACATTGACTTCACCGCGATCGTCACTGGCAATGATCTACTGGCACTTGGTTGCATGGACGTAATGGAAGAGGTTGGGCTACTTGTCCCTGGGGATATCTCGATATGCGGCTATGATGACATCTTGTTCCTTGAACGAATGAATCCGGCATTGACGACAGTGTCATTGCCAAAATACGAAATGGGCTCGTACGCGGTCAGGGCTCTGCTGGAGATAATTGGCGGTGAGAGCGACAGATCTGGCGTAATTAGATTGCAGCCCAGGTTGGTGATTCGAAACTCAACGGCAACGGCATCTCGATAAACTGTTCGCTTTGCGTGAGGGCCTCGAGTTGATTAACAATTACCTGGACTTTGGCGAGGCAGTCGACCCTCGAACAACCAACTCCGGTAACTGGTTGACGGTTTTTATCGGGCTCTCCGGGTCCTGAATTCTTTGCAGTAGAAACTTGGCCGCCTGATCGCCAATCTCGCGATGCGCGATGCGCAACGATGTGAGTGGCGGAGAGAGCCGGTTCATAAATGGCATGTCATTGAAACCTGTGACTGAAATATCCGCCGGGCAATTCAGGCCTACTTCCTCCATCGCGTCATAGCAACCCAATGCCAGCATGTCGTTGGCGGCGACCACAGCAGTAAATTTTCGATTTTTGTCCAGGATCGACAAAAATCCTCTATGGCCTTCAGGTTCCGTAAATGCTTTGCAGTTCAGGATCAGTTCGTTATGCGATTTAAATGTACCCTTGCGCTGCATTTTCTTGAAAGCCTGGAATCGATCATGACCGGTGGAGGTGTCCTGCGGCCCGCCAAGATAAGCGATCGACTTGTGCCCAAGTTCGACGAGATGAGATACCGCCAGTTCAATACCATGGTTGTCGTCATTGATGACAGCCGTGACCAAATGCGAATCAATTGTTCGATTCACCAATATCAGCGGAATATCATCGTCAATACACGCGTTCACGACAGAATCCTCGCGATGTGCTGTTGCAAGAATGAGTCCGTCCACATTGCGAGCCTTCAATGACTGCACAATCTCCATTTCTTTGCCTTGATCATTATCAGAATCCGCAATTACCACAATATATCCGTGGTCCGCCAGAGTGCTCTCGATTTGCCGGATAATCGGTGGGAATAATGGGTTCGTTAGATCTGGAATGACCACGCCTACTGTGCAGGTGCGGCCGGTGCGTAGCCCGTAAGCAAGAGAGCTGCGGGCATACCCCATTTCACTTGCAATTTTTGCAACACGATCAGCAACGGCTTTTGAAACCATCGACCGCGTCTCAGGGTTGAGGACACGAGACACCGTAGATGAGTGGACTTTCGCAACGGCAGCGATGTCTTTGATGTTGACGTTTCTCTTTGCCATAAACGTAAAGAGGCGATCGGGAACGGCCTCGAATCGATAATAATCGATTGAATTTACAGTTCATGCTGACCGATATCAACGAGTCGATACACGTTAAGCTGCAATTGAACGCACAATATCGATTACAAGCTTGAGCTCCATGGCAATAAAAAGCGTTATCAGAATTCGGTGAAATGCCTTTTCGCTGACGCTGCGTGACAAACGGATTCCCAATTGAGTGAACAACAGGGTTGGCACAACGACAGCAACCCCGATCATCAGTCTTTCCGGAGTTAGCAGATCCAGACCGGACATGGTGGCAATCTGGGCGCCGCTAAATAACAGGAACGTAAAAGCGGTTGCAAATGCATATGTTTCGCTGACGAGTCCATTGGCATGATAATAAGGTGCGACAATCGGCGCAGAAACTCCGGTGGCGCCCTGAATGGTTCCGGCCGCAAAACCCAGCAAAGATCGAGGGGCGAGGCCGTGGCCACTGAAATATCGGCCATAGGATCGTCTGGAGTAGTGTTGCAGCAGGTAAAGGCCAAGCCAGGTCGCTAGAACCAGCTTCAGCCAGTGATCGTCCACAATGGACAAAAGCCAGGTTCCCAGCACACCACCGGTCAGTCCCAATAACAAAAAGCCGCAGTGGAGCCGCAATATCGACCATTTTCTGTGTGTTGCGACCAGCCAGAGATTGGCCGCTACACTGGGCAGTACGATCAGGACCACCGCCTCTTCTACACTGGTGATCGAAGCCAGCGCCGGTACAGCCAGAACCGGCAGCCCGATACCGGTTATGCCTTTGGCAAGTGAGCCGATTGCAATGCATAACATGATTGCCAGCAGCAGGCCAACGTTGATCAGGCTTGTATCCATTAGGTAGTTCTCTTGCTTGTTGCCAGTACAGGCATCGGACGCGGGCCTGTTGGCATGTGGATTAAGAGTATCTGGTTGGAGCCGGATCCTTGCCGACTTGCCAAAATTGGCGGCAACCTATACTGTAGTGCAAACGTTTGCAACTTCTTATATCACATCGACCACAAGGCAAATAACATATGGAAAATGAGCACAGTCTGCGGCTACACAATATAGGGTGGATTGGAGCCGGACGTATGGGCTTTGCTATGGCAAAACGATTGTTGGG
>Ga0224512_10002939_pt1 | contig 15241 bp, 12 predicted proteins | sample SF_May12_sed_USG_4_FD_169103 | JGI IMG/M metagenome (GOLD analysis project Ga0224512, IMG submission 169103) | Sediment microbial communities from San Francisco Bay, California, United States - SF_May12_sed_USGS_13 | ecosystem: Environmental > Aquatic > Marine > Sediment | place: USA...
CCCCCGGATCACCCTCACGACCCAAAAAATCCCGATACTGCTGCCCAACAAACCCCCCCGCATCCACAAACGGACCCACCGAGGTCGAAACCACGAAGGGCAGCGGACCCGGCTGGAACCAATTGGTCAGCGGCCACTGGTACGCCGTCGACCCGTACAGCATGCCGTCCCGGAACCCTGCCGATGGTGAGCCATCCCATACCGGCCAATCGGTCTCTTTGGCTATGTTGAAGTACACGAATCCGACCACGTTGGGATCGGCGGCCAAGTACGAGAACATATCCCGCAGCCAGGCGTCCTTGTCTCCCCCGGAGCTGGACGAGGCAGTCTGGGCGATCAGATACGGTTTGGCGTCGGTGACGGTGGTGCGAAGCTCGCTGAGCCAAGGTCCGAACACCTGGTTGACCGTTTCCCAAGTGGCCAACCCGGAGCCGAAGTTGTAGGCCGAGATGCCGATCACGTCGACATAGGAGTTGCCCGGGTAGTAGTCGGCGATTTTGAAGGGCGGGGTCGACCACCCGTTGGGAGCGAACACCCATCGCACCGTGGTCTCGTCCATGCCCATCGAGCGAAAGATGTCGTAGAACTTCAAGTATGCCTGCTTGAAGTTGGCCGGATCCATCCCGTAGGGAGTCCAGTCCCCGTTCATCTCCTGGAGGGGGGCAATGAAGAGTGATCGGCCCTGTCCCTTATTCAGCCAGTCCCGCACCCGGGCAGCCCACTGGCTGATAGCCGCGTCGTAGGCACCCGAGGCGATCGCCGCGGCGCTGGCATTGATGTTGACATTAGCCACGGGCGTGGCTTCGTACTGCCACGCCTGCTCGAGGATCCAATCGGTGTTGCCTGCCCAGTTGGATCCCTCGGACTCGTAGACATTATGGAACGATCCAGCGAAGGTGACGCGCTTGCCGGCCCAGCTGGCCAGACCGTCCAGGTAGTCGGCCTGATCGGAGTACATGCCTCCGTGAACCTGCTGTTCGCCGCTGATGGTCTCGGCGGCGGACGCCGGCGCGCCCGAGATGAGCCCGACCAGCAGCAACACGACAAAGAAACGGCCCCGCAAGAATCCTCTCATCCCACCTTCTTCGGCCGGGCAGAATCATTTCTTGAGCGCATGCACCGGCGGACGAATGGCCACTGCCACCACGATCCCGGCCAAGGCAACGAGATGCGCCACCGCAAAGCCCACGGCAACCCGCTCCGAGGGGTCGCCGGGTGCAAGCAGGATAACAAATCCCATCGCCACGATCGCCACCACCCAGGCGCCGGCTAGCCGCTGTGTGGCACCCTCGGCGATCAGGATCTGTGTCGAAAAGAGAACCAGCAACCCCCCCACCACCCCTGCGGCAGCCAGGCCGGTCAGCAACGGGGCCGGGCGGAACTCCTCACCGTAGAGAAAGGCGACGATACTGGGACCAACTGCGGCAGCGGCCAGACCGATCAGCACGGAGGCGCCGAAGCCCCAGAGACCCAACCGCACGGCCCATCGCTTCAAGCCAGCATGGTTTCCGGTCGCGGCCATCCGCGTGAACTCGGGCAGCACCCTGGCGGTCAGGTTGTAAGAGGCGGTGATGGGACCCCGAAACAGGGTGAAGGTAACGAAGAAGATGCTGACCGCTTGGGCGCTGCCGCCCATGATCCCGACTATGACGGGCCCTGCGGCCAACGCCGTTTGTGATGCCGCCTGGGCAATCAGGAGAGCCGCAACGAAGCGGGTGTCGGTGCCGGTCCCCGACTGGACCGCGAGGGTGTGTTCTGGTGCTCGCCAGGGCCGCACCAGCAGGATGACCAGTGGCGCGACTACCATCGCCCAACCCAGGCCGACGGCCGAGGGAGCGAGGAGGACCACCGGGATGGCCGCTAAAACCCGAACCGTGGACTCGCCAATCACCGCGCCGCCGTAGGCGGCAAACCTCCCCCGACCGGCCAGGAACCCACGTCCGATCGCATAGGCCCCGTAGAGCACGAACAGGGACCCAACTAGCAGGATGTAGACCGGGTTGGAAGCGAAGAACCGATCGAGAGTCGAAACAACGAACCCGACCGCGGCGGCGACGGTCAACAGCAGCACCCCTGCCATCACTAACCGGGACTCCCGCAAGGCGGACGCATCGCCACCCGACAGCGTCAACCGGCGGATGGTCAACTGTTCGAGGGGCAGAAGCAGGACGGTGAAACCCACGAAGAACACCGTCCATAGAATCGAGATGGGAGCGAAGTCGACGGGACCGAGAGCGCGGCCCCCGATCACCTGGAACGTGTAGGCCCCGACCGCGCTGATGACAGCAGCCATCAACATCACCGTCGTGCCGCGACGCGATCTGGTCGGAGAGGGGACGGCCGGGAGCTGTTGGTCGGGAATATTCACCATCGGACTGCTGGAAGGGAATAGGCCTCAGGACACTAACGGTTCCCACCCCGTCTGCATATTCTCTCGAGGTCTCTTCGCCTGGGTATCCTGCTCGAATGCCTGACCCTTCGGTGACGATCATCATCCCAGCCCTAAACGAGGCGGAGGCCATCCGCGGCTGCCTGGAATCGCTCGCCGGCCAGGATTATGCGGGTGAGCTGGGGATCATTGTGGCAGACGGCGGTTCTATCGACGGTACCCGAGCGACCGTCGAGCTGGTCGGAGCCGCCGCGCCGCTACCCATCCGGCTGGTCGACAACCCCGCGCAGGTCCAGACCGAAGGGTTCAATACTGCGGCGAACCTGGCCTCCGGCGAGATACTGGTCAGAGCGGACGCACACACCACTTATGCGCCCGACTACGTGCGCCGGTCGGTTGCTTGTCTGCTGGAGTCGGATGCCGTTGCGGTGGGTGGGCAGATGAACCCGGAGGGCACGAATGCGTTCAGCCGGGCGGTGGCAACAGCGATGTCGTCCCCGCTGGCGATCGGCCCTGCCAAATTCCACCATGCCACTCGCCGGACAGAGGCGGACACGGTATACCTCGGTGCCTTTCGCCGCTCGGACCTTCTGGCCGCCGGCGGGTACCGCACCCTCCCGTCGGGCGTGGCCGAAGACGCCGACCTCTACTTCCGGTGGAGACGCCAGGGAAGAACGGTGATCCTCGATCCCGCCATTCGTTCAACATACCGACCGCGTTCATCGCCCGGCTCGTTGTTCCGGCAGTACTTCAAGTACGGACGCGGGAAAGCAGAAATGCTCTATCTCAACCGGCGCTTCCCCTCCTGGCGTCCACTGGCGCCTCTGGCGCTTGTGCTGGCGGTCACGGGGTCGCTGGTAGCGCTTCCCTGGACCGGATGGCCCTTGCTTGTCACCTCGGCAGCCTGGCTTGCCGTGGTCCTGGCTGTCGGGTTGCCCACGGGTCGGCAGGCAGGGAGGGTGATGATTGTGACCGTCCTGATGCAGATCGGGTACGGCACCGGCCTGTTGCTCGGACTGGCTCGGGGGCCCTCCATTATTCAGGGTCTGCGCTGATCCGCGCCGTGCGGCGTGTGGTACCAGGCGGAGCCGATCCGTCGGCTCAGGAGCCGCACCGGCACCCATAGAGCAGCAATAAGGATCGCCAGCGGATACCGAACGAGATGGCGAGTCTCCACGCCGTCCCGGGCCAGAAACGGCAGGGGCATCAGCACCTGGACGCCCGTGGCAACCGCCCAGACCGGCCATGGAAGCAGCCACGCCGATCCGGTTGCAGCCGTCACCGACCCCACGACAGCCGTCACCAACGCCACAAAAGATCGGCCCGGCTGGACGAGGCGTAGCACCTGATCGAAGAGCTCAAGGCGATGGGTCCGTACGGCCCGCGTGAGCAGATGACCGGTGTACCGCCGGGCGACTGCCCTCTTGCCGGCCATCCAGCGCGCCCGCTGGCGGGCAACGATCGCGACGCGCTCGGGTTTCTCGTCTCGCACCCGCACGTCATGCAACCAGGTAACCGGCACCCCGGCCAGAGCCAAGCGAACCGCCAGCTCCTGATCTTCGACCAGTGCCGTGCCGAAACCCCCGGCGCGCTCGAGCGCCTCGGTGGTGAAACACGATCCGGTCCCCCCGAGGTCGCACGACCAACCGAGGTTTCGACGGGCGAGCTGGACCATGCGATTGCCAGCCCAGTACGTGAGCGCAGCGGCAGTGGCAATCGCCGAACCGGTTGGGTTGGCGACGTCGAGGTAGGCCTGCAGTACCTGGTGCCCGGCATCCAGCTCGTCGGCCATGCGGGCGAGCAAGTTGGAAGGCACCCAGTTGTCGGCGTCAAGGATGACCAGGGCTTCTTCTGGATGTAAGGGACGTCGGGCAAGATGCCACAACAACGCAGCACCTTTACCGTCAGGTCCGGTTTCTCGTTCATCCACCTGGGCTCGGGCGGCGGCAATCAGGGCCGTGCGGTCGGTACACCGATCGGCGATCACCCAGACCGAGATCTGGTCGGCCGGATAGGTCTGGTCCTCCAGGTCGGCGAGCACTGAGCCGATCACGGTCTCTTCGTTGTGGGCGGGGATCAACACCCGGAAACGGCGACGGCGAGCCCCGACTGCGGCGCGTTGCGGTTGCCGCCACCCCCACAGCGCGATGAAGGCGTTGTAGGCGACCAGCCCGAGGACGCCGATCTGTACGGCATGAGCGATACTCCGTATCATGCTGCGACGCAGGCTAGACGCCGATCTGCCGGGAGCTAGGAAGATGGACCATCAACCGAAGAGCATCGCCGTGGTGCTCGGCACCCGTCCGGAGATCGTCAAGCTGGGCCAAATCATCAGCCTCCTCGGTCCGGCGGCTCGCACCATCCATACTGGCCAGCATTACGACGCTGGTCTCTCAGATATCTTCTTCGAGCAACTCGGTCTTTCCACGCCCGACATCCACCTGGAAGTCGGCGGGGTATCGCGGGGCCGTCAGATCGGCGAAGCGATTGCGGCGCTTGACGGGCACTTCGAGGTCAGCAGGCCAGACGCGGTAATCGTCCAGGGAGACACCAACACGACCTGTGCCGCCGCCGTCGCTGCCAACGCCCGCGAGGTGCCGATCGTGCATATCGAGGCCGGTCTCCGCAGTTTTGACCGGGCCATGCCGGAGGAACACAACCGTGTGGTGACCGACCACCTCGCCGACCTGCTATGTGCACCAACGGAGACCAGCCGGGCCAACCTGCTGGCGGAGGGCATCCCGGTCGAGCGGATCGTCGTGACCGGAAACACGGTGGTCGAGTCGGTCCACATTCTGCTTCCCGACGCTAATCAGCGGGCTGAGCTCCTCGCCGGGATGGATTTACATTCTGACGAGTTCATCCTGTCGACCTTTCACCGGCCCGAGAACGTCGACGATCCCGAAACCCTGGCAACGATCCTCGACGAGTTGGTCCGATTGGCGTGGCCGGTCGTTCTGCCGCTCCATCCTCGCAGCGCCCAACGAGCTCACGACTTCGGGCTCGACCATCTCCTGGCCAAAATGACCGTAGTGGAACCGATCGGCCTGCGGGAGTTCCTCGGTCTTGCGGCGGAATCCGCCTTTCTGGTTTCCGACTCGGGTGGGGTCCAGGAAGAGGCGTCGGTTTTGAAGCGCCCGGTGATCGTCGTGCGACGCTCCACCGAACGCCCCGAAGTGCTAGGAACCTTCGCTGAGCGGGTTCTGCCGGGGCCCGGAATCGGAGAGATAGCCAGAGGCTGGATGCGCGACCTCGAAGGACTCCACGAGAAACTGGCTCAAATCCCCAGTCCCTACGGGGACGGCACTGCTTCCCGCCAGTCCGTGGAAGCACTAGAGCGGTTCCTGGGCGAAAGGAGGACGGCGTGATCCTCGACCGGGCCAAGCGCCTCGTCTGGAAGATCCGCCCCGCCGCCCCCCCATTGCCGGTTCTCTCCTTCGAAAGCTGGGAAGCCCTAGCCGCAACCGACGAGTCGGTCGTTCAGGTATGCCATCCAGATTGGCGGGGAGTACGAACCGCCGCATACTCCTTCGACAGCCCCACCGTGGAAGTCTCCGATGCGCGACGCTGGACCGATTCCATCCTCGAAGGCATGCGCGGAGCTGGCATCGGCACGCTGGTGGTCCAGGGTTTCCCGCCGGGGAGCGAGCATCTGCTCCGCGCGGCTCGCTCCAGTGGCATCGAGACGCGGTGTCTGCTCCATTCCTCGCCTACCCAGCACGGAGCCGAGGCTTCAGAAGCCGCCGTGGTCGACACGGTGCTGCAGTTGCTCCGAGAAGGGGCCATCGGGCGGGTCGGCTTTGCCAAAGACGGCCTGGCCGAAGCGTTCGAAGCCTTGGGTTTTGCGGTGAGCTATGTGCCTAACCGGGTTCCCCGCCTCGCGGGCCTGCCGCCGATGGACCTAGGCGACGATTGCATCGATGTGGGAGTACTCGCAGAGTCGTTCTGGAGAAAGAACGTCGTCACCCAGCTCTGCGCCACTGCGCTCCTGCCGCGGGCACGGGCGCACGTCATGCAACGGCCGGCGGTGCGATATCTCGAAGGCCTGGAGATCGTCGAACATGGAGAGCTCCCCTGGCAACAGTTCGTGCAACTGCAAGCGAGCGTCGATCTAAATCTCTACGTGACCCTCTCCGAATGCCAGCCGTTGACGCCCCTCGAGAGTTACGCCGCCGGTGTGCCGTGTCTGTTCTCCCGCACGAGCGTGCTGTTCCGTGACGACCGGGAGCTGTGGGAATTGACCACCGTCGACGAGGCTGATAATCCGCGGGCTATCGCGGCGGCCGCCGAACGGCTGCTCGAACACGCCGACCAGGTCGTCCCGAGGGCCCAGTCCTGGATGCAGGCGTTCGATGGCCGGGCCGCCGAGAGCTGGCGCGCCTTTGTGGGTGTCAACCCACCGACCTGATCGGGTTCCCACCGTCGCCCACGGTATGGACCAGTCCGTCCGCCAGTGTGACCCCCGGCGTGAATCCGAGTTGCCTGACCTTGGTCGTGTCGAGCACCCGGTAAGGGCTCCCGGAAGGTTTGGACGGGTCGAAGTCGAGCTCGACTTTCGGTGCCACCAGGTCGCGAATCTGCTCTGCCAGGGCTCGCACGGAGATCGGTTCACTGGAATCGATGTTGTAGGCCTCTCCGGAGATGCCTCTGGCCACGACGGCCATGATCGCATCCACCGCATCGTCGACGTACACGAAGCTGCGCACCGCGGACCCGTCTCCCCACACTTCCATGCGCCCGTCAGGGGCCGCTTTCGTCGCCCGTTCGATCAGTTCGTAGATGACGGTCGACCTAAGTGGAATCCCCGGCCCTAGGGGACCGTAAACATTCGTGAACCTACCTATCACCACTTCCAACGAACTGGAAGCCGAGTACCAGCCGCCCACCACTTCGTCGCACACCTTCGACCATGCGTAACCATTCGGCCGGTCCACCGCCCCGATCAGGGGAGCTGCTTCGTCGAGCAGCCCGGCCGATCGGTAAACGACGGCCGACGAACTCAAGAAGACCCGACGAACCCCCGACGCGGCTGCCGCTTCCAGCACGTGGCGAGTCATCGCCTGATTGTCGAAAAGGATCTCTGCCTGCGCACCTTGCTGGACCTGGATCCCACCCGAGCGCGCGGCGAGGTGCACAATGACGTCACAGTCTCGGACGGCGGAAGCGACAGATGTACGATCGGTCAGATCCAGCTCGAGCCGCCGACCCGCAATGGGTCGGTCACCAAACTCCGAGGCAACGCTGATCACTTCGGCGCCCCGCTCGGTCAGGGCCGCCGCCAACCGGTACCCGATTAGACCACTCGCCCCGGTGATCAGATATCGACGGTCAGTCAAGAGAGAGGCCATAGGCTGCCAGGTCCGCGGAGACCATATCCTGGATCAGCTCCTCGAACGTGACCTCCGGTCGCCACCCGATCAGGTCCTTCGCCCTGCTGGGATCAGACTGTAGGTAATCGACTTCCGCAGGCCGATAGAACTGAGGATCGATTTCTATGTACTCATGCCAGTCGAGATTGACGAGATCGAAGGCTACGTCGAGGAAGTCCCGGACCGAGTGACTCTCGCCGGTGCCGACGACCAGGTCGAGTGGCTCATCGTGTTGGAGCATCATGTGCATCGCCCGCACGTAGTCTTTGGCGTGTCCCCAATCCCGCTTAGCGTCCAGATTCCCGAGGGCTACCTTGGTGATCTCGCCTTTGATCAGCCTTGGGATGGACGAGGTGATCTTGCGGGTGACGAACTCCTTGCCACGCCGGGGGCTCTCATGGTTGAACAGAATCCCGTTGCTGGCGTGCAGACCGTAGGCTTCGCGATGATTGACAGTCGCCCAATACGCGTACACCTTGGCCACCGCGTACGGGCTGCGGGGATGGAACGGTGTCTGCTCACTCTGGGGAGGCGGCGTTGAACCGAACATTTCACTGCTGGAGGCCTGGTAGTAACGCACCTGGGGGTTGAATTGTCGAATGGCTTCGAGCAAACGGACGGCACCGAGGCCGGTGACATTGCCCGTGTGGATCGGCTGGTCAAACGACGCCCGCACATGAGATTGGGCTGCCAAGTTGTACACCTCAGTCGGCTGCAAATCCTCGACCAACCTCATCAGCGAATGCGAATCGCCCAGGTCCGTAACGTGCAGGGTCACCGAAGGGTGGTCACCACCCACCAGGTGGCCGATCCGGGTTTCGGAGATGTCGTGGGTGGTCGTACGGATGGTGCCGTGGACTTCATAGTCGAGATCGATGAGGAACTCAGCCAGGTAGGAGCCATCCTGGCCGGTGATACCGGTGATGAGGGCGGTATGGCGCATGGATTCAAGACCTTCCGGTGAGGCGGTAGCCAGCCATGGTACCGGTCGCCGATTGCACCTCAAACCGGTGGTGAGACAGGAACGATGCCCACCCTCACTAGGCTCGCACCGTGCGAATACTCCAGGTACCCCACGCGTACGCGCCCGTCCGCGGTGGCGCTGAGTATTACATCACACGAGTCAGCGAAGCACTTGCAGCATTGGGCCACGACGTGCACGTCTTCACCACCGATTTCGCCTCGCCCGAAGGTTTCTATCAGCTCGGGGTCGATCGGGTCGGGGCGCCGCGCGAGGTCAGGCGCGGCGTCTCTGTGACTCGGTGCGGACTCACCACCCGCCGGTACCGGCTGGCCGGCCGGCTCCCCGCAACCCCGGCCTTTGTCCGCCAGCTCGCGGAGGCTCGGGTCCTCGAAACGAATCGACGGCGCTTCAGGTCCGGGCTCCAGGGAGAAATCGATGTCTACAAGCCCGACGTGGTGATGGCCCTCCCCCATCTCTTCCCCAACGTGCGGGCAGTCTTGGAAGAACAACTCCGACGGCCCTTTCCGCTCATCCTCGTGCCGATGCTGCACGAGGGTGATCCCTACTGGTCAGTCGACGATGTCGCGGAAGCGTTGGCCCAGGCCAACGGTGTCATCGCCCTCACCGCACACGAAGCGCACCGGATTAATGCGGCGTACGGAGTCCCAGAATCCGCCATCTTCACCTGCTCCGCTGGAGTAGACCTCCCATGTGATCCGCGTCCAGCCGAGAGATCCGAATTGGTGCTCTTCTTGGGCCGCAAGGTCCTCGCGAAGGGCCTCGAGGATCTCGTGAACGCGATGCAGCTCATATGGCCGGATCATCCATCGGCCCAATTGGTCCTGGCGGGTAGCCGGACCCCGGGAACCGATCAGGTCGATCATCTCGTGCAGGCCCTGGCACCCGAGGAACGCGCCAGGGTCACCTCCCTGGACGACATATCAGAAGAGGCCAAACATGCCCTCCTGTCCTCGGCACGCTGCCTCGTGTTGCCCTCGGAGATCGAATCTCTCGGACTGGTTGTCCTTGAAGCCTGGGCGCACGGAACGGCCGTCGTGACCCTCGACCTTCCCGTCTTCCGGAATCTCGTAGAACCTGGCGAGGACGGTTTGCTCGTCATTCCCAAGGACCCCACCCAGTTGGCACAGGCAATCCGGTCCCTCCTCGCCAACAACGATCGGGCCCGCTCCATGGGAGAAGCGGGTAGGCGCAAAGCCGAGCGCATGACCTGGGAGACAGTGGCCTCCTGCGTGGTCGATGCCATCGACCACGCGGTGAATTCGGCGAAGGAACACTGAACCGGAACCAGCGGCCCCTACAGGACCCTTCTAAGCTCCCGGTCCAAGCGCTGGGCGTATGCCTCCAAAGAGGCGGCGCGGGCGGCATCCTCGACGGCCTTGGCCGCCTTCGCCTGCACGGCCGCCGGGTTGGCCGCGGCCAGCCGCATGGATTCGACGGCGGAATCGACGATGGGGGACGCCCAAACCGACCCAGGTGGGTAAGGACCAGTTTGGTCTGAGGTGGCCATCATCTCGAACGCGACGAGCCACGAGTTCGACTCGCTGGTGAAGTCCATGTTGCCCGAGTAGCCGGTGCAGATGACCGGCGTACCCAACGACATTGCCTCGAGTAGAGTCAAGCCGAAACCCTCCGCGGCGTGAAGAGAAACGTACACATCGGCCGCCGCCATGAGATCGAGGACCCGGTCTCGGGCAAAGTATTCGTCGATCAGCGTGATCGCCGCGTTGCGATCTACCAGGGCTTCGAGTTTGGCTTTGCTCGCCGGGAACTTGTTCAGGTTGGACACCTTCAGAACCAAACGAACCCCCGCAAAGGCTGGAGCAAAGGCTTTGACGAAGGCCTCAATGACCTTCTCGGGGTTCTTTCTCCCGTGCGAGCTCAGCGCGTCGTAGACGAAGAGGAACACGAACTCACCATCATGGAGGCCGAACTCCTCCCTGCGAGCCTCTCGCGCAACGGGCAGCTCCGCAGCCAGGCCGATGACTTTCACGGGCACCTTGCCGTACTGGCCGAAGACATCCGCCAAATACTCGCTGGCGACCCACAGCTCATCGACAAGATCTAGCGCCGGCAGCGACCGTCGCGGCAGCTGCGACGGCTCCCAGAACCACATCGCTGCGTTGAACCGTCCGGCCAACCGATGCCTGAAGACCCGTTGCCCGAGCGTTATCATCTCGTCCGCGTTTGAGTGTACGAGGTTTACCTGCCCGAAAGCTCCGAAGGTTTCCTGGTCCAGCCCGGGATCGGTGGCGTTGCGGGAAACGTACTCCTCGGTCGTGTCGACGATGGAGAACTCCCGTCCTAGGAGGCGGAGTCCCTGAAGACTCGCCCGGGCTGCCTGGCCGAGGCCGCTCTCGGAGCGAAAGCATCCAATGAGAGTGAGGTCTCTAGGCGAAGGCCCATAGAGGGAAGGTTCTCGAACGACCTCCACCCGCTGGGGGGCAACGGGTTTGCCCCGCCGGCGCGGATAGGGCTCCGTTCGTCTGGCCTGCAAACGTCCGTATCCGGGAATGAGGCTCTTTGCCGCATTGAGACGCCATTTGAGCGCATTCGCAACACTGAAATCATGCTCAGGTGCACCATGGGGCACGATCGGTTCGGCATTGCGATCGAAGAGATCCATCCCAAATTCGGCCAACGCGAACTCGGCGTTCCATCTGCGGAAGGGATCCGCGTTCCGCTCGAGATCGGGAAAGCGCTCCTGGAGATCCTCGCGGGTGGCCACATACAGATCGGCGATGCGAGTCAGTCCACGTGTGTTGGTCTCGAAGAGCCAGTCTCGATAGCGCTGCTCGTCGCCTGGCGGCCACCTGGCCCCCGTCGGATCTGCCGAACGGCGCACTTCTCGAGCCAGCCGGTCGAAGGGAGTGTCGACCCTTTCCGCCTTCGGACACGCGGCGATTGACGACTCGACCAACTGCATAAGCGCGGCGAGCGGGCGGGAATCGTGGACCTTGTCCGCCAACATCTGAAACTCAACCTCGGTCTCCTTATCCTCGTCCGCCTGCCGGCGACCAAGTGCCCATAGATCGTCGGCCATCACCACGGCGGGATTCGGCCCCACTGCCCGGGCAGACTGGACCGCAGCAAAGTCCGTCCAGTTCATCAAGGTCTCCTCGCCGACGACCGTCGCGAAATCGCGACCGGCAAAGGAATTGAAAGCATTCCCGAGGAAATCTGAGGGACGCCTCTGGAACACGTCGAAGAAGCTCTCCCCCACGACAGCTTTCCAGTCCTCTAGCGCACGCTCAGCGCCTTGCCTTATTCCGAACACCCGCGTGGACAGCAGGCCACTTCCTCGACTCAACGCCACCAGATGTGGCGTCGTCGAGTGAAGATCACGCGGTATCACCGGAGCGACGAAGACGAGCGCGTGATCCGCGAACAAGCGGTCGACTTCAACGAGTTGCCCGGTGACGATACAGCCAGGACTGACGAAGATGAGCGAACCGGCGTCCGCGATGACTTGCTCCAGCAGAAATGGAAGCCCAAACGCCAACTGCTCCTCAGGGTCGAGGGTCTCACGGACCGCCAGGCCGAGACCGTCACTCACCTCCTCCACCGTCACGACTGTGGCCGGCAACTTCTGCGCCTCCACGTCGGGCGCGGCGAGAACATAGATCGGCAGCTCCGGGTAAAAGCTCCTGGCAGAGGTGATCACACCATGCGCACCGTCCTGAGAAGAACCGGTGGCCCAGGTGACGATTGCCCGAATCACAGAACGAACCCCCTTCTGACGAGCGGCCGGAACCATACCATGACCTGACGGTCCCAACCCGGCCCTCATCTGAGAGCGATCACTGCGTAGTCCTGATATCCGAAGAGGAGGTCGTTGAGACGGGCGAAGTTCCGGTTGAGCTGCTCGTTGAGGTCCGGCGACCCTTCATCTACGGTCTCCAAACGCTCCTCCTCAGGGGTCGGCGACCGCCAGCGAATCTCTGCGGCAGAGAAACCCACTTCCCGCAGAAGGAACATGAGGTATGAGGGGTGGACAGGGCGCAGATGGGTAGGGTCGACGTAGAACGCGTTGGTGTACACGTTCAGCGATCTGGGATTCACGGTCTCAATAACGAGTTTTCCGCCTGGTCGAAGCTTGTCAGCAGTGAGGGACGCGACTTCCGCTGCTTGTTGTATCGAGAGGTGCTCGATGACCTGAATCATGCTCACGCCGCCGAGGCTGTGGTTCTCGAGCCTTCGGAGGAATCCGCCGGCGTCACCTGCCTCGACGTCGAGACCAGCCTGTCTCAGCATCTCCATGAGTTCGGCATCAGCGTCCACGCCCGAAGCCGAGACACCCAACTCGAGCATCAACTCCAAGAACTCACCCCGACCACAACCGAGATCAACGACGGGATCAAAACCCACAAACTCGCCGGCTAGCGCTCGGTACCGGTCCGCGATTTCCTCGCGTGTTCCGCGAAAAGCACCCTGGAATGCCTCCGCACTGTAGGGTGGGTTCCATACTTCCACGTTCGCCTTGCGAGCAATGACCGTGCGAACGTCGGCAAGCTCAGAGAAGGCCACGTTCAACCGCTCCACTTCAGACATCGGAGCCCGCTCGGCCAACGCCTCAGCCAAATCGCCCAACCGGTCAAACGCCCCGTTCAAACGCTCCACCTCCGAAAAAGGAGCCCGGCCGGCCACCGCTTCGGCCAAATCGCCCAATTGATCGAACGCCAGGTTCAACCGCGCCACCTCCGAAAAGGGAGCCCGGTCGGCACGTAGCTGCACCACAGATTCGCCAAGCTCGTCGACTGCTTGCTCAAGAGCTCGAACAACCGACCTCGTCGACCGATACCTCACTTGATTCCTCCCGGCCCATGACTTTGATGGACCCGCAAGCCTACCCGCCGCATCTTCTTCTCCAGATCGAACACGCTGAGAGGGAGATTGCTAGCCGCAAGCGCGGGGCCGTACCCGTGCCCCAAAGCGACCACTACTCACTCGTCGTTCACCTGGTCCAGAGGCCGAGACGCCCTCCCGTTGGTGGACGCGTACCTACATCCGCGTGTGAACTCGAAGGCCAGTGCGCACGCCGCGAGAAGAGCAACCACTCGGGCGGTGTTGGCGACGGTATCTCCGGCTGTCGCAGCGCTGGCGATCGGCGAGGGCGAGAAACGCCACATGAGCTGCTCCAGACAACGGTAGTAGCCATTTGGGTCGACTTCGATCGTGGCGGTAGCCGTGCATGCGCTGGCCGGGGCGATCAGGCTATCGATGGCTGCCCCGTAGGACCACGGAGCGCCGTACTGAGGCCATCCTGCCGCCGCAAGGACACCGACGATGGCTACCGCTCCCATCTTGGTACTGGCCATCGGACTCAACCATCGGCTGATCGTGGATCCTGTTTGGTACAGAATCAGAACCGCAAGTGCCGGCATGAGCGGTACCACCAGCCGCGGTCCGTAGGAAATCCAGCCGAAAGGAGACCACCATGAGGCAAGGCCGGCGGTGAACGTCAGGGCGGCAGCGAGCGTAAGGGAGGCGGGGAGATACGTCCGAGGCCGCTGCAAGTCTCGACGAAGATGCACGATCGCGACCATCGCGCCGCCAACAAGCGCGAGCGTTGCAACAGGCCAATACCAGAGAAGTCCGCCGGCAGGCGCCACCCACAAACCTGCTAGATGCGAGAACTTGCGGGCAATCCCCGGGGTTCGGAAGAGCGGACTCAAGTACAGAACATTCTGGACTACTCCGAATCGGAAGAAATTGAAGGCAGCGCTCGCCACGACCCCGGTCATAACCCCCACTGCTAGGGGACCGAGCACGCGAGCGGGAGGGAACACCCGGGCGTCTTCGCGCCGACCGGCCAACGCGCCGAGAAGGAAGACGAACGGGGCCAGCGTCTCCCTCCCAGTGCTGGCCAGTGCCGCCGTCACCACGATCAGCAGCGGGCGGCGGTGAACGGAAGCCGTGACGCACGCGAGGACCAACGCTGCCGTAAGCATCTCGCCGAAACCCGAGGTCGCCTGGTAGGTCGCCGTGCTGGCGAGTATCGCCAGCACGGCGATGGACTGTATCCCCCGTCCCCGTGACCGGAGGGCAACCCAGGCGAGCAGCAACGAAGCCACAAATGCGATGAGATTCAACCTCGCGAGGGCCTCAACCACCCCTTCGTCAGAAAGGCCTGCTCCTATGAAGGCGGAGGCAGGAAGGTACTGAAGGAGCGCATAGGGAAAGACTCTGGTATTCACCGTGCCCTCGATCAGGCCACATTCGCTGAACACCCCCTCCCGAATGCATTCGGCTGCTAATCGAGCACCAAGTACGAGATTGTCAGTATCGCCGGTGTGAAGATGTCCTATAGGCACGGCCTCGAACCAGACGAGCAGAGCCCATGCGAAGAGAAGGGCAGCCGCCACATTTGTCAGGGGCGGGAACTTCGCGGCAGTCGTGGCTCGCGACGTCACACGCTCATTCGTCTCGTGGATTCTCTAAGGCGATGCTCCGAATAGATGAAATCACCATACGAAAAGGGCGCTTCCCGACCACGGAGAA
>Ga0224512_10002941_pt1 | contig 15240 bp, 16 predicted proteins | sample SF_May12_sed_USG_4_FD_169103 | JGI IMG/M metagenome (GOLD analysis project Ga0224512, IMG submission 169103) | Sediment microbial communities from San Francisco Bay, California, United States - SF_May12_sed_USGS_13 | ecosystem: Environmental > Aquatic > Marine > Sediment | place: USA...
CCGCCGCCTCGCTGCCGGGCTGGCCGAAGCGCTTTTCGATCTGCGCGATTATCGGCGCGAAGGCGGCGTCGCCGATCTTCGTGGTGTCAGCCTTGGCCATGTCGGCGGCGGCACGGCCGGCGCGGGCGCCGAACACCGCACCTTCGGTGAGCGAGGTCGAACCCAGGCGGTTGGCGCCGAAGAGGCCGCCCATCGCCTGGCCGGCCGCGTACAGTCCGGCGATGCCCTGCGTTTTCTCGCCCGCACCGTCGCCGCCGACCGAGCGCCCGTGTTCGTCGACCCGGATGCCGCCCATCGAGTAGTGCGCCGCCGGCCGCACTTCCCACGGCTCGTCGCAGCTTGCCGCCGCCTTGCCGAGCGCCTGGCGGGCATTGCGGTAGGCCGAAGGCAACACGGATTGCAGGAAGCGCATGAAATAGGGCCCCGAGCGCGGCGGCGTCTTATTCGCCGTCATGTCGAGGTAGGCGCCGCCATTGGGGCTGCCGCGGCCGTCCTCCACCGCGCGCATGATGGCGGCCGAGCACTCCGCGCGGGTGCGCAGATAGACGCCGTCGAGGATCACCTTGCCGTTCTTGTCGCGCAGGACGCCGAGGAAGCTCGCGGTCACCGGCTCGCCGCACAGCAGCCCCTCATAAGAGGGCGGCGAGGCCAGGCAGAAGGGCAGGAACTGCACTTGCTCCATATCGACCAGATCGGCGCCGGCGCGCGCGGCCACGGCATAGCTGTCGCCGGTGTTTCCGCGCATGGTGTCGGTCTTGGGGAAGTAGAGGGTCGAAAGGCCGCCGGCGGCGATGACCACGGCCGGTGCGCGCACTGCGACGATGAGCCCGCGCGCGGCGTCGTAGAGCAAGCCGCCGACAATGCGCTTTGCCGGCGCGTCGCCGTCGTCGCCGGTCTCCTCGCACACAAGCTCCAGGAACCAGGCATCCTCCAGATAGTCGATGCGGTCGCCTTGGACGACGGCGTTCCAGTTGGCGTGGCCGAAGGCGATGCCGCTGTTCGTGTGGCCCACCGAGCGGCGCCTGGTGTGCCCGCCCATGGGCAGCGGCAGGGGTTGCGGCGTGTCGCGCGCGCCGTCGATGGGCGGCCGCAGGCCCTGGGTTCGGTAGCGGTCATAGGCAGCCTTGCTGTCATGGGCAAAGGCGTCGGTGATCGACGCCAGCGGCAGATCGGCGCCGGCCATGCGCAGGTTTTCCGACAGGACCTCCTCGGTATCGTCGTCGGCGCCCGAGCCGCGCACCGTGGCGATGCCTTCCGATATCTTGGTATCCGAACAGCCGATCGGGTCCTTGGAGACGACGAGCACGCGCGCCGCGGTCTCCGCCGCCGCCTGCGCCGCATGCGCACCGGCGCCGCCGGAGCCGACCACCAGGACGTCGTAATCCCGCCATTCGGTCGCTATCGCCATCGTCCGGTTCCTCCATCGCCATGCGGCCGCGGCCGGCAGTTTGTGTCAGTGAATTGGCGTTGTCCATTGATGCGGGCAAGCGGCAGCGCGATAGAGGCCATGCGTCTATTGGGTGGTTCTGAGCCGGGTGCGCTGTACGATCACGATCGTTGCCAGCGGCACCACGAACGCGATCGCGATCGCGGCGGCCATCAGCCAGCCGAGCTCGGAGTAGTCCGCCGGCACCTTGACCTCGCCGGTCGTGCGGTCCTTGACCTCGCGGGTCACTGTGAAGGCGAGGTTGAGATACTTGGTGCCGAGCTGCGAGGCCGACAGCGCCAGGTTCGAGAACGACGCCATCACCGCAAAGAAGGTCGCCTTCAGATTCGTCGGCGCGTTGTTGGCGATCCAGGCCAGCATCGGGATCATGGCGATTTGCTGGAGCGGCGATTCGAGCGCGGTGTCGGCGACCGCGATGAAGCGCGCATCGACCACGCCGCCGGTCGCCGCCGCCGTCCACTCGTGGAGCCCATAGAACATGGCGAGGATCGGCAGGCCGAGCACGGTGAACACGACGGTGAGAAAACCGACGATATAAGCGATCGAGCGCTCGGCCATGAAGCGGCGGAAGATGAACATGCCGGCAAGCGTCAGCCCCGCCGAGATCAGCGACAGCACCGAAAGGAACTGCTGGTCGAAGCCGAGCTCGTCGATGAACCACCAGGTCTGGCCCGGCCCCGGCGTCGGCATGGCGCGGTAGACGAAGATTATGATCGCCGTGCCGACCAGCATACGCCGCCCCTCGGCGCTCAGCACCGCCAGCAGCTTGGCCATTAGGAAAATGATGATCGCCGTCGAGCCGACGAAGATAACCTCCTTGGCGAAGGGAACGTTGGCCAGACCGATGGCGATGGTGAAGGCAACGAAGACGAGGCTGCCGCCGAGGATCATCCAGTTCGGCTCGGTCTCGCCGTCCTCCTGGGCGTAGACCATCGCGCGCACTTTTTCTTCGTCGAAGCCCTCGCGGCGCAGCCCCGCCGCGCGCCGGCGCACCGAGATCATGCCGAGGACGACGCCGGCCACCGATACGATCGGGATAAACAGCGCCATGAGGTAGATATCGGTGTAGACCGCCGCCTTCTCGGCCTCCGACAGCGCGCCCACGCCGGAGAACATGTAGATGTTGAGCAACGCTACGATCACGCCGCCGCCGATGATCGCCACCCGTCCCAGCGTCTGCATGGTGGTGTGCATGAGCTTGAGGGTGGCCGGATCGTGCGGCTCTCCGCGCTCGTCGACGGTCGGCACGGCCTCCACCGTCATCGCATCGGCGACCACGTCCTGGATCACGTAGCCGACGGGGGCGAGGAGGAAGCTCAGCACGTACCAGGCCGCCACCGGCATGATCGCGGCCATCATCTTGGTATGTCCGATGAGGCCGTACATGATGACGAAGGAGGCGGCGATCAGCGCCGCGCCGATGAAGACCAGCCCCGCCTTCCAGCGCCACATCAGATCGACGAGGTGGCCGAGCGGCATCTTGAGGAACCAAGGCACGCCGCCCCAGAAGGCCAGCCCCGCAAGGAACGCGGCCGAGAGCCCCAGATAATCCTTGACGAAGAAGGTGCCGACGATGGCGGTCAGGCCCGAGACGCCGGCCGCCATGTAGACCATCAAGGGCGGCAGGTAGGAGACCCGCATCTCGCGCCCGAGCTCGAGGATATTGCGGTCGATCCAGCCCGCGATCCCCGCCTTGGCCGTGGCGGCGGCGGTCATGCCTGCTCAGATAACGTCGGATGATGTCGCATCGAATGCGAAGCTAGCGCGCCTCGCGTGTTTCGGCCAGTAGAGAGCTGGCCGTTTCGGCCTACCCCTTCGCCTTTTTCTTTCGCGGCTTCTTCTCCCTCACCGGCAGCGCCGAGGCAAAGGCAAAAGACCGCGCCACCCATGCGCCGAGCGCGGCCTTGTCGTTCAGGATCGCGTCGGGCAGTGCGACGTATTCCTTCATCGCCCGGCCCTTCATCGGCTCGAAGGGCGCGGCATCGTGGCTCGCCTTGAGCTCGGCGCGATCCTCCTCCGACAGTCGCAGGATGAAGTTCTGCTCATGCAGCCCCATGAACATATTGTTGTTCACGAAGGCGCAGGGGTAGCCGAACATTTGCCGTCGCTCGACCGTCGGCCCGTCGGGCACGGCGGCGTCGAAGACGGCGACCAGCGCCTTTGACGATTTCTCCCAGGCCATGCGTCTTTCCTTTCAAGAGCACTCGGGCAGGTCCTATACTAGCCGCCATGTATCGCGAAGGATCGGTGAAACGAGGCGGAGAGGCGGTCGTGGGCCTGGAAATGCGCGCCGAATGCGAGAAGTGCGAGGCGCCGCTCGACCAGATGGCCGAAGCGTATATCTGCTCCTACGAGTGCACCTTCTGTCCGCCCTGCGCGCATGAGATGGACGACCGCTGCCCCAATTGCGGCGGTGAGCTGGTGCGGCGGCCCCGGCGCCAGCCGAAGACATAGAGCGCAAGCCGAAGACATAGAGCGCTAGCCGAAGAAATAGGCCGTTAGCGGCGGGTGCTAACGGCAGCGCCCGAACCAGCCCTGCAATCCGGTCGCCGAGCCGTCGGTGAGGCCGAAGCGCTTCTTCTTCAGATCGACCGTCAGCAACATGTCGACCTCCGGTTCACGCGATCGCGGCGGCACGCTGCCGCGTTTTGCCGAGACCACGAGCCCGCTGACAACATCCGATGTGTTGTCGCCGCGATAACGAATGAGCACGAAGGCGCGGCAATAGCTATAGGTGCAGAGCTCGCCGCGTCCGCGTGCCGGATCGAGGGTCAGCCGCACCGCGCCGGTCACGGCCTCGGTGCGGCACACTCGCTGCTCGCAGGTGGTTTGGTACGCGGCGACGCAGGATAACGGCGCCGCGCCTGCGATCGATGGCGTCAATGCAAGTCCGAGCGTTCCGAGCCATCGGATCGGCATGCGGTCACCGCCGCTTCGATTGGTATCGCATTAGCCAGAGGCTCCCCGTGCTATCGGCCTAGATCGCCACGCACATCGCCAGCACCCCGAGCAGGCAGGCGAGAGTGAACAGGATGAGGTAGGGCATCGTGCGTCCCTGCCGGCTACTTCACCACGAGGTCGAGCGCTGCCCGGGAGAGCGGCTCGGCGCCGGTATCGGTCACCTCCACCGTCTGTCCGGTCGTCATGGCAAGGCCGGTATTGCTGTCGAAGATGCAGATGTGGATGAAGAAGACCATGCCCGGCCCGGCCTCGAACGGGTTGCCGGTGTAGAACATCGGCCAGTCCATCCAGTTGGGCGCGAAGGTCGTGCCGAGAGAATAGCCGCAGGCGTTGAGCCTGTGCTTCTCGTATCCCGCCTCGTCGAGCACGCGCGCATGGGCGTCGAAGACGCCGCCGATCGGCCGGCCCGGCCCGAGCGCGGCTTTCGCCGCCGCCAGCGAGGCGACAACGGCCTCGTGCATCGCGCGCTGCTCGGGCCGCGCCTCGCCGACCAGGATCGTGCGCATCAGGCACGAATGGTAGTGCCGGTAGACCCCGGCGAATTCGAGCGTCAGCTGGTCCTGCGCGTCGAGGTTGCGCCGGCCTGTGAAATAGCGGCAGAGCAATGCGTTGCGGCCCGAGCCGATAATCGTCTCGTTCGCCGGATCGTCGCCGCCGCCGCGGAAGACGGCCCCCTGCATCGCCGCCAGGATATCGCCCTCGAAGGCGCCGGGACCGGCCAGGCGCTCGGCCTCGGCGAGCGCGTCGTCGGCGAGTTCGGCTGCGCGGCGCACGTATTTGAGCTCGGCCTCGCTCTTCACCACGCGCAGGCGCGAGACCAGGTCGGAGGCGTCCTCGAGCGCCGCGAAACCGTCGAGTGCGGCCGACACCATCTGGCCCGAGCGCGCCGTAAGCCCGTAAGCCTCCCACTCGACCCCGAGCGTCGTGCCCCGGCACCCATGGCTTTCAAGCATGTCGCGAAGCGCGTCGGCGGGGTTCGCCCCTTCGGCGTCGACCCATATGCGGATGTCCTCGATCACGCTCGTATGCTGGGCCTGGCGTAGATCCGGCGCGCGCGTAAGCAGTGTCATGGCGCCGTCGGCGCCGAGATAAAAGCACTGAAAATAGACGTAGCCGAACGTGTCGTAGCCGGTCAGGTAGAACATACTCTCCTGCCGGAAGATCAAGAGCCCGTCGAGCCCGCGCGCGGCCATCGCCTCGCAGGTCCGTTGCCGGCGCCCGGCGAGTTCGCTGACGCTGAAATGAATCGCCATCGCCGTTCAGCGCAGCGCGTTGCGCCACCGGCCGCCGTCCTTGCAATAGGGTACGACGAAAGATCGTGGATCCTTGAATCCCTTGAATTTTATCGTGTGAAGGATGCGGCGGCAGTCGCGGTTCCCGGCGCGATAGACCTCGATCAGCCGCATCGTGCCGGAGTTGCCCGAGGTTTCGTTCTTCCACTGCCTTGTCTCGCCGGCCTTCGCCCGGTCCAGCAGGGTGATCGCCTGGCTTCGCATCATGCTCATGTCCTGGCCGGACATCGATACTTGCCCCGCATTCGGCCCCATCGGGTCGATCAGGAAAGCATGACCGGCGGTGGGCGGCGTCAGCGCGACCAGCGCTCCGATCACCGCAGCGACGCGGATCGTTTTCATCAGACCTTGCTCCATGCTTGGCGGAGGCCGGCTCATCCGACCCTACCAACGGGGACGCTAAACGATTTTTGCGCCGGGTGGAATCACGACACGCCAAATCTCATGACGGATTGGCGCGATGGGCCCGGATCTCAGGCTTCGAGCGCGATCGCTGCGATGTTGTGGCCGAAGCTCGGCTCGTCATTGAGGCGGGCGCGCCGGTAGCTGAAGAAGTCCGAGCCGTCGGGGCGCGTATCGATGCCCGAGACCTCTACCGCGCCGAGGTTCAGCGCCTGCAGTCGCGCTTCGACATAGCCGGGCAGATCGAACAGGGGATGGTCGGCGCGCGCGCCCTCGCGGAAAAAGCGGGCGTTGTCCGGATCGGCGGCGAGGAATTTGTCGTGGAACTCCGGGCCGACTTCGTAGGACTCCGGCCCGATGCAGGGACCAACGGCGGCGACGATGCGGCCGCGCTCGGCGCCGAGGTTTTCCATGCCCTCAACGGCCGCCTCGGCGATACCGGCGAGCGCGCCCTTCCAGCCGGCATGGGCGACGCCGATCACCCCGGCCTCCTCGTCTGCGAACAGGAGCGGCGCACAGTCGGCGATGGTGACGCCGAGCGCCACGCCCTTCTTGGCGGTAACGAGCGCGTCGACCTCGGGCCGCGAGGCCGGGCTCCACGGCCGATAGACCGTCGCCACCGCGCAGCCATGGACCTGAAACCCGGAGACGAAGTGGTCGGGCTCGACGCCCACGGCATTTGCCACGCGCAAGCGGTTCTCGCGCACACGTTCGGGCTCATCCTTGGAGCGCAGCGCGCAGTTGAGCGAGGCGTAAAGCCCCTCGCTCACCCCGCCATGCCGGGTGAAGAAGCCATGCCGCACGCTTGGCATTTCTGCAAGGGCGCGGGCTTCGATCGGTTCGGGCTTATCGGTCATGGCGGTCGCTTGCCTTGAATCCCGGTGGGGGCGCTTGGTTAGGATGCGCCGGTTTGGAATGCCTCAGCTTAGGATGTCCTGGTTGAGGATGTATGAGCGCCAGCGCTTTGAACAATGACCCCATTTGCCGGGGGTCGGTCAACCGTGCAGCGCCGCTGAGGACATCGTCGCGCCGTTTTTGATCGGGCGCCGCGGCGGCAAGCGCTTGGGTGCGGACCTCGATTCCTAGGGCTTCCAGAAATGCGCCTTGCGTTATCGGCCCGAAGACGGCGACGCCTTCGGCGGCCCGCGCCAGCACCGCAAAGTCGACATGGGCCGTCAGATCGGCCTCGCCCGGCGCTTCAAGGACCGGCGCGTATTTGTGGCCGCGCACCGCCTGCAAGGTCTCGCCGACCGCGCTCGCGCGGTGGCCGTAATCAATGATCAGCGCGCCGCCGCCATGCGCGGCGAGGCGGCCCGCGAGCGTGCGCATGATCGCCGCGCCGGCGGGGCAGGTCTCGAAGATGTCGCCCTCTTCGGCAACGGGAGGGTCGAGAGGAGCCTCCGTGGGCGCGCCCGAAACCTCATAACGCCACACGGCATCGGCGTGATCGTATCCGACCAGGCGCTCATGCCACGCTCTGCCGCGCCGGACATACTGGTGGATGGGCAGGGCGTCAAAAAACTCGTTGGCGATCAGGATGGTCGGGGCTTGCGGCACGTCCTCGATCGCCTCGTGCCAATGGGGCCGCGCGCCGAGCGCCGATGCTTGGGCCGCGCGCAAGGCGGGGCTGGTCTCGACCAGATGGACCGCTACCGCCGCATCGAAGGCGGGCGCGATCTTGCCGATCGTGCGCAGAACATCGGCCACCAGCGTGCCGCGCCCGGGGCCGAGCTCGACGAGATTGACGGGGTCGGGGCGCCCAGACTGCTGCCACACCGTCGCGCACCAGGCCCCGATCAGCTCGCCGAAGATCTGGGAGATCTCCGGCGCGGTGATGAAATCCCCAGCCGCGCCCAGCGGATCGCGGGTGCGGTAGTAGCCGTATTCGCGATGGCCCAGTGCCTCGGCCATGAAACGGGCGACGGAAATCGGGCCCTCGGCGGCGATCAGCGCCCTCAGATGCGCCTCAAGCCCGCCGGTCATCGTGTGAGCTGCCCCCACGCACTCACGCGCCCCCGGGTGCCTTTGTCGCCGGGGCCGCCGGCTTGCGGCGCGCGCGCAGGATCAGCCAGAGCCCGACCGCGATCATCGGCAGCGACAGGAGCTGGCCCATGGTGGCGCCGGCGAAGAGGAAGCCCAGATGCGCATCGGGCTCGCGGAAGAACTCCGAGACGATGCGGGCGATCCCGTAGCCGACCAGGAAGAGCCCGCCGATCTCGCCCGGCCGCTTGAGCGAGCCCAGGAACCGCATGGCGAGCAGCAGCGCCGCGAACAGCACGATCCCCTCGAGCGCGGCCTCGTAGAGCTGGCTGGGATGGCGGGGGATGTTGCCGGCGCGCGGATCGGGAAAGATCATGGCCCAGGACACGGAGCTCGCCCGGCCCCACAGCTCGCCATTGATGAAGTTGGCGATGCGGCCGAAGAAGAGCCCGATCGGCGCCGCCAGCGCCGCCAGATCGCCGACCGAGAAGATATTGAGCCGTCGCGCCCGCGCGAACAGGACCGCCGCAAGGACGACACCGAGCATGCCGCCATGGAACGACATGCCGCCGCGCCACAGGCTCAACACCTCGTCGAGATGGGAGATATAGTAGCCGGGCTTGTAGAACAGCACGTAGCCGAGCCGCCCGCCGAAGACGACGCCCAGCGTCGCCCACATCAGCAGATCGTCGGCATCGCGCTTGCCGAGAATCGCGGCCGAGCCGCTGCCGACGCGCCGCACCAGCCACCAGGCGCAGATCAGCCCGACCACGTAGGCAAGCGCGTACCAGCGCACGGCGATCGGGCCGAGCCGGACGGCGACCGGATCGATCGCGGGAAAGGGGATGACGGCGAGGATTTCGATCATGCGGACGGATCGGCAATCGAAAAGTGGAAATCGGCTCTCAAAGATATGGGTCGGCTTGTGACAAATGCTCGTTCACATAACGCGCGACACCGTCCTCGAGCTCGGTAAAGGGTGCGTCGTAGCCGGCCTCGCGCAGCCGCTCCATGCGCGCTTGGGTGAAATACTGGTACTTGGCGCGGATCTCCTCGGGCGTGTCGATGTACTCGATCACCGGCTCGCGCCCGGCGGCGCGGTAGGTTGCGGCGGCGAGATCGGCAAAACTGCGCGCCTTGCCGGTGCCGAGATTGAAGAGGCCGCAGACGTCGGGGTTGTCGTAGAGCCACAGCATCACGTCGACACAGTCGCCGACCCAGACGAAGTCGCGCTGCTGCCAGCCGTCGGGGTAATCGGGGTTGTGCGACTTGAACAGCCGCGCCGGCTCGCCGGCGGCGGCACGCGGGTGGAGCTGGGCAATCAGGCTGCGCATCGAGCCCTTGTGATATTCGTTCGGCCCATAGACGTTGAAGAATTTGAGGCCCGCCCATTGCGGCGGCGTGAGCCCGCCACCTGCCGCCATCCGCGCGACGCGGCGATCGAAGACGTGCTTTGACCAGGCATAGGCGTTCATCGGCCGCAGATTTGCCAGGCCCTCGACCGTGCCGTCATCGTCGAACCCCGCCGCGCCGTCGCCGTAGGTCGCCGCCGAGGAGGCGTAGATGAAGCGTACGCCGTTGTCTGTGCACCAGTCCCACAGGGCAAGCGGCAGGGCGATGTTGTTCCGGGCGATCAGGTCGGCGTCGCGCTCGGTGGTCGAGGAGATGGCGCCCATGTGGAAGACAGCCGATACCGGGCGCTGGCTGGCGCGCAGATAGCCGAGCAGGTCCTCGGGCGCCACGATATCGGCGAGCTCGCGCTTGGCGATGTTGCGCCATTTGTCGTCCGCGCCAAGACGGTCGCAGAGCACAATGTCGTGCACTCCCTTCGCTTCCAGCCCGGCGACAAGGTTCGATCCGATGAACCCGGCTCCGCCGGTCACGACGATTAGCGACACTGCCTTGCCCGCCCCGATGTTGGTGGATGATCGACCCGGTCCGCTGACTGGCGTCGCCGCGCGAACCACATGATCCGGCCCTTATAGGAGCCGCGCCGAATGGCCGCAAGGCACGCCCGCTTGCGCGCGCCGCACAGGCGCGTCCATAATCGGGGCAATTCCGCCGCCAACCGGAGCACCGCAGCGATGCAGACGCGAAACCGTATCCTCGACGACATGGCGCGCGTCGCCAGCGGCGCACTCGGTACCGCGACGGGCTTGCGCGGTGAGATCGAGGCGCTGATCCGCGAACGCCTGAAGCGCGCGCTTGGCGATATGGATCTGGTCGACCGCGAGGAGTTCGAGGCGGTCAAGGCGATGGCGGCCAAGGCGCGCACCGAGCAGGAGAAAATGACCGCAACGATCGAGGCGTTGCAGGCCGAGCTCGCCGCGCTCAAGAGCGCCAGCGCCAAACCGGGCAAGCCGGCCGCGCGCAAGCCGACACGCCGCGGGAAGGACTAGCGGGTCGGCGGGTCCGTTGCGGCTGCGAGGCCTGGCCGCAGCTGGCCTTTGCCGCATCCTGCCCACCGGGCTGCCGCTACAGGTCGCACGACGTAGTTGAATAATGCGATATATTGCGTTTACCCCAAAATCTTGGGGATAACCGCCGTCCAACCCCAAAATACCCTTGCAGCCGAGTCACGACACCGGCTACCCTACTTTGGGTAGCGTATTGGCGTCCTCGTACCACAATATATCGGTTGTCGCGGCGTGCCGACGTAGCCGACCTGTGTCAGGAAATTGTGGTGACTGTGGGGGTAAGAGCGACGCCGGCCATCATGCCGCGGCTGTGGCAGGCCAAGCCGGCCGCGGCACATCCGAGGAGGGGCTGAGAATGGCGATGGAATTCGTTGAGAGCCAAACCGCAGTCAACCCACTCGACCTGCTGGAAGAGATCCTGTCCGCCAACGAATGGCCGTTCGACCGCTCGAGCAACGACGAGCTGCTTGTCGACTGCAAGGGGTCGATGGGCTCCTACCAGCTCCATTTCTCCTGGAGCGCCGATCTCAGCGCGATGCATTTTTCCTGCTTCACGGACCTGAAGGTCGGCCAGGCGCGCCGCGCCCCGATCTACGAGTTGTTGGCGATCTGCAACGGGCGCATGTGGTTGGGTCATTTCGATCTCGCCTCGGGCGACGATTCGCCGACATTCCGTCACACGGTGCTGTTGCGCGGCGCCCAGGGCGCGAGCGTGGAGCAGCTGGAGGATCTGGTCGACATCGCGTTGGCCGAATGCGAGCGCTTCTACACCGCCTTCCACTTCGTGGTCTGGGGCGGCAAGGATCCGTCTGACGCGATCACCGCCTCGCTGCTCGACACCGTCGGCGAGGCCTAATCCCATGGCGGCCGTGGGCGCTGACGGCTCGGGGAGCCGGCTGCTTCTGGTCGGCTGCGGCCGGATGGGCAGCGCGATGCTGGACGGCTGGCTGGCCGGGGGTGTAGAGGCGGCCGATGTGGTGGTGGTCGAACCCGCGGCCGGCGGCGCCCTGCCCGAGCCGTCGCCGCGTTTCGTGGCCGAGCCGGCAGCGATCGGGCGGGATTTTGCGCCGACCGTGGTGATCTTCGCCGTTAAACCACAGACCATGGACGCGATCGTGCCGCTCTATGCCCGCTACGCCGGTGCCGGCACCGTCTTCCTGTCGATCGCGGCGGGCAAGACTATCGGATCCTTCGAGTCCGCGCTCGGCGAGGCGGCGGCGATCGTGCGCTCGATGCCTAACACCCCGGCCGCGATCGGCCGCGGCATCTCGGTGGCCTGCGCCAACGCGCACGTCTCGGCCGAACAGCGCACGGTCTGCGGCGAGCTCCTGCAAGCGGTGGGCGAGGTCGCCTGGGTCGAGGACGAGGCGCTGCTCGACCCGGTGACGGCGGTTTCCGGTTCGGGACCGGCTTACGTATTCTTGCTGACCGAGGCGATGGCGGCGGCCGGCGTTGCGGCGGGCCTCCCGGAGGCGCTTGCCATGCAGCTCGCGCGGTCGACCGTGGCCGGCGCCGGCGAGCTGATGCGCCAATCGGGCGAGGATGCAAGCCAGCTCCGCGTCAACGTGACCAGCCCCGGCGGCACCACCCAGGCGGCGCTCGACGTATTGATGGCCGATGGCGACGGTTTGACGGCGTTGATGACCCGCGCCATCGATGCTGCGACCAGGCGCTCGCGCGAACTCGCGAACTGAGTTCCGCCCGGTGGGGCATTGATTGCGGCTACTAGTTGGCCGGTCGTCTAGGTTAGGTCGGTATTGCGCTATGAACAGGAGCGCCGCCGATGACCCCGTCATCCGAACTTCCCGCCAGCGCCCAACGGGTCCAGGACCGGCTCGCCGAGCTTGGCTTTGAAAACCGGGTCCGGGAAATGCCTGACACGACACGCAGCGCCGCCGACGCCGCCAAGGCCTGCGGTTGCACGGTCGCCCAGATCGCCAAGTCGATCGTCTTCCGCGCCGCCGCCAGCGATCGCGCGGTCCTGGTGATCACCAGCGGCGCCAACCGGGTAGACGAAGACAAGGTCGCCGCCGCGCTGGGCGAAACGCTGGCCAAGGCCGATGCCGACTTCGTGCGCGCGCGCACCGGATTTGCCATTGGCGGCGTGGCGCCGATCGCCCATGTCGAGCCACCGGTCATCTTCATCGACCGCGATCTCACCGAATTTGCGGATATCTGGGCCGCCGCCGGCACCCCGCGCGCGGTTTTCCCGCTCACCCCCGGAGAGCTCGAGCGCATGACCGGCGGCTCGGTGATCGATGTGGCCTGACGACGCCTTCGACGCTACCGGTAGCGCGCTAAAGCCCCGCGCCCTGGCGCATCGGTCCGAGCAGGCCGCGCAGCTTGTCCATCGCGCGCGCTTCGAGTTGACGCACACGCTCCTTCGAAATCCCAAGCTCGCGGCCGAGCGCCTCGCGGGTCGGCACGCGGTCCTTCAAATAACGGCTGCGGATGATGAAGGCTTCGCGCGGCTGCAGCCCCCCCAACGCGCGTTCGAGCAGCACCTGCCAGAACCGCCGTTCGCTCGCCTCGGCGAGCCGTGCTTCGGGGTTGGGCGCCTCGTCGGCGATTTGGTCGAGCCAGCTTTCGCGGCTTTCCTGCACGCCGCCGGTTCCGCGCGTCGCCGGCCGGTTGAGCGACTGGTCGAGGCCCGAGGCGCGCCGCACGGTCGCCAGCACGTCCTTCAGCGGCACGCCGAAACGCTGGGCCAGCGCCTGGCAGGCTTCCTCGGTAAAGGCATCGGCGCCGAGCTTGAGATCGGCCATCATCCGGCGCACGCGGAAAAAGAGCGCTTTCTGCGCCGCCGTGGTGCCGACCCGAACCAGCGACCACGAGCGCACGACGTGATCCTGGATCGACGCCCGGATCCACCACATCGCGTAGGTCGACAGCCGCGCCTCGTGGTTTGGATCAAAGCGCCGCACGGCCTGGATAAAGCCGACCATCCCCTCCTGGACGAGGTCCTGCATCGGCAGCCCGTAATTGCGGTACTTGCGCGCGATCTTGATCACGAATTGACGGTGACTGGTGATGAGCCGGGCCAGCGCGGCATCGTCGCCGGCGGCCGAGCGGCGGGCGAGCTCGGCTTCTTCCTCGCGGCTCAGCAACGCCGGAAAGCCGCTCTGCTCGGTTCGACGATCCGCCGCCGTGCGTACATTTCCGCCATGTCGGTTGGGCTTTTTCATCATCGGCCCTGTCCTCGCCCCGAGCGCACAATCGCACAAGGCGTGGCCGAAAGGAATGCATTTCCGATCGCCCGGTCGGGGGATGGGTGGCGCCGGATGCCTCGAACCACACGACAGGAAACCACACGAATGACACATTGCGATGCAATCCCTGCGGCCAGGCTTGCGCTGTGATACACTCTCGCAACAACTGATTTGGAGGCCAGCCATGGCGAAAGCAGCAAGCGGGGCCAAATCCGAGGGCCCCGATACGATCGTCCGGTCGGCGTTCACCCTCGCCGCACGGCTCGGCTGGCGCCACGTCACGCTCCGCGATATTGCAGACGAGGCGAAGGTAAGCCTAGCCGAGCTTTACGCCGCCTATCCCTCCAAGGACGCCATTCTGGCGGCGCATACCAAGGCGATCGATGCCCAGGTACTCGCCGGCGCCGAAGCGCCCTCGGAGGAGGAGACCGTCAAGGACCGGCTGTTCGATGCGCTGATGCGGCGTTTCGATGCCATGAAGCCCCAGCGCGACGGCATCGCCGCGATCCTGCGCGACGGGGCCGAAGGGCCGGTCTCCATGCTGTGCGGTGCCGCGCGGCTGTTGCGCTCGATGGCCTGGACGCTTGAATCGGTCGGTGTCAGCGCCAGCGGGCCCGCCGGCGCGATCAAGGCCAAGGGGCTGCTCGCGGTCTATCTCGGGACCTTGCGCGTCTGGCTGCGCGACGACACCGAAGACCTTTCGCGCACCATGGCCGCGCTCGACAAGCGTCTCGCGCGCGCCGAGCAGTTCGCGGGCACGCTGTTTGGCGGCCGCCGGGGGCGCCAAAACGCCCCGCCGCCCGAGGCGCCGCCTGTCGCCCCGGCCTGAGGCCAGCTGCGTATCCGCCATTTGATTATTCGGGCTTGCAGCCATCCTTCGAGGCTCGCTTATGCGAGCACCTCAGGATGAGCATCGCGAATTGAGCAAAACTGGAAGCTCATCCTTAGGTGCTCGGGCTGTTTGCCCGAGCTTCGAAGGATGGGCTGGGCCGCGGGCTGTCTTACGGTCCTAGCCGCACTGCGCCTTGAAGCGCAGCCAGTGATCGGCAAGCACGGCGGCGACCATGGCTTCGGCCACGGGCACGGCGCGGATGCCGACGCAGGGATCGTGGCGGCCCTTGGTGACGACAGATACCTCCTTTCCGCCCGTGGTCACCCCCTGGCGCGGGATCAAGAGTGAGCTCGTCGGCTTGACCGCGATGCGCGCGACGATGTCCTGTCCGGTGGAGATGCCGCCCAGCGTGCCGCCGGCGCGGTTCGACGTGAAGGCGACCTTGCCGCGCTTGATCGCCATCTCGTCATGCGCTTCCTCGCCGGGCAGCATCGATCCGGCGAAGCCGTCGCCGATCTCCACACCCTTGACCGCGTTGATCGACATCAGCGCCTTGGCAAGGTCGGCGTCGAGCTTGTCGTAGACCGGCTCGCCGAGCCCCGCCGGCACACCGGAGGCCGTGACCTCGACCAGCGCGCCCAGCGAGGAGCCCGCCTTGCGCGCCGCCTCGATCACGCCTGCCCACTCACTCGCGGTCTGC
>Ga0224512_10002942_pt1 | contig 15238 bp, 12 predicted proteins | sample SF_May12_sed_USG_4_FD_169103 | JGI IMG/M metagenome (GOLD analysis project Ga0224512, IMG submission 169103) | Sediment microbial communities from San Francisco Bay, California, United States - SF_May12_sed_USGS_13 | ecosystem: Environmental > Aquatic > Marine > Sediment | place: USA...
AATGAAGAAATCGGGGGGGTGCCATGACGGAAAAAGCATTCGATCGCACGAGTGAAGACCTCGGCAACGTCGTCGAGCTCGGCCATGTCAACGTCACCGTAATCGACCAGCGCCTCGCCACGGCCTATTACATCACCGGGCTCGGCCTGACGCGTGATCCCTACCTCATGACCGGGACCAACAACATGTGGGCCAATGTCGGCAAGAGCCAGTTCCATTTGCCTACCCGGCCCGAGGCGCAAGTGGTACAGGGCGTCACCGGCCTGGTGATTCCGGATCGCGAAGCCCTGCTCGCCCGGCTCGAGGGCGTGCGCGAAGAGTTGCAGGACACCCAGTTCGATTTCAACGAGACCAACGATGCGGTGGAAACCACGTGCCCGTGGGGCAACCGCATCGACTGCCACGCACCGGATGCGGAGCGCTTCGGGCGCACGGCGCTCGGCATGGCCTATGTGGAATTCGACGTTCCGGTGGATTCCGCTGCCGGGGTTAAACGCTTCTATGGCGAGATTTTCGGCGCCTCCGCAGCCCTGGCAGAACGCAAGGGCGCGCCCTGCGCGGAAGTCCAGGTCGGGGAGAAGCAGTTCCTCTATTTCCGGGAAACCGAGACGCCGCGGGTGCCGTATGACGACAACCACATCCAATTCTACATCAACGATTTTTCAACCCCGTACAATAAACTCATGGAGCGCGGGCTGATCTATCAGGAATCCAACCAGCATCAATACCGTTTCAAGGACATCGTCGATCCGGAGAGCGGCGAAGTGGTCTATACCCTCGACCACGAGGTCCGTTCCATGCTCCATCCGATGTATGGCAGGCCCCTGGTCAACCGCAATCCGGCGATCAGCCTGCGCGCCTATGACCCGGGGCGTGAAAACACGGCCTGGACGATCTGACCGGGCGGCTTGCATCGGTATCTCTGAAGTCGAAAAGAAGAAGGCCGGCACCCCGCCGGGGCCGGCCTTTCTGTTGGCTGCAGCCAGGAGCGCTCTCGCTCAACGTGAATAGAACTCGATCACCAGGTTGGGTTCCATCTGCACCGGATAGGGAACCTCGGCCAGTTGCGGTATCCGCAGGAAGGTGCCGAGCATCTTGTTGTAGTCGACATTGAAATAGTCCGGCACGTCGCGTTCGGGCGATTCCATCGCCTCCAGCACGATCGGAAGCTCTCGCGACTTTTCCTTGACCTGAATTTCGTCCCCCTCCTTCAACCGGTAGGAGGGAATGGTCACGCGCCGGCCGTTGACCCGCACATGGCCGTGGCTGACCAATTGCCGCGCCGAGAACACCGTCGGAACGAACTTCAGACGGTAGACGGCGGCGTCGAGGCGGCTCTCCAGCAAGCCGATCAGGTTCTCGCCGGTGTCGCCGCGGCGGCGCACCGCATCGGCATAATAACGGCGGAACTGGCGTTCGCCGATATTGCCGTAATAGCCCTTGAGTTTCTGCTTGGCGCGAAGCTGGAGCCCGTAATCCGAAATCTTGAAGCGCCGCTGGCCATGCTGACCAGGGCCGGATTCGCGCTTGTTGAATGGGCTCTTGGGCCGACCCCAGAGGTTCACCCCGAGGCGGCGGTCGATCTTGTATTTGGACGCACTGCGTTTGCTCATGTTCTCGATACCCTAGTTGATCCGGTGTTATTGTTGTCCCGGTTAGGCCGCCGCAGCGGCCAGGGCCTTACTCTTCGGAAAGGCTCATATTCCCGGGAAGCGCGCCACTATAGCGGCGGTTCCGCGCTTGTCAATTCCCCCGCCCCTTGACCAAAGAGGCCACGATTCCCCTGAGCGTCTTGACCTCCTGGCCCGTGAGGTCCGCCCGGGCAAACAGATTGCGGATGTTGCGCACCATCCGGGAGCGCTTTTCCGGGGGATAAAGGAACCCCGCCCGGTCCAGTTCCCCTTCCAGGTGCTCGAAAAAGCCCAGCAGCTCAACCTTGGTGGCCGCCTCCGCCTGGGGCCGGCCCCGGCGCCGGGCGCCGCCTTCATCCGCGGCGCCGGCCAGGCGCCATTCATAGGCGCAGATCAGCACCGCCTGGGCCAGATTGAGGGACGAGAATTCGGGATTCATCGGGACCTCGATGATGGCGTCGGCCAAGGCCACGTCGTCGTTGTCGAGCCCCGAACGCTCGGCCCCGAATAGGATGCCCGCGGCACCGCCCTCCGCCTGAAAGTCCCGGATCTCCGCCGCCGCCGCACGGGGGCTCAGAACCGGTTTCACCATGTCCCTGGGCCGCGCGGTGGTGGCATAGACCCGGGAGAGGTCGGCGACCGCCTCGGCGGTCGCTTGATACAACTCTGCCCGGTCCAGCACCACGGTCGCGCCGGACGATGACGCAACCGCCTTTTCGTTGGGCCAGGCCTCCCGCGGCCGCACCATGCGCAGGTTGGTGAGGCCGCAATTCAGCATGGCTCGAGCGGTGGTGCCGATATTCTCGCCGATCTGGGGATGAACCAGGATGATCTCGGGTCCAGGGCCGCTCTTGGGGACCTTATCGGTATCCGTCTGCCGGGCCCCGTCGCGCTGCTGCGACACGGGATCAGGCACGGGCTCCCTCGGTGAAGAGCTTGTAGGTGATAGCGTCATAGAGCGCATTGTAAGAGGCATCGATCACGTTGGTGGAGACGCCCACGGTCGACCAGCGATTGCCCTCATCGTCGGCACTTTCGATCACCACCCGGGTCACCGCTTCGGTGCCCGCGCCGGGCGTCAGGATCCGCACCTTGTAGTCCACAAGACGCATTTCCCTGAGCTCCCCATAATAGGGAAGCAACGATTTGCGGATCGCGTTGTCGAGGGCGTTCACGGGCCCGTTGCCTTCCGCCACCGTCATGGTGTGCTCGTTCTTGACATCGACCTTGATAGTCGCTTCCGAAAGGGTGACGAGTTGGCCGCGCGCATTCCAGCGGCGTTCATCCAGGACCCGGAAGGACGTCAGCTTGAAATAGTCGGGGACGGTGTGCAGCGTGCGCCGGGCGAGCAGCTCGAAGCTCGCCTCGGCCCCATCGTAGGAATAACCCTCATATTCCCGCGCCTTGACCTCATCCACCAGCTTGCCGATCCCCGGATCGTCAGGCGCTACGTCGATGCCCAGCTCACGCAGCCGCGCGACAATGTTCGACCGCCCCGCCTGGTCGGAGACCACGATCTGGCGCATGTTGCCGACCGATTCCGGCGGCACGTGCTCATAGCACCGGGGATCCTTTTCCACCGCCGAGACATGCAAACCGCCCTTATGGGCAAAGGCGGCTTCCCCGACATAGGCGGCATGACGGTTGGGCGCGCGGTTCAGCCGTTCATCCAGCACCCGTGACGCATGGGTGAGCCGCTTCATATGCACAGGATCCACCCCGGTCTCATATCCCATCTTGAGAACCAGGCTGGGCAGGAGCGAGACCAGGTTGGCATTGCCGCAGCGCTCCCCCAGGCCGTTCAAGGTGCCTTGAACCTGCCGGGCACCCGACCTGACGGCGGCCAAAGAATTGGCGACCGCGTTTTCGGTATCGTTATGGCAATGGATGCCGAGGCTGGTACCGGGAATGTGTTCGCTCACGGTGCCGACGATACGCTCCACCTCGTCCGGCAGGGTGCCGCCATTGGTATCGCACAGCACCACCCAGCGCGCGCCCGCCGCATGGGCCGCCTTGACGCATTCGAGCGCAAAGTCGGGGTTGGCCTTGTAGCCATCGAAGAAATGCTCGGCATCGAACATCACCTCATCCATCCTGGTCACGGCCAGGGCGATGCTGTCGGCAATCATCGCGACGTTTTCGGCCTTTTCGATGCCGAGCGCGACGTCCACCTGAAAATCCCAGGTCTTGCCCACCATCGTCACGACCCGCGCCTTGGTGCCGAACAGGGCCGTCAGTCCGGGATCGTTTTCGGCGCTCCGTCCGGCCCGGCGGGTCATGCCAAAGGCCGCGAGCTTCGCCCTGGCGAGCGTCGGCGCCTCTGCGAAAAAGGCATCGTCGGTGGGATTGGCTCCGGGCCAGCCCCCTTCGACGTAATCGATGCCGAGCTCGTCCAGCGCCTTGGCGATGGCGATTTTGTCCACGACGTTGAAGTCGACACCCTGGGTCTGGGCGCCGTCGCGCAGGGTCGAATCGTAGAGATAGACGCGTTTGTCCGATGAGCCCGTCATCCCGCGCGCCTCCAGATGGTACCGTCCGGCTTGTCCTCGAGCACGATGCCTTGATCCGCCAGGGCATCGCGGATGCGGTCGGCCTCGGCGAAGTCTTTCTCCTTGCGGGCCTGGGTGCGCCGCTCGATCTCGGCTTCGATCTCCGCCGCCGACGGCCCGCCATCGGGGCAGACCCCGACCTCGCCCTTGAACCAGGCTTCGGGATCATGACACAGCAGGCCCAGCACCCCGCCCCCGGTCAGGAGTTCCGCTTTCAAGCGTTTTTTGTCCGCCGCATCCGCGGCTTTGTTCAGGGAGGTTGCGATTTCATGCAGCGCAGCAATCGCCTGCGGGGTGTTGAGGTCATCTTCCAATGCATCGCGGACGGTCTGCGGGATCCCTTCATCGGGACCGGTTTCGATTTCCGCGACATCCCGCAGGGCGCTATAGAAGCGGTCCAGACCCGCCCGGGCACTGCATAGGCCATCGAGGGTCCAGTCCAGCGGCTGACGGTAATGGGTCCCCATCATGTAGAACCGGATCGCCTCGCCCGGCGCCTGGTCCAACAGATCGCGGACGGTGAAGAAATTGCCGAGCGATTTCGACATCTTCTCGCCGTTGACCGTGAGGTAGCCGTTATGGACCCAATAGCGGGCGAACAGCTTGCCGCCATGGGCGCAGGTCGACTGGGCGATCTCGTTCTCATGGTGGGGGAAGATGAGATCCAACCCGCCGCCGTGGATATCGAAGGATTCGCCCAGATGGGCCTCCGACATGGCGGAGCATTCAATGTGCCAGCCCGGGCGCCCGCGCCCCCAGGGGCTGTCCCATCCCGGCTGATCCGCCTCCGACGGCTTCCACAGGACGAAATCGGCGGGATCCTGCTTGTAAGGCGCCACCTCGACCCGGGCACCGGCGATCATCTCGCGCATGTCCCGGTTGGCGAGCCGCCCGTATTCCGGCATGGACGGCACGCTGAACAGCACATGGCCGTCGGCCACATAGGCGTTGCCCCGTTCGATCAGGCATTCGATCATGGCAATCATCTGCGGAACATGTTCCGTCGCACGCGGCTCCACATCGGGGTCGAGCGCGCCAAGTGCCGCCATGTCCTCGTGATAGGCCTGCGTGGTGTCGCTGGTCAGCCGGTCGATGGGAATATTCCGGTCGCGCGCCGCGGCGATGATCTTGTCGTCGACATCGGTGATGTTCCGGCAGTAGGTGACCCGCTCGTATGTCGCCTTGAGCAATCGATAGAGCACGTCGAACACCACCACCGGGCGGGCGTTGCCGATGTGCGCCCGGTCATAGACGGTCGGCCCGCAGACATACATGCGCACATGGCTGGGGTCGAGGGGGACAAACGCCTCCTTGGCCCGGCTGGCGGAGTTGTAAAGCTTCAACGGCACGTCGTGTCTTTCCCTTGGTCCTGTTGTCTAAATGTTTGAGTCTTAAGCATTAACAAATCGCTTCTCCCGGGTCCACGACTAGCAGGGCCCGCTGCCGTCAATCGCCGCCCGGGTCGCCGTCGCGGGCCAGGGCGCCGGTGAAGGAATTGGTGATGGGGTAGCGCCGGTCCCGCCCGAAGGAGCGGCGCGTGATCTTGACCCCCGGCGGCGCCTGCCGGCGCTTGTATTCGGCGATGTTCACCATCCGCCATACTCGCATCACCACGTCCCGGTCGTGGCCGCGCGTCACGATGTCGGCGATGGCCATGTCGCCCTCGATCAGGCAGCGGAGAATATCGTCCAACACGTCATAGGGCGGCAGGCTGTCCTGATCGGTCTGGCCCGGCTTGAGTTCCGCCGACGGCGCCTTGGTAATGATGCGCTCGGGCATGACGGCGCCTGCCGGCCCCAGCGCGCCGGCGGGCTTTTCCTGATTGCGCCAGCGCGAGAGCGCATACACGGTCGTCTTGTAGACATCCTTCAGAACCGAGTATCCGCCGCACATGTCACCGTACAGTGTGGCGTAGCCCACCGACATCTCGGACTTGTTGCCGGTGGACAGCACCATGTGGCCAAACTTGTTGGACAGTGCCATCAGGGTGATCCCGCGCGATCGCGCCTGGATGTTTTCCTCGGTCGTGTCATGGCCATGGCCCGCGAAGGCGTCCTTGAGCATCTGATCGAACGCCGCCATGGCCGGTGCGATCCCGATGTTGTCGAGGCGAATGCCCAGCGCCTCGGCCAGCGCCGCCGCGTCTTCCAGACTGTCGCGCGACGTGTAGGGAGACGGCATCATGACGCAATGGACCCGGTCCGGACCCAACGCATCAACCGCCACGACCGCGGACAGAGCGGAATCAATGCCGCCCGACAGGCCGATCAACACGCCCGGAAAGAAGTTCTTGTTTACGTAATCCTTGAGGCCCAGGACCATTGCTTGATAGATCGCGGGAATCTCTTCCCCGCCTTCCGCAACCGGCTCCGGCGCGCAGTCCAGGGGCCCTTGGCCATCGCTGAAATCGAGCGCCAGAAAGTCCTCCGCGAAGGGGGCGAGCCGCGCCCGCACCCCGCCATCGGGGCCAAGGACGAAGCTCGCGCCGTCGAACACCAGTTCGTCCTGGCCTCCCACCTGATTGACATAGACCAAACCGACGCCGGTCTCCGCGACGCGCGCCCGGGCGAGGCTCAACCTCTCATCAAGCTTGTCGGTCTCGAAAGGCGAGCCGTTGATGACGATCAGGATCGCAGCCCCCTTGTCCTTCAGCGCCGCCGCCGGCCCCTCCCGCCACATGTCCTCGCAGACCATGACGCCGAGTTCCACCCCCCGAAACGTGAGAGGTTCGGGCAGGGGCCCCGGCGCAAACACACGCACCTCATCGAACACGCCGTAATTGGGAAGGTGGTGCTTGGCGCTGACGGCCGCCACCGCGCCCCCTTCAAGAAGCAGGGCCGCATTGCGCGCCGCGCCGTCGATCCGCCAGGGGGCGCCGATCAACAGCGCCGGCCCGCCGGCAGTATCTTCGGCGAGGCGGCGGACCGCATCCTCGACAGCGTCAAGGAAGATCGGCTTCATCACGAGGTCCTCCGGCGGATAGCCCGAGATGACCAGTTCGCTGCAGACCACCAGGTCGCAACCTTCGGCCGCACCTTTGCCGTGAGCGGCGCGGATCCGCTCCAGATTGCCCTCAACATCGCCCACGGTCGGATCGATCTGGGCCAAGCCAATCTTCATGTCAGTGGTCATTTCTATGCGGTGTCTCGAATTTGTGAATTATTGCATGACTTTAGGGGCGGTGGGAACGCTTCCCGCCGCCTTTGCGCCATCGGGAATGGTTCAAGATCAGGATACGGCGGTAATTCGACCGGCGCCGTCCTGGTAGCGGCCTTGCTTCAGCATGTCTGAAATGACGAAAGCCAGTTCCAGCGCCTGACTCGCATTGAGGCGCGGGTCGCAATGGGTGTGATAGCGATCCCCCAGGGTCGTTTCCGTAATGGCCTCAGCGCCGCCGATGCATTCGGTCACGTTCTGCCCGGTCATTTCGAAATGCACACCGCCGGCATAGGTGCCTTCGGCCCGGTGCACCGCAAAGAATCCGCGCACCTCGTCCAGGATGCGGTCCACATGGCGCGTCTTGTAACCGTTGGAGGAGGTCACCGTATTGCCGTGCATGGGATCGCAGGACCACACAACCCTCCGCCCTTCGCGCTCCACCCTGCGAACCAACGGGGCCAGTTTGCTTATCACCGCATCCGAACCCATGCGGCTGATCAGGGTCAGGCGGCCGGGCACGTTGGCCGGATTGAGGGTGTCGATGATACGCAGAAGCTCATCGGCCTCGATGGTGGGGCCGATCTTCAAGCCGATGGGATTGCGGATGCCCCGCAGGAACTCGACCTGGGCGTTGTCGGCCTGACGGGTGCGGTCGCCGATCCACAACATATGGGCCGAACAATCGTACCATTCCCCGGTCAGCGAATCGGTCCGGGTCAGCGCCTCCTCGTAGCCGAGGAGCAAGGCTTCATGGGACGTGAAGAAGTCGGTCTCCGCGATCTGCGGCGTGGTCTCGGAGGTCAGCCCGCAGGCCTCCATGAAGCCCAGGGTTTCGCCGATCCGGTCGGCGAGTTCCTGATACTGCGCACTCTGGGGGCTATCGGCGACGAAACCGAGGTTCCATCGGTGCACCCGGTGCAGGTCGGCGAAACCACCCTGGGAAAACGCGCGCAGCAAATTCAGCGTCGATGCCGACTGGGCATAGGCCTTAATCAGGCGTTCCGGATCCGGCGTCCGTCCCTCGGCGGTGAATTCCATGGCATTGACGATGTCGCCGCGATAGCTCGGCAGGCTGACATCGCCTTGGCGCTCGAAATCGGCGGAGCGCGGCTTGGCGAACTGCCCCGCCATCCGACCGACCTTGACGACCGGACAGGACGCGCCATAGGTCAGGACCACGGCCATCTGCAGCAACACCCGGAAGGTGTCGCGGATCTTGTCGGCATGGAATTCAGCGAAGCTTTCGGCGCAATCGCCGCCCTGCAGAAGGAAGGCCTTGCCCTCGGCCACGCGGCCGAGCTGCTCGGTCAGGCGGCGCGCTTCCCCGGCAAATACCAGCGGCGGGTAGGACGCAAGCGTCTTTTCCACTTCGGCCAACTTGGCCTTATCGGGCCAGTCCGGTTGCTGCAAAATGGGCTTACTGCGCCAGCTGGATGGCGTCCAATTGGAAGCCATGTGTCACCTCGAAATATCGGATCCCAAGCCCCTCGCAGGCTCGAAGGCCGGTTTATACGCTGGTTCGCCCGCTTTTTCCAGTCCAACGGGCCACCCCTTCACCCGCCCGGCGCAGCGCTATTTCTTACAGGCCACCGAATTCTTGAGGTCCGGCGCCCCGAGATAGAGGGCCACCAGCTCCACCGGCGCATCGCCCACCGCCCGGCCCTTGTGACAATGGTTCACCGCCTCCATGAACCCTTGGCCTTCCTGGTAACGCTTCATGCCCTTGGGTCCGTAGTCCACCTCCAAGGTGCCGGAAACCACGTAAGCGAAGATCGGGACCTCATGCAAGTGCAGGCTGGTCGACATGCTTCCCGGTATCATGATCCGATAAGCCTTCATCACCGGCGTACCCTTTGGATAGCTGAGGGCTTGGCCGATCACCGTCTTCGAGGGATCGCCCATTTCGATCGGCTCGGCCTTGATTTGGTCGGTGGCCAAGACTTCATCGGCATATGCCGGCGGTGCAGCGAGAAGTCCGCAGGCGGCAACACAGGCCAACACGCGAGATTGCCTTAACATCGGGAACCTCCTGTTTCTTGCTAGGAGACGGGAGTGTACATCAATACAAGCTCTTCTCCCGTGGTGGGATGCACCGCCATCGTCGCATCCATTTGGGCCTTTGTAACCCCTGCCTTCACAGCGATCGCGACGGCTTGGATGATCTCGCCAGCGTCGAGACCGACCATGTGGACGCCAAGCACCCGGTCGGAAACCCGGTCGGCGACGATCTTGATCATCACGAATTCCTCCCGGCCGGTGATGGTGTGCTTGAGGGGACGGAACCGCGCCCGGTAGATGTCGACCTGTTCGAATTGCGCCCGGGCCTCTTCCTCGGTCAATCCGACCGTCCCCACCGGCGGCTGGGTGAAGACGGCAGTGGGGATATGCTCGTGATCTGGCGAGCGGGGATTGTCCTTGTAAAGCGTATCGATCAGGCACATCGCCTCGTGGATCGCCACCGGTGTCAGGTTGATCCGGTGCGTTACGTCGCCGACGGCGAAGATATTGGGCTGGCTCGACCGCAGATGGGCATCGACCACCACCGCACCGCCGACACCGAGTTCGACCCCGGCTTTTTCGCAGCCAAGGCCCTCCGTATTGGGCTGGCGGCCCGCCGCCATCAGGACCTGATCGGCTGGCAGCACGTCGCCATTGGAAAGATGGATGGCGAGGCCGTCTGGGCCTTTTTCAACTTTTTCGAAGACGGTCTCGAACACGAAGCGGATGCCTTTCGCCTCCATCCCCTCCTGCACCGCCTTGCGGACATCCTCATCGAATCCCCGCAACACGCCCGTGCGCCGGTAAACGACCGTGACGTCGGCCCCCAACCCTCTAAAAATACAGGCAAATTCGAGAGCGATATAGCCCGCGCCGGCGATCACCAGGCGCCTGGGCAGCTCGGCCAAATCGAACACCTCATCGGAGGTGATGACATGTTCGGCGCCCGGAATATCCGGCATATAGGGGCGCCCGCCAGTGGCGATGAGGATGTTCTCCGCCGTGAACGTCTTTTCCCCCATGCGCACGGTATGGGCGTCTTCCAGAACCGCCCGGCCGCGCAAGATTTCGACCCCGGCTTTGCCCAGGTTGGCCTCATAGATGCCCTCGAGCCGTTTGAGCTCCTTCTTCTTTGCCGCGACCAGGGTCGGCCAATCGAAGCGCACGCCGTCCACGGACCAGCCATAGGCCGCGGCATCTTCGAAATCGTCGGCGAAGTGCGAGGCGAAGACATAGAACTTCTTCGGGATGCAGCCGCGATGGACGCAGGTGCCGCCGACGGTCCATTCCTCGGCCAGGGCCGAACGCTTGCCGAGCGCGCCCGCCAACCGGGCGGCGCGGACGCCGCCGGAACCCGCGCCGACGGTGAACAGGTCGAAGTCGAAATCGGCCATAACGGGCACCTATGCGCGGGCAGTGATCGGGAAAACGCGCCGCGCCCTCACGCGCCGATGCCGCCCATGCACAGGTATTTGACCTCGACGAACTCCTCGATCCCGTATTTGGATCCTTCGCGGCCGGTGCCCGATTCCTTGACGCCGCCGAACGGCGCGACTTCCGTGGAAATAATGCCCTCGTTGATGCCGACAATGCCGTATTCCAGGGCCTCCGCGACGCGCCAGATGCGTCCGACGTCGCGGGCATAGAAATACGCCGCCAGGCCGAATTCGGTGTCGTTGGCCATGCGGATCGCCTGGGCCTCGGTGCGGAAACGGAATATCGGCGCGACCGGACCGAAGGTCTCTTCCTTGGCCACCATCATCTTGGGCGTGACATCGGCGATCACGGTGGGCTGGAAGAAGGTGCCGCCCAACCGATGGCGCTTGCCGCCGGTCAGCACTCGGCCGCCCTTGGAAACCGCATCGGCGATGTGCTCCTTCACCTTTTCGACGGCGTTCTGGTCGATCAAGGGCCCTTGAGTGACGCCCGGCTTGAGGCCGTCGCCGACCTTCAGCTTCTTCACCGCCGCCACCAATTTTCGGTTGAAGGTGTTATAAACCTTGTCCTGAACCAAGAGCCGGTTGGCACAGACACAGGTCTGGCCGGTGTTGCGGTATTTCGAGGCGATGGCGCCCTGCACGGCGGCGTCGAGATCGGCATCATCGAATACGATGAACGGCGCGTTGCCGCCCAATTCCATCGAGGTCTTCTTCACCGTGCCGGCGCATTGTGCCATCAGCAGCTTGCCGATTTCCGTCGATCCGGTGAACGACAGCTTGCGAATGATGGGATTGGAGGTGAGCTCGGCGCCTTGCACCGAAGACGGACCGGTGATGACGTTGAATACGCCCTTCGGCACGCCCGCGCGCTCGGCCAGCTCGGCCAGGGCAAAGGCGGAATAGGGCGTCTGGGACGCGGGGCGTGCCACCACCGTGCACCCCGCGGCGAGCGCCGGCGCCGCCTTGCGGGTGATCATCGCCGACGGGAAGTTCCACGGCGTGATGCAGGCGACCACGCCGATCGGCTCCTTGGTGACGACGATGCGCCGGCCCGGCACGTTCTCGGGAATGGTGTCGCCATAGACGCGCTTCGCTTCCTCACCGAACCATTCGATGAAGGACGCCGCATAGACCACCTCGCCCTTGGCCTCGGTCAAGGGCTTGCCCTGTTCGGAGGTCATGAGGACGGCGAGGTCGTCGGCATTGGCCACCATCAGTTCGTACCACTTGCGCAGGATTGCGGCGCGTTCCTTGGCGGTCTTGGCGCGCCACGCCGGCCACGCCGCCTCCGCCGCCTTGATGGCCCTGCGAGTCTCCGCCTGGCCCAGGCTGGGCACGGTGCCAAGCGTCGAATCGTCGGCCGGGTTGTTGACCTTGAAAGTCTTGCCGTTATCGGCGCCCACCCAGGCCCCGTCGACATAACATTTCTGGCGGAAAAGCTTCTTGTCCTTAAGCTTCATCGCTCTCCCCTTCATACATGTTTGTATGGGGCCCGCCGGTCGGCCCTGAAGAATGGGCGCCACTATACCGCCCGCCCTTGGGGCTGTTAACCGCAATAATCCCGTCTCGCAAGCACAGGCAATCGCGGCCGCTCACAGCGCATCATGCAGACACGGAACTCTTGGAACATCACCCGGGCCGGAGCGCCGGGAGGATCAACGTCGTTCAGAATTCGGCCCGCGTCAGGGCGTGGCCGGTGCCGCCGCCTGGCCCCCCAAGGGGTCGGGGCCGAAAGGGTTGGCGCCGTCGGTGCCCTTGGTGCAGGCCCAGACGATGAAGACGATCCAGCCGATCAGCGGAACCAAATTGATCAGGTACCACCACCCGGATTTGTCGAGATCATGCAGCCGGCGCACGCCGACGGCGATGGACGGCAGAATGACCGCGAGGCTCCAGATCAATCCCAGAATCGGCATCCCGATCACAGCCGTATCCACGATGTTGGCGACAATCGACACGACGAACGTGAAGAGCACCCAGAACCAGAATGCCGAGCGGCAGGAGCGCCCGGAGAAATTCACGTAGTTCTGAAATCCGGACTTTATGGCAGGTACGAAATCCATGGCAGAACCCCCTCTCCAGAACGTATTCGTCTTCCCCTGAGAGAGGTTACTCCACGGTAACGGATTTGGCGAGATTCCTTGGCTGGTCGACATCGGTGCCGCGGATGACGGCGGCGTGGTAGGCCAGCAGCTGGACCGGGATGGTGTAGAGGATGGGCGCGACGAACGGATCGACCGCGGGCAGTTCCACGGTCGCGGCGGCAAGGTCGCCGAGGCGCTCGATGCCTTTGGCATCGGACAGGAAGATGACGCGGCCGCCGCGGGCGATCACCTCCTGCATGTTGGACGCGGTCTTGTCGAACAACGCGTCGTACGGCGCCACGACGATGATCGGGATGTCCTCGTCGATCAGGGCGATGGGGCCGTGCTTCATCTCCCCCGCCGCGAACCCCTCGGCCGGCACATAGGTGATCTCCTTGAGCTTCAATGCGCCTTCCAGCGCCACCGGATAACCGGTGCCGCGCCCCAGAAAGAGCACGTGGCGGGCGTTCGCGACCTCCTGGGCCAGGCCTTTGAGGCGGGAATCATGGTCCAGCACCTCGGCCGCCCGGGCCGGCACCTCGGTGATCGCCGCGGACAGGGCGGCCTCCCGTTCGCCATCCACTGTGCCCCGGGCCCTGGCCGCGGCAATGGCGAGACAGGCCAGAACCGTCAGCTGGGTGGTGAACGCCTTGGTCGAAGCGACGCCCACTTCCGGTCCGGCATGGGTCAACAGCGTCCCGTCGGCCTCCCGCGCCATGGTGCTTTCGGCGACATTGACGATGGCCATGGTCGCCTGATCCAACTCCCGGGCCAAGCGCAGGGCGGCCAGGGTATCGGCCGTCTCGCCCGATTGGGAGATGGCGAGGGCCGCGCCGCCCTTGGCAAGCTGGGGCGCGCGGTAGCGGAATTCGGAGCCGATATCCACGTCCACCGGCAGGTGGGCGAGGCTTTCGAACCAATAGCGGGCGATCAGCGCGGCATGCCAGGAGGTGCCGCAGGCCAGCATCTGAAGGCGCGGCAGATCGGCAAAGTCGAACGGCAGGTCGGGCAGCGCCACCGCCCGGGTCGCCGGATTGATGAAGGAGGCCAGGGTATCGCCGATCACCGTCGGCTGCTCGTAGATCTCCTTCAGCATGTAATGGGCGAAGTTGCCCTTGCCGATGGCATCGCCGATGGCTGCGGTCTCGCGGATCGGGCGGGCGGCCACGGCGCCGAATTTGTCTCGGATGGTGGCGCCGTCGCGGGTCAGTTCCACGACATCGCCATCCTCGAGATAACAGATCCTCTGGGTCAGCGGCGCCAACGCCAGGGCATCCGAGCCCAGGAACATCTCCCCGTCCCCGTAGCCGACGGCAAGGGGACTGCCCCGCCGCGCGCCGATCACCAGTTCCGGATGGCCGGCGAAGATCATGGCCAAGGCGAACGCCCCTTCCAGCTCCGCAATGGCCCTGGCCGCGGCTTGGGAAGGCGCCATGCCCCGGTTGAGGTAGCGCGTCACCAGATGGACGATCACCTCGGTGTCGGTGTCGCTCTCGAAGGCATGGCCCTCGGCGGCGAGCGCCCGTTTCAATTCCTGGAAGTTCTCGATGATGCCGTTATGGACCACCGCCACCATGGAATTGGCGTGGGGATGCGCATTGGCCTCGCTGGGGCGGCCGTGGGTCGCCCAGCGGGTGTGACCGATGCCGGTAATGCCGCGCAGCGGATCGGCGTCCAGGGCGGCTTGAAGGTTGACGATCTTGCCTTCCGCCCGGCGGCGCTCGATGCGCCCCGTCACCAGCGTGGCGATGCCGGCCGAATCATATCCCCGGTATTCGAGGCGTTTGAGGCCCTCGACCAGCTTCGGCACGGCCGGGGCCGCACCGATGATGCCGATAATGCCGCACACCTGGGGCTCAGCCTTTCCCGCCGGAAACCTTGGGCGCGGCGCTGCCGCCCTTGCGGGCCCGGTAACTTGCGCCGCCACCGGGCGAAACCCGCGCCGCGCCGCGCACAACCGCCAATGCATCGGCTGGCACGTCCCCGGTGATCACCGAACCGGCGCCGATCACGGCGCCGTCGCCGATCACGACCGGCGCAACCAACGCGGTGTTGGAACCGATGAAGGTATCCGCACCGATGTCCGTGCGGTGCTTATCGAAGCCGTCGTAATTGCAGGTTATTGTCCCCGCCCCGATATTGGTGCCGGTGCCGACCCGGGCATCGCCCACGTAACTCAGGTGGTTGACCTTGGCGCCCTCCTCGATTGTCGCCGCCTTGATCTCCACGAAATTGCCGATATGAACGTCACAGCCGATCACCGCTCCCGGTCGAAGGCGCGCGAACGGTCCGATGATGGCACCGCTGGAAATATCCGCCCCCTCGATATGGCAATAGGGCCGGATCTCGACGTCGTCGGCGACTGTCACGCCCGGCCC